>ENA-ORUN01000026-ORUN01000026.1-human-gut-metagenome-genome-assembly--contig:-NODE-26-length-140906-cov-5.264705_pt1 | contig 140906 bp, 176 predicted proteins | sample MGYA00242080_ERZ509209 | MGnify/ENA primary metagenome ERZ509209 (study PRJEB26280, sample SAMEA2338786) | human gut metagenome | biome: human gut; feature: human-associated habitat; material: faeces... | reverse complement strand
GGGTACGGGTTCAAGTCCCGTCAACTGCATTGTATAAACCGCATAAATAAAGGCTCTGAAGGGTTTCGGGAATATTCAGTAAATCAAAGAATCAATCAAAGTAATCGAGAAAGGGGATTCTTGTACGGATGAGTTTAAAAAGTTTGCGGATAACGGCTATATATTAGTGTATTGAGAGCAATATATTAATATATGGTCGTTATTTTTTTATTCTTAAGAATTTAGAAAGAAAATATTTATAAAAACTTAATCTTTAAAGCAAAAAATAGGGTATCAGATAGATACCCTTTAATTTTGGTTGTTGCCATCGAAATATAACTTCTTGTAATATTTTCGAATAATGTCCATAGCGATTGTTGTCTGACCGTTCGTCATATTATGTTCTCTTAACAAAGATTCATATTCTTCGTGTTCTTGGAAAATAATATCGAATTGGTCTTTTCCATAACGCACATCTCGAGAGAGCTGAGTAGCAAAATTATTTAAATCCCATCTATATTTTTTAATTTTGCGTTCCAGCTCCATATCTTCAATTTGTTTTCTCAAACTTTTAATATCTTCGGACAAAATACTAATTGATTCTAAAATTTCTTTTGTCGTTTTTTCGTTTTTTGAGCGATAGTTAAGTTGCGTTTTTTCAAAATCGGATTCTTGCTGCTTAAGGTCAGTCAATTGATTGCGAACATCTTTTCTGTATTCTTTTTCTTCTTTTTTAGATTTTTCCCACGGAGGAGTAATCTCAAAGGTGGTAAAGAACTTATCCATTCCGGCCTTCAAAGTGGTAGCTGCCGCAATAAAGACAACAATACCACTAAGAATAGCTATGTAATCTATAGAAGTTAATTGCGTAAATGCTTCGAGCATGAGCAGATCACCTCTTTTAGATTATTTCTTTTGCTCCCATTTATTAAGTCCATCAGGTTTCACGAGTAATCCCTTTTTCGCAAGAGTAAGCAGAGCGGCTTTAACTTCTGCGCTGTCGGCATTTGCGGAAGCAATCTTAGATAGATTTGGTTTTCCTGCGCCAAATCCTCTATTATGCAAAAACTCCGTAAATGATTTAACTGCTGTATTCTTTAAAATCCCAAAATATTTCACACCATCAACTCTTTCTTTTGTGTAGTCTTTCTGTACGGCTGTAGTAGCCTTTGTTTCTTTTTTCTTAATAACTTTAACAGGAGTTGTAAAAAGCTTTTTCTCGGCTGTTCTGCGGCGTGTAAGCCCTCTATATACTCGTCCGCCAGCTTTATTATATTCCATCATTTTACTTGCAATGGTAGAACGAGAGCGAGTTCCGTTAGCTGTTAAGCCTTTGATGCTTCCAATGTTGTAGCAAAAGCTGACAAGCGCATCAATTTCGTTCTGATTCCACTTATATTTGTCATTATATTTCATGACGAGGGGAAGGTATTTTTGTGTTAAAGACTTTTCTAGCCATGATTCAGCGGTAGCTTTGCTAATTGTTAAGCCGGATTTAATAGTTGTCTTTGTAATTGACTTATCAGAATTGGTAATTCCGTAACCGATTGTCCATACACCCACTTCGTCTTTATAAGCCCTTAAATAGCAACCTTCGAATTCTTTTACTAAATCTAAGCAGTTCTTAGTAATTTTCGCCATCTAAATCATCATCCTCAATTTCGTCGTATACATAGTCTTCAGAATCGTCGTATTCTTCATCTTCTTCGTCGTCAGTATCTTGTTCGGAATATTTAGCGACAAAATCTTCCAATTCCGCAAGAGTGATTTTACCGTCCTTTAAAATTTGCATAACGTCATCTGCAACTTGTGCTGGCTTTGTAATACTCTGATTTTTATACCAAGAATAAATAATGCCGACAACACCAACAATAGCAGTAACCCATGCGGCAATTTCATTTTCATTGATGTTGATTACAGGTTTTCCCATAATATTTAACACGTAATTCACCATCGTAAAAATAAGAACAACAGCACTAACATATGTACTAGCCTTAATATCTTTTACATTAATCTGTTCTAAAAAATTCTTTAATTTGTTCATGTGTAATACCTCCTAACTAATTTACAAGCAATAAAAAAGAGAGTAGTAAACTCTCCCGAATAAATAACAATATCTTTATATTTATGCTCTTTTCACAATCACATATCCAGCTCCGTGAGCCGTTCCTTTCCACCAGTTAGCCTGATTTTTTCTGCCAGCTTTACCATGTAATACCGTCTTAATAAGCCAGTTCATAGTAACTTTTTTTGTTGTGCCGTTTGTTGCAATAACATATTTTCCGTCAATATCTCTTCCAATCACGGCATTTGTGTGGATGGGATTTTTCTGTTCGAGCAATACAATATGTCCGTCATGAATGGCTTTTTGAATGTCAGTCCTGATTCTTTTATTAGTACCTTCAGGACAACCTTTCCATACAGCAATTTTCTTCCCGGCGATTTTATTAACGACTTTTTCAATGCCGAAAATAGTAAGCTTACTGCCAGTATATCCGCCCAAGTGTTTTTTTGCGTATGAATATACTTCATATGGGGATTTTGTAATTCCTCTAAACTGTAAAGCGATAGAAGCAGCTGCCATAGAACAACCGTGCTTTTGGCAAAACGCTCCGAACTTCTTTTGTTGCGGAATTTTGATTCTTCGTGAGGCTCGTCCGGATGCAATGACAACCAATTTTGGATATTTTGCGCTGTCACGATTTTTTACTTTTAAAACCAATCCTCTGAGATATCTGCCGTTAGTAAAGCCGCGTTTTCCTTTGTAAGAAATCTTTACGAAAGGAATGTTATCTTTCCAGATAATTTTAGCTCCGACAACCTCAACATTTGTATTTGCAGGAGCAGTGCATACGACAGAAGCAGTTTTGGAAGCCGCTTGTCGAATATTAATTTGCGAAACCGTTTGTAAAACCATAGGTATCACCATCCTTTACGCAATTAAAAAAGACCCCACCAAAAAGTAGAGTCATAAAATCATTATTTAGTTTCTTTATCTTTCCCATCGGTATCATTGTGTGAAATTTGCAAACTACCGATTTGACCTCCAGTGCAACTTGTCTAGCCAAACAAGTAATTATCTCCATATATATTATCTTTTTCATTGTTTATATTTTTCAATCTACATCACCTCCATTTATATCTCGGCTTTTCTTCGCCAAACCATTTCCATCTAACAAAATCATCAATAATAATAGCAATCGCACTCAACGGCAAAAACAATAGAGCAAACTGCGGACAAGTCTGACCCAAAATATTTCCCGGTAAACCGCTATAATCCCATACATCTAATCCAAGCCAAAGATTAACAATGCACCCTGTAATAAACTCAGCACTTAATATAAACGCTTCAACTCTTAATACTTGTTTCCAAAACGGATAATCCCATTCAACTTGCTCATTCTGTAGTCCTGCGTAGATAAAACAGATACCACCGCAGATAATCATGCTATAGTGAGAATACCCACGCCAAAGAATTTCAATCCCGTAATATGTATAACCGCCAAGCAGAAAGAGTATAAGGTATTTAATAAAGATTTTAATATTATGCGTTTGAATCACCTTCTTTCGTTTTCTTCTTGCCAATATCTTCTTTTACATTTATAATATAAATAAATGTTTTTTATTCGTCATAAGGCGAGAAAGGAGAAGAGTATGAAAAGAATTAAAAGACTGTTGGTTATGTTATGCGTTATTATTCTTGGTATGACAGCGGCTCCTGCAAGAGCGGAAGTTATTGAAGTAGATAAACCGGCTGAACCAAAGGAGGTTACAGTTCAGGAAGTAAAACTTGACAAAGCAGTTTATCGAGTGGGAGAATCGCCTATTTTGATGATTAAATTTAATGGTTTAAGTAATAGCGATATATCTAACATAACTTCTGTCTACGTTAAAGGTCAGAGACTTTTGTATGCATTAAAATATGGCGAGAACGGATATTTTCAAGGTGAATTAAATCCATGTGTAGAAGAGGGGAGAAAAGGGATAACCATTACAGGGATTACAATTAAAAGCGACGATATTAAAATTGCCGTTAAATCTAGCTCTATAAATCTAAGAATAATTGCAAACAACAACTGTTCTGATGGAAAACATGTTATATATAAAAATGGTTGGGAGATAATAAAACCAGCAACTTGCACGGCTTCTGGAGAAAAAGTGATAAAATGTAATATCTGCAATCAAATTGTGGAAAGTGAAAATATTCCAATGATTCCTCATAAGGCAAGCGTCGCACCTAAAGTAATATCAGAAGGAAATAAAAAATATATTATATATAGGTGTAGCTGTGGGAAAATACTTAATAAAGAATTGCTTTCTCAAGAAGCTCCTAAACCTCAAAAGAAGCAAAAGACATACACAACTAAAATTAAGTTTTATAAAAAAAGTATTACTATTAAAAAAAGAAAAACTATTAAACTTAAATATATTCGTAAACCAGTTAATGCTCAAGATATATTAATTTGGAAATCCTCAAATCCTAAAGTGGTAAAAATAATGAAAAATGGGAAAATAAAAGGGTTAAAACGAGGAAGAGCTATCATCGCAGTGAGAACTATCACAGGGAAGAGGTCTAAGATAATTGTAAAAGTAAAATAAAGAATAAAAGACCCTTATAAGTTGGGTCTTTTTTAATTGTATTCATCGGCGTATTTATTTACATAATCCAAAACATGAACAAATATATCCGCAATTTGCACTCTAACAGATACTTTTTCTATAGGAGATATATCAAATGCAACAACATCTCCTTTATTTAAAGACAGTATGTACGTTTGAAAATTTGTTATAGAAAAATTTCCTCTAGATGAAAATGAAGCAGCATATCTTGGCAGTCTAGTATTATTAACGAACGGGACAAACTCGACTCGCTTATCCGCAGACCCATTTACTCCAGAATTCACAGAAAATCTTACTTGAAAACAATAAACTCCTGTTCTGTTTATTTTAATCTTTTCATTGCTCATTTTAGTATGGAATGAGCCAAATGTTTTCCCTCCGCCGGTTGTAAAAGCAGATAAATCGTAATACTTGTTATTATTTGTGCCGCAGTCTCCATAACCATTTCCATAATAATGACACACTTCTCCTGCATGGCAGGAGTTGATTTTGTCTTCGGTTATTTCTGCAACGGTTTCGTTATATCTTGTGAAAAGAATATGATTTCCCGTATATGAAATACCTTCTTCGGATACCTCATCTAGTATTTCCAGTCCATTATAAGCACTTAATAAAAAACTATAGCCACTTTTATCGGTTTCTTCTCCGTATAATATATATCTAGATGTTCCTTGAATAGAATCTCCGCTTATCGTCAAAGAATCAGATTCACTTGATAAGATTTTTTGTTTTGAAGAATCGGAATATTTTTTCTCATTAAATTCTGAAATGATTTTAGAAGAGTCTGATAATATAGACAAAGAGTAAAATGAATCGGATACATAATACTCTGTTGTCTCTGTGTTTGAATAAGACGAATTTATGCTATTCTTCCCAATATTCCAGCCACCAATATCTCCATAGACACAATGCATCCATCCATCTGCATGAACATAAAATGGCCATTCATCTCCAGAAGATTTGTTTTTATCATGAACAGTTAAAAAATCTTTATTGTTGTTTGTTCCTGGGCAAACATAGACAGTATAATCATCGGTGTCTTTATAAAAGCTGTCAGAAGTAATTTCCCATCCTGCGATTTTACCTTTAGAAGAATAGAAACTACCATCATATCCAACTCTAAACGGTGCATCATCCATAGTTAAAGAACCTGCCCAAAAAGCCTGAGAACTACCGCCTAAACCTGCACAAGTTACATCAGTATCTCCAGTAACTAAAGCCAAATTGTCAAGATTAAATTTCCCAATTTTGCCCGATTCAGCCGTAATATTGCCCACAACAGTAGCTCCTTGTAATGTTGCGATTCCATCATTATTAACAATAAATTTATCATTAACATTAATTGATCCGCCAACTACTGTTATATCATTTGCAATAACTTTTCCTGCATTATCCCATTTTAAATATTTACTATCAAAACTACCATCCGCAAGATTTAAGAAACTACCAGATTCACCAACTACATAATTCTTAGATTTCAATGCATCAGCCATAATCTTTTCAGCCGTAATAGAGTTTGCCGTTAATTTATCTGCCGTAATAGAATCAGTAAGAATAGAATTACCGTCAATAATTGTAGCTTTTGCCGAATTAGTAAATTCATTTGGCTCGGAATTCAAAGACTCAACTTCTTCGACCATAATTCCATCGACCCAGAAATTAGCATTTTTACTTAATTGATTATATATCGTAGGAACAATACTAATATAATAATAACTATTTGTTTTGTCTGTTACAGTAAATGTAGTAATTGCTCTTTGCCATGATGTATTTGGAGTGATTGTGGTGCATCCTTTAGGAAAAGAAGGTTTTTGAGGATTAAACAAATACGACTCAATATAACAAGTACCTGTTGCGGCATCTATTTTTGTTCCATGTGTAATCCAGTCAATACCAAAAGATACATTTTGCTCAGAATCAGATTTGACATATGCTGTTATCTGATAAGTTTTTCCTTGTTCTACCTTTATACATCCATAATTATTTTCTTTGTTCCCCAAATAAACCCTAACACGATCTTTCGCCGTTCCAGAAATTTTAAGAGAATTACTACCTTGCCAATATGTAGAACTATCTATTGCCACAGAATTGCTGTCAAATTTTGCATAACAAATAGCCTCATCAGTAGATTTAATACTTTCAAAATCTGCATAACCTGTAGAAGCATACAAGTTCTTATATACTTCACCTTTCGCAGTATTCATAAAAGTAACGATACCATTTAAATTAATATTTTTTGATATTAGACTGATTATCCTATCTGTAAGTTCAAAATTGGACTCACTTGTTCCACTCTTTACAAGCCATGAAAATTTTGTTGCTGTCTGTTCTTCTACGGTTTTAATGTTATGAGCAACATCTTCGGGAGAAGGAGAGTAGGAAGTAGATTTTGTCCCCTTCTCAATTTTCAGTGTTTCGATGTCTGCCAGCAAAAATGAAAAACGCATAAAAGCCGCGCTGTCCGGTATCTGAAGCATTTTTCTCTTTGATTCTTGACTATCCTGAATTTCTGATTTTACCCCCGAAAGAAAGACTTTATCGGAATTGTAAAAACAAGTTGCTGGGGCAGCTCCTAAATTTGTAAAGCCAGACGCGATGTAGTAATCCATCCCACTTAAATCAATGTAGTCGGAATATCCCCATGCAGAATCTTTTATTTCTACGTTTTCTGAACTTAAATACTTACCTTGAATTGTTGTGTTTTGAACAAATAAGTTCACGCCACCCAGTTCTAAGCTATCGTATTGTTGTTTAACTTCCCGCTTGAAGCCGTACATATTCTGAGTAGAAGTGGACATAAACTCTGAAATAGTTTGTTTCTCATCTTCGCCAGTATCTGGATTAATAACCTTAAAAAAGTCGGCTTTTCCCACTTTCGTCTCAATATCGAGAGTATTTTTGCGCGCAATCGTTTCAAGAGTTTTAATCGAAGAAATATTGTCTTCTGGAGCGGGACTCCAATCAGTTGCTTTTTCACCGTATTCTAATTTGACATTTTTCATTCTAAACGTGATTTTAGCTTCTTTTTCTGCGCTTGAATTGTAGAATTGAATCGAAGCTGTCGTACCAACCGATTCATCCGCCTGTTCTGGGATAGTCATTGTTTTTTCGACATGATACCAAGCACCGAGTTTACAGCCCCCTTCTCCGACAACAGGAAGGTTATGCATTGTAACGGCACGCCAAGTCCCAATCGCTGAACTATCTGTAGAATTAGTATAACGCTGTCCAATCCAGAATTCGCTACGGTCTGAACCTGTAGGGAAATTCCATTCAGTATACATAATATCATACGAAAAAGTTACTTTTTCTCCAACTTTATAATCTCTGCAGCCAAGCAGAAAACCGTCGGTTAAATTTACGTTAGAATACTGTTTTTTTGAAGTTAAAGTATGTTCTCCATATCCTTGTTCAGTTTTGCTGAAATTCTTAAAAAATCCTTTTTGATATTCTCCGCTACCAAAAGATATTCTATTGCGGCCATCAATTCCGCTAGTGTCAGCGTCTTTTCCGTCTCTCATTTTTTGAATCGTTATTGTGTCATAATATTTTTCATTAGATGAAAGGCATCGTAGCGTGATAGAAGTAGTTTCGGATGTAAACAAATCACAATTTTTTGAAACGATTAAGGAGGTAGAGGAGATAGTGAATCCGTGAGTTCCAGTCTTTATGTCTGTCCAACTTGAGCCGCCAGTTACGCTATATTGCCATTTAGAAAATGATATGCCTCCTTGAAGAGACGGAGAGAGCGTAATAGTGTCCGGAGAATAAGTTTCCCCGCCATCTGAGCTTTTGAAAATAGTAGAACTTGCAGTAATTTTAACGGATTTGGCTGCTGCGCCAGATTTTTGGCAACTCCAAGAAAATGTTTTTATCAATGTTTCGCCGTCAAGAGTTACCGGAATATCAAAGCTTCCCGAATCAGCAGGTAAGATAACTCCTGCTTTTACGGAAAATGTGATTCTATTTGCGTTTTTAGATACCGTAATTCCGTTAGCAGATTTAACCTCTCCAATCGTAAAGTTCGGATTAGAGACCTCTCCTTTTATGACGCTCACATCGGTATAATATGATAAGTTTTCTGAAACTTTTCGGTTTTCGTCCGTTGGAAATTGTTGCGCTTCATTCGACAGATGAATCGAGAATGGCTCGTTCACAATAGTAATAGTAATATCTCCATAAGCACTTACTTTCATTAATCCACCTTCTTTCTAAACGCTAATCTTGAACAATATTTTCTCCGTTTTCATCCATGAATGTGAGCATAAATAAATCATCAACACTAAGAATAGTATCTTTCGGTAATGAGTCTGCAAATTCATCCAGATCAAACAAACGAATGGAATAAATCTCAGTTTCTTTTGAGAGCTCTTCAATTTTTTCACTCATCTCTTTATTTTTTTGCTGATATTCCTCTCGGAATTCTTCTTTAACAACGCGGCTCACAATCTCTTTTTCTTCTCCAGATTCATATTTTTTCATTTCTTTAACTTCTCTGGATTTTTCGTTAGTAAGAAAGCCTTTCTGAACATCGTCCCACATTTCGCGACATACTTTTTCGAATGACTGAGCGTTGTCGATTAAAGCGGAAATATTGCGCTGTAAATTAAGGCGCAACTTCATCGGAAGTTCTTTGTTGCTATCACTTGGCTTAAAGTTATTATTGTACCAAGAAACAATTTTTAAAATCTGATAATTTGATAACTCTACTTTTCCTGTCTTTGTCATAGTTTCTCCTTTTATTCCAATTACTCAAATGAGAGCGTGATATTTTCTACTTCTTCAATAGTTTTTGCTTTTTGAATAGTTTTTTCATATGATTGTTGTCGCTCGACCAGAGGAGTTACATAAGCATCAATTTCCATTGCAAGTTTTGTCAGTTCTTCAACAGTCCAATCTTCACATATATTCCCCACGTCATTCCATTTTAAAAGCGGATATTCAAGTGATTGCTGAGAATATAAGTTGTACATGGCCATTTTGGAGGTTAATTGGCGCTGCTTTTCTTCTGTAACGGTGTAGTATCTTCCTTCCGCATATTTCGCATCAGAAAATAAAGGATGGGAAGATAAGTATCCTGCTAAAGCATTTTTAGATTGTGCGATTTTTTCGAGCTTCAAATTATCTAGCTCTGGATTCGCCGCATAATCGAGATATTTGTCCGGGTTTATCATTAGGTCGTCTAAGTTAATAGAATCTCTATTTACAACAAATTGATTGTAGTCGTATTCTATATATGAAATAGGAGATGTATTACCAGAATCCCCTGAATCTGGAGAATCGACGATTTTCTCTTTCCCATTTAAGCAGATAAATACATACAGCAAATCTTTATCAGCAATAACTTGGACAGGCTGTTGCTTTTCCATAAAAAGTTCCTTTGCCATAGTTGCTCACCACCTTTTTGCATATTTTAACAATTTTAGATATATTATATTTTTTATTAATTTTGTTACTGTCGCTGTTTATAATTTGACCCCAATAGGAAATAACTCGCCTTGCCCAGAGAATAGGAATGGCTTTATGCGTACCAATTAATTTCTTCACTTTCAAGAACGTGCGACGGATTCGCTTGAATGTTCTTCTCCGTATCGTTGTGTGCCATCTATATATGCGATATCCCATCATGTCTATAAATTGAGTGTCGCTATCTTTTACATCAATTTTTGAGACAAACCAATCTACTTTGATTTCTAATCCTAATTTGTCTTTCGCATATTTTATTAGCTGCTTAACCGCCTTATGGATATCTTTCGAATTTGTTGACATAAGCATGATATCGTCCATGTAAAATAGCTGGTGTTTTACTAAAGAAATATATTCTTTTTCACCAGTTTTCCGTTTCTTTCGATAACGATGCATATGACTGATTTCGTGATATAGCTGAGATAAATAGATGTTACATAAGAATTGTGAGAGATATGAACCGATAGATAATCCCTTATCGAAGGTACTTATTAGGGTTTCTATAAGCCATAACAGCAAGTCATTTTTGATTCTTTTACGGAGAAAATCCATAAGCATTTTTCTGTCAATGCTTTCGTAACACTTTCTAATGTCTGTTTTCGCAAAATATTTAAGCGATTTATTTCTTAACCATCTGCGAATTTTTCTAACTCCGTAAATACAACCTTTTCCTTTTATTGAAGCGCATTGATTGGCTCCGATTCGACACAAAATAGGTTGCAATCCTTCAACTGCAATATAGTCATATATTTGTTGTTTTATATTCTGTATTCCAATTTTCCGCTCTTTGAAAGACGATGGGTCAATTTTTGTTTTGTACCATATTGGAGGAAATTTTAAATCTCTATTTGATAATTCAAATTGGATAGAATTAATTATTTTTTCTACAATCCATTTCAGACTATCTTTGCCGTATCTATAGAAAATACAATAAATTTGGTTTCTTGTAAGTCCGCTTTCAGCGGAAAATAAGTCTAAAACATCGTTTCGTCTATATTTTCCTTCTAAGCAAGAATATACAGCTCTGCTTATAAGCTTTCGATCACTTATATCAATATCTTTACAGTATCGTTTCGTTGTACTAAGACCTCGTTTCTTTTGTATTATCCTTGATAACTTAACGATTATCTTTAAAAGGCTTTTCGGTTCTTCGATTTTCTACTACGCCCAATCATAGCCACATAACACTATGATTCCCATTCTTCTGCGGATAAAGAAGAACAGGTTGGTCTTATAAAAAGAATTTTTCGCGCAACGGCGAAGGTATGAAAACATAACAGACTTTTCGTCTGCGAATTATGATGTCAATAAAATAAAATTGAATTTTGATAATTCCGGCAGCCGTAATTCCAGTTCGTCCTGTCGAGCCTGTTCCTGCAATTCACATGAAAGCCAGCATTACGTCCATTCCTGAGATTACCGCCGACAGACACCATAAGTCCCTATAATTATATTAAATAATAAAATAAGAGGGGAATGCCCCTCTTTTACAGTCTTCGCTTTGTAAAATTCACCCCTGAAAGACCAGGATAACTAATCGCGGCAGCCGAAATACCAGCCCGCCCCGCCGAGCCAGCACCCGCAAACCACAAAAAAGCCAGCACCACGCCCATCCCAGAGAACACCGCCGACTAAAAATTCTCTGGAACCGGAAGTATTGGCCCCTCCAGCGTAAAGAAAAGAGCCGACTCCTTGTGAGCTACTAGAACCAATGCTTGAAGGATACCAAGCACCTGTGGAGACATCAATAGAAATATCTCCAATCCAATAGTCAGCACCTTTTCCATCTTTGGACGCAGGAATATTGCCTACTTTTGTATATGTCTGCTTGATAACGGAATCAGAGGTACTACGAGCAACTCCTTTTGGACAAACATATACGTCTTTGCTATAGTCGGATTGAAAGAACATTACAGTATCAGAAGCAATTTCATATGCGCCATTTCGATATTCTCGCCCTTGAACCCTGTACGGGTACTTGCCACTAGTGTTAGACACTGGGGAACCATCGTGTTTTCCGATAACAACATCGGTTGCTCCTGAGTACCACGGCATTGTTGATAAAGTGATATTAGCAGTAACAGAATCTGATAACGCAACGGGAGTAGTATCAAAGCCTGTATCCACGTCTAAATATACTGCCTTATTATTAGCGTCCAAAGCTTCTATCTTTAGAATCCTAACTACTTTTGCGTATTTATGAAGGTTGGTAACTCCTCTGTCTAAATTTACTCCTGTTTTTGCATCATTAAGTTGTCCATATCCTACAGACACAGATGAACCGACTATAAGATTATTTGCTTGACTATTTGTTACTGGGAAATAAACCTCTTTCTCAGAACGAATTATTGAAGCAGAATATTGATAATTATAATTAGTGCATCCCATAAAAATATCTTGAGAATTTTTTGTTGCTCCTTTGATGATATTAAAAATGTACTGAAAAGCTATATGTTCCGCACCTGCACCGTGATATCCTTTTCCTTTTTTCTGGAATTCACTCACCATCTTGTTATGAGATATCCAAAGTTCTGGCTTGGCATTTTTTACAGACCTCAAAACTCCATCGTCTCCGAGGGTTGCATAGTACTTGCTTCCAATACACCATTGAAGTACTTGATTATCAGCAGTTTTACATTCAGTCCAAGGATATAAAATTACATCCGTCCTTAAAGCATGTCTGCTATCTGAGACTGTAAAATCCATATATCCTTCATCCAGATTTGTCTCTACGTTATAATAAAAAGACATCTGAATTGTTCCTACATCGACAGCTCCAGTTGTACGATAATTTTCGTCGCCTTCCAAAGCAGTAGGGTAAGGAGAACCATCATCATTTCTTTTATAATTGCAGTTCATCCATTCAAAAAGCGGATTTTCTCCATTAAGGTAGTCATCTCTTCCTTCAACAGTATCAGTGGAAGGGGAAAACTCTAATCCGGCGTTATCTAAAAGTTTCGTACCAGATGAGATTGGGTTCTTAGAAAATAGCCAGATTCTTGTTCGATAAATTTTCCCAGTTCTTTTGAGGTCGAAATAGTCTCCGATTGTCTCAAGGTGGGGAGTATTATGTAGAACATCATAAAGTACAGACTTATCGACCATATTTTTTTCTAAATTTTCGGTTTTTTCTTCTAAATTTTTAATGCCGAGAATTTCTTTCACCTGAGATTCATTGGCTCGTCTAAAAGTTCCGTTTTCTTCGATATAAAGAGTCGCACCCGAAGTTACATCAGATGCGACATCAACAGTCGTTATTTTTTTTTCAGACATAAATACTCCTTTCCTTAAATTTCTAAATCAGCGAAACAACCGAATGTAGTTTTGCCATCAACCACATCTTTATCTAAATAAATGACTTTGGCAGTAGCGTATGGTTTTGCCGAATCTTTTGCATTTCCTAAAGAATCCCTTCTGTACCATTTATACTCACAAATCGGAAGGTCATCAGACGTAGCAGCCTCCCATGTCGTTCCGTTATATTTCATAAGAGTAACGCTTTTGGTTGCTTTGTCGATTTTATAGAAAAAGTCCCCCTTTGTTGCGCCAGTAGGAGCAGTGATAGAAAATACATCGCTTTTTAAAAGGTCAACTTCTACGCCATTCTGTTCTACTCTAGCGTAAATACATCCAACTCCAACACCATTCACTAACTGAGTGCCGAGGGTGGAATATGGCTCACAAGTGATTGGGTCTGTGCGGTCAGTTACTTCCCAGAACCCATAATAAGTCTTTCCTTTGTATGTTACAGAACATCTGAAGAAGTCTTTGGAATCAACCATATCCGCAGTAACAGTAAGAAAAGAATTTGTTTTTCCGGTCAGTTCTTTATATCCGCTACCGACATATTTATACCACTGATAAGAAATAGGATTCGTGTCGTCAATAAGAGTTTCTCCGGATTCAGAAGTTAAAATGTTTCCAGATTCATCTGTGAGCATAGCTCCAGATTCAGAAGTCATGGAGTCAAATACAGTAGAACCATCAATTAAACGAGTACATAAAGTTACGGTATTAAAATCTTCATTTAAATTCTTGTAAATGACACTTCCAGTTGAGCAGTATACTTGGAATGAAACAGCATTTTCCCCGGCATCGGCTTGGATAGTTTTGGAAAGCTGAAATTTATGAACGGATGTGAGTCCAGAGGCAGTAAACGTGATTGTGATATCTCCAGAGTTGGCTGAGAACAAAGTAGATCCTTTTTTTACATTAAGAACAATCATTCCTCCAGCACTTGCCGTTGCTTCTGTGTTTGACTTTATGGTTACGCCAGATGGAAGAGGAGTACCTACAGTAGCTTTTCCTGCGATACGAGTGGAGCCAGAATAACAATCAAAAGGGATTTCAATGTTCTTTTCCTCCAAAGTTACTCCAGAAGAATTACAAGCGATTCCTTCATGACTATTTCCTAATATTACATTAATAGCGGCTGGGCCTTCCTTACCGTCTTCTCCATCTTTACCGTCCTTAACAACAGATACTGTCTGGTCGTCAAGCATTTTTGTCGTGTTTCCAGACTGATATAATTCACATTTGATTGTCTTGATTGCAGTGGTAGAAGGATTATAGATCTTTGATTGTTCGTCAGAAGTAGAGGTATATTTTAAAGAATATGTTGAACCGTCTGCACTTTCATAAATTTTAAATCGTCCAGAATAGATAGTAGCAGTATTATTACCGATTATCTTTTTGCCAGTAAATGTGATTGCGGAAGGAACAAAAACCTCGTTCTTATTTACCTGCATAAAAGAAACGTCAGAGGAAACAGAGTAGATGACAGCATCTTGTCCATCAGAGCCAGAACGGTCTTTGTTGATTGAGAATCTTTTTGTGATTGTTGCATAGCCAGTTCTAGTACATGTGAATTCTACATATCCAGAATCTGGAGTGATTGCAGTTACGGTATATTTATGTCCTTTTGAATCGTATGTACCAGATACTCCTGTACTTGGAGTGGCCGTAATCGTCCAATTTGAAGTGTCATTATCCGCGCCTTTTAAAATCGAGATAACAGTGTCACAGCCATTTAAAGAAGTGTCATAAAGACTTCCGTCTGTTCGACAAGGAACGCTCTGTGTGTCGTTCGATAAAATACAAGTGATAGTAGCTGATCCAGCCGCACCATCACGAAGTTTGACAATTTGATGGATATCGTAAATGTCATTATCAGAAGTTACGAGTTTAATAATTGCAATATCGTTGATGAATACATCGTCTGTTGCATTAACCACTAATTGAGTTGTGGTTGTAGAGTTTGGATATACCGCAAAACTACCGTCTGCTTTTTTATACTGCCATTGTTTGAGAGAAGTATTTACAAGATTCGCGGTAAGAGTAATTGATTTAGCAGATGTAAGAGCACCTTCGCCGTTATATTTAAATACGGTATCTCCGTTAATACTACAATCTGAAAGCTCAGGAGCGGACTTTGAAAGAGAGAATGACATCTGAGATTTTGACTTGATTTCAACGCCATTTGTATTGGGGTCAATATATGAAATGTTGCAAATATATGTAATGATTGGAGTTGCTTCAAGGACATTTTTAGAAACAATCAATTTCCCGTTCGAAGGTGATTCACCAGAAACAAGGTTTGTAACTGAGCCGCTTCCTGCCTGTCGTTGCCATGTGATTGTAAGTCCAGATGCAGTTAAAGATAAGAGCGTATCATTAAAGAAGATAGTAGGTGTTAATACGAGGTTTGTTGTCTCCCAGTTCGGATTATATGAGGGTGTTTGATTTGGGTTATAAAGTACAGTTAAAGGGAGAGAAGAAGTAAGATAAGAAGTAATTCTGCCGACATCCGTTAAGTCGGTAATCGTAATGTCTCCGTAAGCCGAGACTCTAGCCATATTTTTTCCTCCTTAGTTATTTAATTGTTGCGAGTGATGTAATGGTTTCTCCGTTATAGGTAAACGTGCAAGAAAAGTTTGCGCCGTACATTACATCGGTTCTTGTTATAGCGATTTTTTTCGTTCCTTCAGAGTGTTGCTCATTCCAGTATGTGTCACTAGAAGAGTCGAAAGATGTTCTCTTCCAAAGAAAGCACTCAGAATCATAGTTTTCAGTGACTTCGTTGTTATTTTGAAACAGATGCGCTTCAAGAGTTGTTTCAGAAATGCCGTTATTAAAGAATTGACCTTTAGATGCAGAAATTCTTAATTTAAAACTGTTATTGTTTATCTTGTTATCGAGTTCGTTCAAAGAACTTTTTGTGCTCTCTTGAAATTCATTATACGTGAATCCGAATTCGTTTCCGTTTCCATCTTTTATTTGAGTGATGCTGATTTTCCCGTTTTCGTCCGTTTCTATAATTGGAAAATCTAGCTTAGATTTTGAGATTGTATTGTCAGAAATCATTCCGCCGATAATCGTTCCATCAGGAATACCATCCGCTGTAATACCGTTTTCATCAAACATTTTCGTTTTACCGTCACTTCCACGAATAATGAAGTTAAAGTTTCCTTTCCCGTCTTGGCCCATTTGAATTCGGACGTTTCCATCGGAATCATAGAATTGCTGAGTTGCGCCTTTGAACGCAATTGCAGGATTTCCATTTTGAGATATAAGCGTAATCAGTTCGGCGGTTGCAGAATGAGCCATTAAATCTGCGACAGAGATTTTTGCAGCGATTAATTCTTTAATTACCGCTTCATCAATAGTCGAGTTTGCAACTGTAAGGTGAATTGATTGAAGGTCTCCGAACTCACCAGAACCGGACAAAAGATTTTTAATGTGAGCAACATCTGAATTAATTGTTGACGCATTTATCGTGTTATTAATTAAATCTATGATTACATTGCCAGACTCGTCTTTTATTAATTGGGTGGTAAGTTCCTTGAAAAATCCTTCATCCGCATTGAGAATTTTTGCAGTAAGAATATCTGTTTGTATAGACTCAGACACAAGTGTTTTAAATTCTGCACTATCCGCTTTTATAAGTTTTGCAACAATCTGGTCTGCGTCAATGTACTTAGCATAAAGATTCGTGAAATTTCCAGTTACCGCATCAACCGTGGAAGATTGTATTCCAGAAGTATAATTTGAAAATCCGCTACTCCCAAGAATTGCTTTTATAAATTCTGGGGTGATAGTGTAAGAAGCTGTTTTATCGGACGTACTAGAATTCATGGTAATTGAATTTTTAGCGGCAGAAACGGCACTTCCAAGTAAGCTGGTAAAGTCGTTTCTTTTTGATTTATATTGCCTTACAGTGGAAAATTCAACCTGTAGAGTTCCGTTGTAAACACAAGGATTTCTTGTTATGGAAATGATTCTTAGACTTTCGAAATGTCCAAATTCACTTACTTCAACATGGATATAATCATATACGTGAAGAGTTTTAACTAGACTTTTATACTCTTCCAATGGATAAACATTGTCTAAAGTATCTGAGTAGGAATATTGCGGATGAGCAGAAGCATACAGATTTTCCACAGCGTCAAGATAAAGAGCATATTGCTTATCTACGGTAGTATCCGTAGTTGTGATATCAGTAGTGATGACATTTTCGTTCGTGTAATCTGTGTGGCGATATATTTTTTTTAGCATATTTTCTTCATCATCAGTAAATTTATCTGTATAATTTTCGCGCTGAACCATAATTTTAATATCCAGCATTTCTTTATTATATTGTTTATACTCTTTAACAGCAGCATCATATTCAGCAGTTCTTTGTTCTAAAGCTTTATTACAGGCATTGTATAATTTTTTATAATCTAAATATAGCTGATGTTTGATGTTATACGTTTCTTCGGAGTAGCCCGTATCTGCATTTTCATATTCTTCGGAGTAATCAGATAAAAACTTTAGTCTATTCGAATAATCTTCTAAACATATCTCTAATTCTTTCGTTCCATATAAATCCCAGTTCGTATTGCAGGATTTTAAATAATTTTCATCTAACTCAAAGTAATTGAAAGAAGAAGGGGATTCTCCAATCTCTAACATAGTTCCGCAAATATCAAATGAATTGTTGCCTTTAGAATTTGGTTCGACAGAAAAATATACACTACACTTATTGGATTGAGCAGTAAAAGTTATATATATCCTAACCCACCCAGAAGACAATGAAAAACCGGTATAGATAGGGTCTCCAGAGGATGTGGAGTATCCTAATTGTATCGAGTCGGAAGAAGACGAGCGAACAAAGGCACTTAGAGTATATTTCATATTTTTTTCAACCGAAATATCTGACTGTTTTATTCCCGTTGTTCCAATAGAAGAAGATGCAGTTGCATATCGGGTTATTCCGTAAGCAGGAGAAGAATCTATATCTTTTATATCTAAAAGAGTGTTTTCGATATTAATCCAGTCGGAAGAAGTCATAAAAACCGCATTTGAAAGGAGATTTCCTCCTCCATAAGATTTTAATTCTTCTGAAAGTTCAGTTTTGTCGGTTTTCTTTTTTGCGATTTCGTTTACGATTGTTGGGATTGTATAATTGAGAATTTCGCAATAATTGTCCCAAGAAGAGGAGTTTTTTAAAGCATCTATGTCAAAATTTCCGTTCTTATCTACATAGAGCTTTTCATATCCTCGAATCATTGCTGTAAAATCATCGTAGTAAGACATTAAATCTTCGAGGCTTTTCGTTGCCCAGTCTTGGATGGAAGAATCAGATGGGACTCTTGCCATTAACTCTGCGGCTTTATCGTATGTCTTCCAATAATTTTTATTTGCCGCAACATATGAATCCCTTTTAGACTCTCTGAACTTTAGCCATTCTCTGTATTTATCTATGAGGGATTGAGGAAGATAACGATTATCTTTCATAAAATAAGAATAATCTTCAATTTCCGAACTTCCGAAATTAGCTTGTTCTATTCCGGTAAGACCGTCGCCGCCAGATACGGTGTAAGCAGTATATAAATCATCTGTGTTTGTTGCAGTAATAGAATTTTGTACGTTCCTCCAGCCGATGTATGCGTTTGTATCAGTTCCGATATGCTCCACGTAGTACGCATTTATTAAGCAATTAACTGTATCAAATACAAAAACGCAATTAAATGCACCGGCTACATCTTGAGTGAGAAAAGAGTATAAGTCGCTATTATCGATATTGAAAGCGTAAGATTCTTCTGGGAGATAAGATACTCTTGTTTTCCCGACATGTTCTTTACCGTCAAAAGATACCGTGTAATCTATGTATTCTTTTGGCATCGTATCTATATATCCTATTTTCCAAGGAGATTTATCTATATTTGACACCCAATCAACCACTTCGTTTCCGTCTTCATCTGTAGTGATTGTTTCGGGAATCAATTTAGCGTAATATAATGCAAGATGTAAAAGACTTAGCTCAGGATTATCCTTATCGCAAAATTTTACAACAGGAAATGAATACTTTACTTTTGGATTTCCATCAGAATCAAATACAGTATTTCCATCAGAATCTTTTTCGTAAACAGGAAAATCTTTTTGGTGCTTGTTATAATACATCATTTCACAGGAAGCTTCGGTTCCTTGCCCGATTAGAAAAGTTGCAAGGTCGTAATTGCTCAGTTCAATTTCTGCGGATTCAGCGGATACAGTCTTGTATTCTTTTATACCGTCATGGTCTATTTGAGGAGCTTCATTGATTATGTACCATTCGTCATCTATGAATATTCTCATTAAAACATCTATATTGTCGTAAAAAGCACTTGGCTTCCCGTCAATATTTTTATATACTGTAAATGACAAAGAATTTGTGTTATTTGCGTTTTCTGTAACCGAGACGGAATTTTCATCTACTCCATTTAACACACCATATAGTCGTTTGTCGGGAGTTGCTAGATATATGAACTTAGGCTCTAATTTGCCAGATAAATATTCCATCAATAAGCACCGACTTTCCGGTATTCTCGATAAGTAAGAGTTACTTTGGCATTTCCCTTAACAGAAATTTTATTTTGACCGTGTAACAACCTTGGGAAATAAATATCGGCGGGATTACTGACTCCTAAATCAGATAGTGGGATTAGTGAATCTATGGAATCCTTAATCTCGAGCCTTTGACAATCAATAAAAATAGCATTATTTGCACCTTTTGATTTGAACGTAATAGATTTTTGCTCGGTATCATTCGAAATAGTAATCTGTCCATTATCTGTTGGATTTATCTTTATAATGGGATATATAAACCCGTCATAATTATCGGATGTGTTTGTGATAGTGATGCCGGAATTAGCAGGAATTTCTTTTGAGAATTCTTGACTATATCCAAATGGGCAATCACAAGTAGCTTTTATCGTTAGTCCAACTATTCCGCCATTTACCACGACGTTTTCAATGGAGCTGAAAGTAACGTAATAATCAATTGGTTCTTCAAGATATGCATCAAACTCATAGTCTGTCATATGAAACAGAAGAGGATAGAGAGGGGATGTCAGCCACGCGGCAATAGAACGAATATCATTTCGAGAAAAAATCATATCATTCTGGTCTTCTTCGATATTTTTTATAACGGACAATTCAAATTCTAAAGGGGATGCATAGGTGGCTCCAAAATGATTTTGTCGTGGGCGATAAACATTTGATTCTCCTCGATTAATTTCTCTATCTAAACCCAGAGGAATAGAAGATATTTCTTCGAATCCGGCCAGCATAATTCCGAAGTCAGAGCTACTTTTCCCGTTAAATTCAAAGTTTTTTCCGTAAACAGCCAAAATATAACCCTCCTTTCAATATAAAAAGTGCCGGAAGATGGGTTCTCCCGACACAAGTGCCTACTTATATCCAAGTTTTTTAAGTTCTCTTTTGAATTCTTTCGTAGTATAATCGCAACTTTTTTTGATAATCTCTTGCAAGGAAGGCAGTGCTTCTTTGTCTATGCTTCCGTTTACAACAAGAGGAGATTCCACAGAAATATTAATATCGTGCGGTTTCGTTTTTACATTATCCAATAGATTTGATGCAGTATTCATACTAGATATAAATTCAGGAACAACATTATTTGAAACTGTCTTTGGCAGAACAATTTCTCCTATTTTTGCAGAAATAAGACCATCGTCTTTATTTGAGCGAATTTGATTTTTTACATCAGGGAGTAAGTCAGAAAGAGTCTCTACGGGAACAATTTTATCGACTTGACCACCATTTGCGAATCCACCTAGTTTTTTGATGATATTTTTTGCGGCTTTCGTAGGATTGGAAATAGAAGCGGATACCCCAAGCTTTTTAAGTTGATTTACATAATTCTGAGCTGTTGCTTTTGCTTCTCGTTCTTTTAGAACATATGTATTGTGGTGGTTAGCCCCTTCAAGTCCTTTCCCCTTTTTTAAACTTGAAACGCTAATCGTATCATGTGCTTTTATTTTCTTTCTTTTAGCGTCGCTAATATACTTCCAATAGCTACTTTTTTTCATCTTAGCATTATGTTTCTCGGTGTTATACCACGCCTTGTCATATGCTTCGTTTGCAGAATTTAATTTCTTTCGAAGATCAGAGATTATCTTCTCTTTTTCTTTTTTGGCTTTTTCTGCAGCCTCTTTCTTTGCCTTTTCTTCTTGAGCTTTTCGTTGTGCTTCTGCTTCCTGACGCTTACGCGCATCTTCAGCAGTTTTTTGTGCTTCAGATTCAACATTAGAAAGCGTTGACTTTTTAGCTTCATTGAGTGTGGAAGAAGCGGAGTTATATGCCTTTTCTGTTTCTTCAATCATGGAATCTTGCGATTTTGAATCGAGAGTAGGAGAAGAAAGTGTATTTCCAGCGGCGGTAGAAGCATCCGAAGAAATCTTTTCTTCATTATCCAAAATGGAAGATGTAGAATTATTGCTAACAGTTCCAGAACTATTTTTCGAACCATCTTCGGCTAAAAGAATGTCTTTATTAACTCCAGTGGATTCAATAATTTTCCCGATTTTTGAATAAGCCGTTTCGTATTTGCCGACAATACTACTAAGCAATTTATCAACCTGTTCTTGTTGTAAATCGGAATTATTTTTCAATGCTTTAAGGATGTTATCCATAGCGTCTTGAGCATCCTGACTTAATTCATCATAACCATTGGATAAAACTTCAAGTTCGTGATTTTTCACTGTGTCATCGTAGTCTTCTTGAGCTTCATTAAGCTGGGCTTTTAACTGCTCAAGTTTTGCTCTAGCAGAAGCATTTGTAGAACCTTCGAGAGCGGCAATTTGAGCCTTTATAGAACTTATGTTCTTATTCTTGTTTTTTAAAGTCTTATCATAATCATAATAATCCTTTTTGTTCTGAAGAGCCTCTTTTTGCTTGCTAATTAAATCGTTTAAAGCATCGTTTTCAGCACTTAACTGAGACTCATAAATATCAAGTACGGAATCTCGATATCCTTTAATTGTCTTTGTTTCTGTGCGAATACCATCTGTATATTCTTTAAGCTTATCGTTATAAGTTTCTTCGTCAATTATTCCAGCTTTAAACTGGTCTTCGATATCTTTAATTCCTTCTAAATAGTTCGAGATTTTCTTTTTACTTGAATCTATTGCTTCTGTGTAAAGAAGGAGAGAAGAGTATCCAGCATCTGTTATTTCTCCATCATCAGATACCAAATCAGCGTCGCCAATCATGTCAAGCAAATATTCTAAGTTAGAAACTCTTTGATCTATTTTATCTTGTGCAGAATCGAAGGCATCAAAGACCACTTGATTCATACTATCAACTAGAGAATTTATTGTAACGCCAATATCGGAAAGCTCGGAGTTCATACTTGCAATTTCCGCGATTCTTTCATTATATTGAGTAGAATCAATTTTCACTTTTCCGCTCTTTATGTCAGCCATCAAATCAGACTGCTTACTATCTCTAAGTTTCTTTTTTGCATTAAACAATTCTTTATTGTTAGCAATCTGCCCATTAAGATTGTCTAATTTAGCCTTGTCTCTCTGTTTTCCAGTTAAAGATTTATCGCTCGTAATTAAATCCATATAGGAACTAAGCCTATCCAGACTCCTCTGGAATTTGTCAATTGCCCATTGTTTTAAATTATATCCAGCTTCACGGAGCTGTTTATTTAACTCCTCATATGAGACAATTGCTTCATTCTGTTTCTGGAGCATTCCGTTATATGCGGCTTCTGCCTGCTTATACTCGTTGGAATTAGCTCCAAAAATCTTTTTGGCTTTATTCATTTCGGACTTATATTTTTTCGCTTCTTCTCCATATGTAGAAGCAATACTGCTTTGATAATTCTTTTGATTTACAAGATTTTTATAGTGAGTAGAGTTAAGTCCCTCTGAACCACCACGAGCTTCGATTACTTCATTTGCGGATGAATATAAATCAACATAAGAAGAGCTCAAGTCAGCAATAGTCTCATAGTATTCAGAAATTGCATCGAGCTTATCTTGTTCGATATCTATCTGCTTTTGCTGATATTCTACTTGAGATTGTTTAATATCAAGATATTTCTTGTAATACTCCTCATATTGAGAAACAAATTCCTTTTCGCCTTTATTTAACACGCTAATATCTATCGTGCCGTTTTTGATTTTCTTGATAAGTTTATTAGCTTTCTTTTTACTGATGGCAGCAACTTTCTTTTTAGATTTGCCTTTTTTACCCTTGTCAGTAACCAACATTCCAGTGCTGATAGCCTTTTTCTTAATCGTTCCCAATTCAGAAGAATATCTTTTAGCACCTTTAGAAGAATCAGTTTCGCCCTTTTTTGCTTCTTTCTGAGCAGAGTTTAATTCGGACAGAGTTGATTTTAAGGATTTTGTAGATAATTCCGCTTTAGCAGTATAGAGTTCAATCTTACTGTCGATGCGGTCGAATCTTTTTTCAATCCAGTCAACCATCCGCTCAATCCAATTTGTGAATTTTTCAATTCGCTTATCGAATGCAGATTTTTTACTGCTACTTGAACTCTTCTTCTTTTTCTTTGTGTTTCCGCCTTTAGAAGTTGATTTACCAGAGTTCTTCCCGGTGGACTTTGTTGTAGACGAAGTAGAATGAGAGGAAGTTTTCTTCGGTCTATCGGTTCCTGCTCCATAGGCATTCATTGTACCTGTGGCAAAAGCACTGGAGCCGCCTACGATTTTCGCGTGGCTGCCAGTAATGTAGCCTTTCCTTTCAAGGTCTTCCGTCTGCTTATGATTGAATACTAAATCTCCACGTTTGAGTTTAGCGTATGTAGGATATCCATTGTTAAATGTTAAGGCTTTACCATCTCTTACAACAATTTCGTTTCCCAACTCATTAATTAAAGCAGTTTCATCATGAGGAATGCTTACGTCTTTTGAGCTGGTAGTACCCGTAGAGTAAGCTGAAACAGTACCTTTTGCTCTAGCGGGAAGAGTACCTTTGGCATGGAATGTACCGTTAAATTGAGGTTCTTTCTTGCTCTTTGTAATGGTTTCCTTAATCGTCGTAATCGTGATGGTCTTACTTTTTAATCCGCTTAAAGAAGATTTAATGCTATTGATAGTGGCGGTAGAACTATCTTTAGCCTTTACATCAAAATTCTTGTCGTCAACTTTACGTGCTTGGACATTCTGAATGATTGTTTCCGCTTCTTTTGGGTCGGCAGTTAAAATGGCCTTTTGCTCTTCAGGAGTCATGTTGTTCCAAAGGTCGATGATTGCTGTAGCCTTGTCTTGTCCTGTAAGAGTAGAATACTTATCCATAGCAGATAAAGCATTCCATAAATTTACAACAACAGTAGCTTTGTCTTTGCCAGTAAGGGTAGCGTCTTTGTCTTTTGCGTCTAAGTCGTCCCAATTGTCAACAATTGGAGTGGCATTATCCTCACCGATTAATTCAACAACTTTCTCTTCGGCATCTTCATCACTGATATCGTCTTTCATTTCATCGAGCTCAGAAGTGTCTACTTTAATATCGGCTTCAACCTCTGGGAGCGGTTCTGAATATGTTTTAATAAACTCTTCAACAGACATATTGGCTACATCGGCAGCTTTGGCAACAGCATTATAAGCAGAAGCCATTTCTTCTGGAGAAGAAGTTTCTGGGGTCTTGGATTTGAAGTCACTGACGATTTCGTGGTTTTCATTATAGTATCCTTTAGATGAGAGAGGGGCAGAAGTAGGAGAAGAAGTAGAAGAAGAATCTTTAAATTTCGAATCATCCGTCTTTGTTTCCTCTGGAGCTTTTCCTCCTAATGCTATTGTATTTGCATTGAGCGCATCAACCAATGAGCTCATTTTCTCGTTTACCGCAGAAATTCCTTCGGGGATTGTTTGAACATTGTCTTCTTGATTCCCTTGAGATGTGGAGGAAGTTTCCCATGTTCCAGAATTGTAATTATCTGCAAAATGCTGTATTTCTTCGTCAGATGATAATTTACCGATGTATTTTTCAAAATTTGGGAGAGCAGTTCTTAAATCCGCCAAAAGTTTAGAACTATCGACAACTTTGCCATTAGAATCTGTGTTGGACTTGATTACGGAAGCATATTTGTCTAATCGCTCATTTGACTCTGACATATTCATTACGAGAGAACCTTTTTTATTTAGGCCAGCAGTGGAAATATAGTCTCCGAGTCCAGCAGCAGATAATTCTGCTTTCGTGGATTCCCACATCCGTTGCTTGTCTCCATATGATGTATTTGTGTTCTGCCATAATGAAGAATTATTTATTGCAGAAAGGGATTTTTCTACATCTTTTTGGGTTCCTTTGTATTCCTTATTTTTCTCTTCGATATAATTTGGATCTAGAAGAGTTGACAGAGATTTACTTGCGTCGTCGATTCTTTCTTTGAGGGAAGAGATTTCCTCTTCTTTTGCTTTGATTGCGCTCTTATTTTTAGGGTCTTCCGTATAGAGTTTATTCAGTTCAGTCTGAGCAGTAATTAAATCTCCGTAAAGACTTCCGAGAGTCTCAGCTCCACCTTCGGCATCAACGAAGAAGTCAGCGTATCCGCCAGTTTCTTTGATTTTGTCGAACATTGCAAGAAAAGTCTCACTTGACATGCCCATTGAATTGGCGGCATCTTCAATACCTTTTGTTGTGTCGTCAAAAGTAGTTTTCCACTTTCCATCATCAGACCAAGACGCAAGTCCTTTAGATTCCATGTCCGCCATAAAGTTTTCCATGCCGTCTGTTCCTTCAGTAAAATAGCGTTCCATTTTACTAAGGTTTTCATTCCAGTTCTTCGCGTCGTCTGCACCGGACTTTGAGAATGTGGAGGCAATCGCTTTAAACTCTTTTGTACCATAAGATTCGTTTTCTGCTAATTCTTTGCCTCTACTTAAGGCAGAAACATATTTATCATATGTACTACCAACATCAGGAGTACTTTCATCGTCGCTTTGAAGAGATTCTATTTTGTCCATTCCTTCATGACTGTTTAAGATATTGGAAGTTTCAGCATCTGCCTGTTCTTTTGCTGCCTTTATTTTTGCAGAAAAATCTTCAATTGTTCCTGTATATCCATCGTTGACAACGAGATTATAGGCAATTTCCATATCTTCACTGGACAAATCTGATAAGCCATTTGTTGCTCCAGTGATGTTTTCTTTAACAACATTCATCTGGCGGTTGTACTCATCCGTAAAATCTTGAACACCAAGAATATCTTTCCATTTTGTTCTATCGGTATCTTTAGAGAATACTCTATTCAATATATCGTTAACATTTTTCGTGTATTCGTCGGCAGACATTTTCGTTTTGTCGAAGTCAAAGATAGAAGAAAGAGTGCTTTGAGCTGTTTCACTCAGAGAAGAGAGAGGGGAGATTATCTCTTGATAAAGCATGGTTTCCGCATTATTATCCCAATTTCCAAGAAGTTCCTTTAAATCAAGCTTCCCAAGATTCCCGGTAATTGCATCTTGAATCGATGAATCCATTTTTGAAAACGAATCAGAAGTTTGCAGGTAACTTGTTAATGAAGGGACAAGACTTTGCCAGTTTTCCTTTTGTTGTAATTCAAGAGAAGACGATTGTTGTATTGCTTCAGCTTTTTCTGAGTTCATCTCTTCTAAAGCTTCTTGATAATTTCCGTTTAAAACTTCTTTTATTTGAGCTTTTTGCTTATCAGAAACATCCTTTAATGAAACATAAGTTACTCCGGTCGTCGCGCCTGGGGTCACTTGAGCTCCATGCTGTGTCAATATTTCGGCTAATTTTTTATTGTCTTCACCAAAAGAAGGGAGTGTGAAGATATCATTATCTTTTAATTTTTTAAGATTTTTATTATAATTATCTTCATATTCTTTAATTTTATCATTAATTTTTGAGATTTGACCGTTTTTGCCATTGATGGGTTTTTTCTGAGAAGAAAGTTTCTTGTCTTTTGCAATAACTCCTTCAGCGCTAGAGTTAATATTTTCTGCAATCTCTGCGTGAGCAATAGCCCTCTGAGCATCCATTAAGCTTTGCAATTGTTCTGTAGCTGCCGCGGCATTGCTACCTAAATTGAGAATTGCATTCCCTTCGGAGTCATATCCTGATACCAAACTAGGAAACATTTCAGCCAGTTGCTTGCTGATATCTAAATAATTTTCATAATCAGAATCAGAGAGGGAGAGATTTTTGTTTGTCCCGGAATCAACGCCGCTATGTAAATTTGCATAACTTTCTGTCAGCGATTTGATTGCGTCGTCGGCGGTTTTTATTTCTTCCGAATCACTTGCAAATTGAGTTCCAAGCTCTTTGATTGATGAAACTTTCTTGTCGTACTTGTCATAAGCTTCGGTGATTTTGTTTGTAGATTCTTCTCCAATTTCTATAAGTTCATCATTCGTTTTATACGCATCACGAATGACTTCTACAGTTTTTTGAACCGCCCAAACAGCGGCCATCATTAAAGCCATTTTGCCTAATGTAGAGAGGACACCTGTAGCGGCGGCTTTGAATTTTGCCATTCCTGTAGCGGCACTTGCAGCGCCAGTCTCAACGCTTGCCATAGATGTTCCGGAATTTTCTACCGCGGTAGAGAGTTCTTTGACACTTTCACTGGCTTCTTTGGCGGCAGTTCCAACCCCTGTAATTTTATCAGCAGTTCCTTCAATATTAGAGATTTTTTCGTTGTCGTTGTTATTGATGAGTTTGTCTAAAAAAGAAGGGTTTTCTACATCTAAATTAGTGTCTTTTTTACCTAATAAATCCGGCTGATTTTTTTTATTTGAACCAGTTAAATCAGTGAAAGAAGCTAAGAGCCCGTCTTCTCCAAAGATGTTTCCTTTATAGAACTTGGCAAATATTCCTCCAAGAACAGTAGGGAGGACACCAGCTTGATTTACAATTTGTGTAATGATGTTTAAGACTTGAGTTAATGCATCTACAATGCCTTTTACGGTATCAGAAGCAATGAATGTACTCCAGAATTCTTCACTTTGGGTCTCGAGAGCTTTCATTTTTGCTTCGATAGAACCGAGATACTTTTCATTCTCGGCCATTGCGCTCCCGTCGGCATTTTCAGAAGATTCTTTTGCATTTTTTAAGATATCTGGATTTGCTAAGATAGCAGATAAGATACTAGAGCGGTTTTTACCCGCCATTTCTTCAATTAAGGCAGATGCCCTATTTGTTCCAAATTTCTTATCGTCTGCTTGTATTTCTTTATATATCTCCGCAATTCCAAGTAAGATATCATACGTGTTTTTATAATTGCCATTATTATCAAGAATATCGAAACCTTTATATCCGTTTGATGCAGTTTTCGTATAATCCATGATAATCTGGCGTTTTTTCGCAGAGGTTTGGGTTATAAATGAATCGTCTGTTGCTTCGCCCATTTCGGAAAGCTGTTCTTGCGCCTCTTCTGTACCCACGAGTCGAAGTGCGATTGTTCTTGCACCTGCAGCTACGCTGGATACATTTTGGATAATAGTATTACCGGCTGTAATAATAGCGGCAGATTCGTCAATAGAGTTTCCGAGCAATGAGAGAGTAGAAGCGGAATCTTGAAGTCCCTTTGATAATTCATCTGTTGAAATCGCATAGTTATTTCCAAGCTCATTCATTTTATCGACAATATCCATTTTGTCTAAATTGCTATAAGCTTGACTCATCGAAACGAGAGAAGATGTCGCATCTTCAATGCTATCGAACTCAGATACATTTTTAAGGATAGAAGTTGCTTCGGCACTTTTACTGGCTTCGTCGATTGATTCTCCAATACGCATCCAGTCAGCCGCAGAAGACTGTAAATCTACAGCGGTTGTTCCAATATTTTTTGAAGTATCAAAACTTTGATCGGCGAAAGATTTCAAAGAAGAAGTTGAGTCATTAGATACCTTCTGCATTTCTATGAAAGCACTATCAAGTTCTTTTACCTTTTCAACGCCTTGTCGGACGTATCCTACAATATCTCCAAGATCGAAGAATCGCGAAACAAATTCAGCACTTAAATAAGAACTCTTATCTTTAATTTGGTCGATAAATCCAAGAATTCCGGTTCTTTCAAATCCTTTTGATGCTTTTGTAGACGATATTTTACTAATGGTTTCATCGTATGTAAAATACATCTTCTGAAGTTCATGATCTGCGTTTCTTATTTCTGCAACAAATTTTGTGATTCCGTTTTCAGAAGAAGTAAGCTGTTGAAGTTTCAGAATTTTTGAGCCATCTGATTCGGCGACTTTTTTAATAGAGTCTTTTAGTCCGTCTCTGCTGACATCTTCTTCATAAATCCGTCCTTTTGCTAATGCGTTATATCTTTTATATTTATCATATGTCTTATCTAGTTCTTCGTTTAACTTTTGAATATCGTCTAAAGAAGAAGCAGAAGAGGCAGAAGATTTTAAGCTTTCGAATTCATCGCCTACAAATTTATATCCGGGCTTAAGAACATCAACTCGATTTGTTTTAGAATTGTATCGCTTAAGAGCTTCTCGAGAAAATACGTTTTCTAAATCTCTATTTGATTGCTCGTTAATGTCCTCGATTGACTGCCGTTGTTTTTCTTGACGGAGAGTGTCGGCTCCAATTTTCTTGCCTTCGAAAAGCAAGGAATTAATCCTCTCAAGAGAGGCGGCTCGTTGATTCTCGATATTTAACAACTCAGCTTCATCACGGTTATCAGTTTTGCCGAGAAGACTTTTTTCTTTTAAAGAATAGTATTTATTTGATAGATTCTGATAAGAGCCAAGCTCTCTATCTAGGTTATTGCGAATAGAGGCTTTGCGTTCGCGTAATGCCTGTTTTCCAGCATTTTCTTCCGCTTTTTTGACTTCTTCCTGAGCTTCCCTTACTTCCTCTTGAATTTGAAGTCTTTTCTTTTCATCTTCTAACCGCTGTTTTAACTCTGCTTTTGCTTCGGAGGAATATCTTTCGTTATCGGATGATTTTGAATCATATAATTCTTGTTGCTTTGCTCTTTGACGAGCTTTTGCCGCATCTGGATTAATTTTAATTTGATTCTTTAAAAAATCCCCATATGATTGAGAAGGAGATTCTTGAGTAGAAGCTTTAACATTTTCAGCTTCAACAGACTCTTCCCTTAATGATTCTGAGCTTTGTTCAGCGGACGCTCTAACCTTTTCATTAGCAGATGCAAATTCCGTTTTTGCTTGAGAAGCTCCATCCATAGCTTGCTTTACTTTGTCTGCTTCAAGGGATTCTTCTTCGAGTCGAGCGGAACTACCTTCTATATTTAAGCTGTCCTCGGTAGCTTTTTCTTTCGAAAGTTCATCGACTAATGAATTTGCCTTTTGTAATTCTGAATTTAATTCTTCTACTTGGGCTTTGAAGCTTTCTGCTTCGGCTTTAGATTCTCCAAGAGCAGACTTCATATTTTCAGCGTCAGAAAGTACTTTCCCGTATTCTGTAGAACTAACCTCGCCTGCAGGAAGATAGTCTCCTATGATTTTTTTTACAGGAGTGATTTCTTCCCCGTAAGCAAGGTCTTCATAGGCTTCTTGATATTTCCTAAACCAAGCGGAATCTTCCATTCCAGTGCTTTTATAGAGGTCTAAAGCACCCTTCATTTCAGCGGGGTCGAAATCTTCTCCGTTTTCATAAGCAGAATAAAAGCCCTCAAGAGTTTCTTTTAAATTCTTGAGAGCCGCATCATATTGCTCGACCGTTATTTTTGCCGATTTGAAGTTGTCAGAATCCTTCGCAATTGAGGATTTTCCCGTTCCTCCAGAATATTCGCTTTGCCATTTTTCATAACTGGCAGCTACTTTTGCATTCCTTTTTTGAATCTCTTCTTGGAGCTTACGAATGAGAGAATCTTTTTTATTAATTGCTTGCTTTAAAATCCCTGAATTTATTGTGTCAATATAGTCTTTTGCTGAATTAAGACCTCTGCCTTGATAGTAGACATCTGAATTCTTCAAACCGCTTTCAGAATATCTAGCTTCTTTTAAAAAGTCCCCTAGAAACGGATTGGAACTGTATTTTCCTGGATGTTGTTCAAAATCATTAATTTTGGCAAAAATAGATTCCATTTCTTTTCCATGAGATACATATTCCTTTTGATTCTTATTTGGAGCGGCTTTCTCCATCTCTCGGAGCGTTCCAACAAGGCGAGAATATTGCTCTATCGCAGAGGTATCTTCATTGAAAAGTCCGGTCGTATCTTTTTTTTGAAAAGCTTTTCTAAATTTTTCGGCTTCTTTGGCTGCTTTTGGATATTTTTTAATTAATTCGTCTACATTTTTTGATTCTGTTTCAGAATATAAATCTTTGGCAGTTTTGCCGTTTAATGTATGATTATCTCGAGCATCTTTGGCTTTTTGTTCTGCTGAAAGACTATCCATAAGACGAGACATCTGAGAATTATCTAAGCTTTTCAATGTTGGCATCATGCCACCAGTCTTGCCTCTACCTCTAGCTAAATTGTCCAAAGCGTTAATTGTAGAAGCAAATTTTCTAACATTCGCAGATAAATCATCCTTATTTTTACTGGAAGTAATTCCATGAAGAAGTTCTTTATATGGAGTAGTAAGGTTTATATTTTTTAATCGACCATTTTGAGCAGACTCCATAGCTTTAGAATATAAATCCTGAGTCTCTTTATCGAGGCCGTCGAATGCCTTATTAATACCAGTTTGTAATTTGTTTGAAAGTTGATTTACTGTTTTATTTATACTTGCATTATCAATTTTTGTTGCAAGTGTTAACATTGCGATATTATTTGCCAATTAAAACCATCTCCGTTAAACGAACTCTATTACCGAATAGCTGAGATTTTCAGCTACTTTGGTGGCTTTTTGTTCTGCATCATCTTTTATCGAATCTAAAATTTGAGTCAAGTAGTCTAATGGAGGGGCTGTTTCGATATCTGGCCCATGAAAACCATGCCATCCCATATCTGCTATCATAGAAGCAGAAACAGGTTCGCCATTTCCATGATGGTAAGGTGACATGCCATTGGAACTAATCTTAACTCCCCCATAATAAATACTACCGTTATTGTGGATATATCTTGAATATGAATTAGAATATAAATCATATGTTCTATCGTAATGCTGAGGAGTGTAGTCACTATAGAAAATATTCATCGCAGTTTGAGCTTGTTTCGTGAGCACGTCTGCCCCAATACGGACATATTCTTTTGCAAACGCCATAGTGTATTTTTTTAAATCACTGTGTAGTTCTGATTTCTTTACCTCTTCAGGTCGTATTTTTATTTGTAATATGCCGGACATGTCATCACTTCCTATCGTATATTATTTTGCAATTTTGTTCTTCAAAGAAAAAATTAATTTTTGAAATGTCTTATCGTCCATATTTGAAACTTTTTTAGATAATGAATTAAAAAGAGGAGTACTTGTCTTATTTAAGACACTCGTAATTCGACTCAAATTATTCGTGATAAATCCATGAGGTTCATAGTAATTTGTCATGATATCGTCATATACCATATTACAAATGGAATTAAATTCTTGAAGTTCTCTTTGCGGGATACTTGCTAAGACTTTATCTAGTAAACCGCAAGACATGAGCATATCGTATTCATTAATAAAGCTCTTATTTGCTAAGTCATTAAAGATAATATTCGTATATCTAATGACAATTTGACGGACAGTACTTAAATATTTAAAAGGAGAAGAGACCTTCACATAATAAGAATTTTCGCCATTTTCATCTTTTAAATGACAGCATGTCTTCATAATAGCTTCCGCAATTCCGATTTTCTCGGTGTATGGGATATACTCAGTTCTTAACTTAAAATTATCTCTGAAAAATTTATCTTTTAAATTATCTGTTGCACATTTGCTATATCCATCGCATAATTCTTTCGCAGTAATTTCTTTAAATTTAATCATAAATCCGGTTCCTCCATATTTTTTATTTCTTACTTTTGGTTCGTTTGCGGGCTGCTCGCTGAGTTTTAACAAAATCGTAGTCGCGCCAGCCGCCGTCTATCTTAGACCAGCAAATCCAGCTATATTTAATATCTGGGTATTTATACCAGAACATTTTCCTTTTTATTTTAGATACAGAATCAGGAAATCCCTTTATATCTACAACCTCAGATGTTCCGTCTGCATATACAACAAAAAAGTCTGCGACATAATTAATTGCTCGAACAGTTTTCCCTTCATGCTTAAACTTTGGTTGAAGCTCATATGTCTTTTGCAGCTCATAATGAGTAATTTCTTTTGATTCAAACGCAGGAAGAATAACTTCTTCGTAATATCTTTTTTCAACCACTGAATCAAACGTTATATCATTACACGTCCTTATAGCGGTATTTTTATCTACATTGTATTTTGTTCGGCTCAATATCTAAGTCCCTCCACGACACTCGCAATTTTTTTCGCTGCATCTATTAATTCCATTTTTTTTTCGAAACCAGAAAGTGAAAAACGAACGCAACTTGATGGATTTTTTTCTTTTATTGCAAGAAGAGTAGGAGATAGTGAAGAAGAATAATTATTGCAAGCAGAGCCAGCAGAGCATTGAATGTCATACTTGTCGTCAAGAATACTAACAACGTTTCCAGAATCAACTCCGGGAAAGCAAACATTAAGATTACATGGAAGTCTATATTCTGAACTGCCTACAAGATAAAAATTATTTAATCGCTTTTCTAATTCGCTATATAATATACTTCTGTTTTTTGAATTGATTTTTTTATAAAAATTCGGATATAATTCAGCAGATACGCCGAGAGAACCAATCCCTAAGACATTCTGAGTTCCAGAAAAATAATCATCAGAGCCATAAATGAGAGGAGAGAGTGGAACATCACTTTTCTTAAATAAAACGCCACATCCTTTTAGAGCTCCAAGTTTATGAGCTGAAAATCCAGCCATATCAATATTAAGTTTTTGCACATCTAATGGAATATATGGAATGCTACCCGTGCAGTCAACATATAAATATGCATTATATCTATGTACTACTTCACTGATGAGAGATATATTTTGTACGGTTCCAATTTCGGAATTTCCAAGATCTACAACAACGAGAGTATTATATAATATGTTATCTTCTAGTAATCTTTCTAAATCGCTAACAATTATGCGCCCTGTACCATCTACGTTTAGTGACTTGGAAACAAACATACGTTTTGATACTTCTATAATTGATTTGTGGCAAGTAGGCGAGTATAATATTTTAGAATGTTGCATTGCTTCTGAAAAACCCTTTATGGCTAAAGTATTGCTCGCAGAACCGCCGCTCGTAAAAATAATATTTTCAGCATTTGTGTTTATAAGATTTGCAACTTTCTCCGCAGAATAATCAATAATATCTTTTGCTCTGTCGCCGATTTTATGGCTCGAATTTGGGTTTCCAAAAGTGTCAAGATTATTTATTATAAAGTCTTTTACTTCCGGCAAAAGGGGAGTAGTAGAAGCGTTATCTAAATATAATCCCATCTAATCCACCATCTCTTTAATTAAGTTATATGTTATTTCGACAGGAACAACAACAAGTTCAACATCTGAATCTCCGGTGTCAGCTATGTAGTAAGAGATCATTTTATTTGCAAGTTTTTTTCTTAGAAACTTAGTAGCTCCCTCGATGTCTTCTACAAAACAATATCTTCCAAAGTGAAGGGATTTTAAATAGCGAGTAGGAGATGAGAGAGTAGCAATAACATATTTTCTAATTTGTTTCTCCAATATTTTCATTACGTCTATCCATCCATTTTCTGTATAAATCAAAAGTTTCTTTTTTATCAAAAACGAATACAACAATATCGTCACCAGTTTTAAAGTCTTTACTTGGATATACGTCTAGCAAAGTTGCTGAATTTTCCATATAGAATCCTGCCTGTTTAATATTCAGAATTCTAATGCTGTCGGCTGGAATATAAGTAATTCCTGTCCGGTCGCTTTGCATAGTTTCTTTCATTCAATCCTTTTCCTTCCTTATTATATATATGTAAAATTCTATTATTTTCAAATCCAAAAAATGGGGAACAACGCATCGAATAGTGACGTTATACCCCTATATATAATCACTATTCAATCGTTTTATCAGAAAGTTCTTTTCTTGCTTGAGAAGCTTTCTTTACTCGTGGCTTTGGAGCCGCTGTTTCCATTATTTTGTCAATAATATTGGCAATGGATTCTTTGAAATTTCTTTTATTAGATAAGTCGCAGTTTTTTAATATTTTAGCTGCATCTGAAGCGGTGATTTCGCCATGATTAAAGTCATTTACCGCATAGAAAATTTTGCGGCAGTTTTCATCATGGAAATTTCTGAGCCAAGATGGTTTACCTGCATCTTCGGCACATCTATTACAATACCTGTAATTAGTCCCGCAACAAATACAAGTTCTATTTAAGCGTTTGCTCATATTTCACCTCATAAAATAAGAGGGGAGATTGTCTCCCCTCTTGCTAATAATTATTCGTCTTCCTCGTCGTCGGCTGCCATGAAAATCTGATATAATACCTTATCTTCAGAACAGTAGTCAACCTGCATATCTCCTGTGTAATCAAGAGTTGCATCAGTTGTAGTAGAAATTGATACTTCTGGAGATACCTGGAAGGAAGGAATAACGATGTATCCAGCTCTTAATGTATCTGCAGTACATGGGTCAACAAACAGAGCTTTGATAGTAAGTTTAACTGTCTTAGGGAATTTGTCTGCTTCATTCTGAATAGCAATTCCGTCTTCTACGGCCCTGTCGTATTTTACAACATACATTGTTTCTCCGTCAGCAGTTGGAGGTGTAAGGATTCCGCTGTCGGTAGCGATAGTAAAGTCTGTTGCATTGGCAGCTTCACCTTTCTTGAAAGATGCTCCCATTGTTCCATTAGGAGAATAAGCATTTACAGTTACGCTCTCAGGGTCATATCCCTTTGCAAGTGTAATAGTGGAACCAGCTTTAACTGTCTCAATTTTCGGCATAGGAATCTTATTTGTTCCAGAGGCAACCTTCTTGGCAGAACCAGAACCAGCAGCCATAATATCTACGTTTAACATAGAGTTTGTTGCAGTAAATGTACCAGTTTTGCCTTTCCAGAATCTCTTTACAAGAGTTCCAGTCTTGTCTACAGCGTCTGTACTTTCTGCAGATGTTTCGATTGTAGCTTCCTGAAGCTGAGTAAGAGTATATAACGGATTTCCGCTAAAGTCTTCAGCCATTGCGATTTGAAGTCTATCAATAATAATATCGCCTAATTTAAAAGCCATAATTTTCACTCCTTTGTGTTTTTTTGTGTAAAATAAAAAAGACTAAGAGGATTCCGATAAATCTCTTAGCCAATTAAGTTCTTTAGATAAATTCATTTTTGATGTGTCTAACATTCCAGAGTAAACTCCAGACATTAAAGCGGTAACATTTTCGTATAATTGTAGGCGCTGAACGCTATCCATAAATTCTACAATTCCAACGTCGATAAGCTCCTTTTTCTTATATTTGAATCCCGGATGATTGACCATAGAAGAAATGAGAGGAAGAAGGATAGAGTGTTCTAATTCGCCTTTCTTTTTTGCAAATTCCAAATTCATGCGATCTTCTTCGATGATTGCTTCTTTTGTAGCTCTTCCTTTGGCTCTTTCAGTTTTAGGATGCTGATTTAACATAGTACGAATATACTCTGCAATAACATGATAAGTTTCTTCGTCTATTACCGGAACATCTGATATAATCTCGCCAAATTCGTCCTCTTCAACATAATCGAGCGAAATTTTGTTTGTATCAGTATGTTTCATTGGTGTTAGTTTAGAAAAATCAAAATCCCCGAACACAAGAGGAAGTGCTTGAAAATCCATATTAGGATGAAGAATTATGAATAATTCAAATTCACTGACTTTATTCCAGTCAAGCCCATCGTCCCAAAGCTTGAGTCGCATAGATGTTGGGTTACATGTGAAAGGGTAGAGAGATGCATAGAACCTTAAATCACCCAATTCCATAATTTCTCCGATTGTTGGCTGATAGATTGTAATAAAATCATTCACTTTATATGGAATCTGATAATACATCTGCAGCTCATCAAACTGTATTTTCCCAGACATATAATCACCTACTTAACTACATCCACATAGCCAGTGAGACCATTTTTAGTGCGAACTCGGCTGTTCGGAAGTGTTGCTTCAAAAATAATCTTTCGTGTCGCATAATTAGTATCGGTAGTAGATTCTCTGTCGCTTACGACTTTGCATTGCGTGCTAAAAACATTACTCCAAGCAAATTTCTCTAGTAATATTGCACCGATTAAGTCATGGCGAGGTTCTCCGATGTCGGGAACAATATTGTCACGACAATCGCAATAAATAGTAAATGTCACTTGCATTTGTTTTTCTACAGTATTATAAAGAGGAATCTCTTTAAAAGATGTCTGATAGCACAAGAAATTTTTAACTTCTGGCTGCGCTTCTGGGAAGAAGAGGTAGTTTCTTATGTTATCTCCGAAATATTTGTCCCATTCACCATCTTCATTTAAAAGACCATCCTGAGAAAACAACTCATTTTCATAGTCTTTATTATGCAGTAAATACAATATTTCCGGACATTTTAGAAGCTCCTTTTTTATTTTTCGCTTGAATCGAACATTATCGTTATCAGGAGTTTCCGTATACGAAATAAACTTATCTAAAAGCTGTCGCTTGGTTTTAAATTCATAACTCATAGAATCCTCCTTTATACTGCTGAAATTTCAAGCTGTATTTCTCCAGAAACGTCTTCTCCTGTAGAACATCTTACTACCAGCACTTTTGTTAAATATTTTTTTGCGTTGCCGATTTTTATTCGGATTTCATTTGGATTTTCCTGCTTTTTCCACGAGATTAGCTCATTAGACGTAAAATCCTCTCCGTCAATTGAACAAGTCCACGATGCGGGAGTGATAGAATCAAGATATCCTGACGTAATGTCATTGCCGTCTGAATCATAGAAATTTGCCATAATGAGTTTATAACTACCTTCGCATTTAATAACATTTGAACTGGATGATAACACGCAAGAATTATTTATGTTACTATTCTCTGGTTCTACGCTTGAAGAGTAGTAGTCAGCGTACATCTCGCCTGTTTGGAAGTTTACATAATCCGTACTTTTATTGAAGAAATCTTGAGATAATGTTACCTTTTGAATTCCAATCGGTTCAGCATTCTCAATTTTACTGATTTGCCAGACCGTCGGATGTTTTGTAAGCGCACCAACGATAAGGCGCTGATTCTTGCCATTATTCGAATAGTAAAAGTATTCCGTTAGAGGATTTAGTGGTAGCCAAATTTTCGACTGATTCTCTGTGGAAGTAAACACGTTGTCAGTCCACAGGCCGCTGTTGTAAGAGCTTTGAGTCCTTTTTACGCACCACATTGTTCGCTTAATCCGTTTATTCCCGTCAATTTCAATCCAAAACAACTTGTAATTGCATGGAAGGACGAAATATTTTACGAACTGATTTCCTCTTTCTGAATTTACAATCAACCACTTTTCATAAACGCCGCGATCATTCGGAATGTCAATAAACATACCGATAGGAAAGCGGGAATGATAGTGGTCTGCATAATCTCTTTGATAATAATACAGCTCATCGCCCTCCTCAAACTCGACTGACTGACTCGGCTTGAAAATTATGTGAAAATCCACATCATCTTTTGACAAAGAACCGTAGCTATTAATAATGAATTTAATATCTATTTTTGTTTTAGTTGAATTCTCATCATAAGTCATGTGGTTTACACAGTCTGGCTGGTCATCATGGTAGTAGTCATATATATATGCCGTTTTTGATTGGATGTCATTATCCCAAGTTGCTTCCATTGCAATATCTGAATGATACTTTTTTGCTTGTCCACTGGTTTGACCTTGGGAGGATAATAGACGCTTATATGCTTCAAGACTTGGCATCTTCACGCACCTCCCCAAACATTTGAGTTAAATATCCGTGCGCGTCAAAAATAAGCTTTCTAAATTTAGAGTAGTCGAAATCAGAATCCAAGCATTCTTCCAGTGCAGCCTGCAGAGTACTCATAAATAAGACCATACCCGGAGGTTCTCCGAGGAGAGAGTTTAATCCGCCATATCTCATAAGAATATTCTTAAAATAACTAAGAAAATCTTCCTCCGAGTTGAAATTTTTCGGAACTATATTTTTATCTTTGTAAATTAAAAGCCTGTGAATTTCGGAATGCATATTTTTTGCTTGATAAGATATTTGTTCATCTGAAAAGTTTCCATATAGATATTTCATGGCATCACTCTTTACTTAGATATGAATTGTACATATATCCATAATCACGAATCATCTTTTTTTGCTCGGTTTTCATTGATTCTAAGCGTTGGATAGAGTACTTGTGGTTATCCAAAAGCTTCTTTTCTTCCTTTCCGCCAATCATTGGAGCGGTATTAAGAATAGAATCTACTTGGGGTTGAAGCCACTGAATTGCCATAGTTAATGATAGTAAGGAAGTGATAAAATAAGAATCTGATGCGTCATCTACTGGATATAATAACTCAAAGCTAATAATCTTTTTTACATTATCGGCAGTAAAAGATGAGAACATTTTTCTAAAACGAGGGTTCGAGACTGATTCCATTAGCCATTCTTGACACATCAATTCTAGTAAATCTTCATCCATAGACAACATTTTAAAATCTGTAATTTTCAGACGAAATCGAGAATAAATATCTTCGTATGGAATGACTACCATCGAGTCACCCACTTTAGTTTGTTAATTTAAGTAGCATTTCAGTACCAAAAATATCGTCAAGAATTTTGATTTTCTTAATACTATCTAAACTTCCATCATCTACCATACTAGAAACAACTGTTTTAAAAGAATTGATTGCCCATTCAGGAAGGGCTTTAATTGTTCTTTCCATCTGAGATGGAGATAAGGATAAAATGCTCTTAAGTTCATTAATTGAATAAATTCCTGCGTAGATGTCTCTTAAAAATGGGTGTAAAGCTAAGAAATCTTCGTCATCAACCACGATATATGGCTCTGTAACTGTTGCCTTTCTTGCTTTAACGGCATAATCCAAATCTCTGAATTCTACTCCAATAACATCATCTGAATCTGCCCACGTATATAAGTTATGGCTCTTGTATCCGACCATAAATAATTCTCCGGGCGTTACAGATACGCAAGAAACTAATTCTTCGGGTTCAAATTTTCTTTTTTCTTTTGTAACTTCTACTGTAGCCACAGTTTCTTTTGTAACTGCGGGAGCAGCAGGAGTTTTCTTTGTAGTTTTAATCGCTCTTGTAGTAGCCAATCCGTTTTCCTCCTAAAAATAGCAGGAGAGTAAAAAGAGTACTCACCCGCTAAGAAATTATTTTTATTCAGTGATTTTCCATACTCCGAAATAGCGTGGGAGAATAGTACTTACGCCCATTTCTCTCTGTACTTCGTATGTCTGGAAGTCATCTGCTAAGTCACCTTTATTCTGTCCATCTTCTGTAATTTCAGTTTCGCCTTTGTCTACAAACTTAACGAATTTTTCCTGATTCTTTGCAAAGATAAGCAACATTTTATTGTCGATTAACTTCTTTGTAACGTCGTTGCGAGCAAATCTCTGAGGAATTTCGATTAAGTCTGTTACTTCATATGTACCAAGATGTCCAAGAGATGCAACAGCTTCTTTCTGTGAATTCGATCTCCAGTCGATATCAGCTAAAGCGTTCATCTTCTTAAGAGCCATTTTTGTTCCCATAATGACAATCTCTGCTTCGTTTGCGGTAGCAACGTCTTCGAGGAGTGTGTCGAATTTCTCTTTTGTCTCTGAACTCAGAGGGCCAGACTTAACAAACTGAGAATTATTCGGGAGTTTGCTGGATGCATTATATACTTCTTCATAGCAAGTTGTCTGAATCATGGATGCAAATGCTTCAGCAATCTTATCTGTGAGTTCTGTAAAGTTGACTCTTCCAAGAAGGATTAAATCAATATCTTTACCTACTTTCATTCCGTAAGTAGAAGTGTGAACTTTGAAGGATTCACCTTCTCCGAGGTTTTGCATTGTAAGGTCATGATGGTCGCCTGAAATTTTTGCAACTGCAAGCGTAATATCATCCTGCGTCCAGAACTCTTCATCATCTCCAAGAGCAACATTTCTCTGTTCAACGAACTCATTGAACCATTCGGAATCCTTGAAGGCAGTAGATACTTTGAAATCTACATCTTCTTCGATTACCTCGAATACCTCATTTAAATGGGATTTAAGAGCTCTCTTACGCTTTTTCTTAGACTTTAAGTCAGTTTCGTCAAGTTCGCAGATTTCCATAAGAACTTTGCGGACAGCCTTATTAGCTTCATCTTTTGAGATTGCTCTTTCAACGCCGTCGTCTCCGTACTCGAAAATTTCATTTCCATGATTTAAGTCATAGCAGAGTTTTCTAAAAACTTTATATTTTTCTTCGTCAGAAAATACATTTCTTAAATGTTGTGTACTAAATTTTAACATATTTATTTTCCCCTCCCTTCTATTCGGCAACAACTAACTTACCGTCAGTAATAGTTGTGATTTTGCCGCCTTTTTTTGGTGTTCCGCTAAAGCCTTCATCTGACAGTGAAAATCTGTCTAAAGAATGTAAAACATATCCTCTAACTGGGCCATCTTTTGGGTCATTATAAAAGTTAGAGATTTGTGTTAATGCTCTTGGGCTTTCGTAATCAATTAATGGTTTCTGATAGATTAAAGCGGTACGTTCTTCTGCTTTGTTTACAACAACCAGCCAAGTACCGTCAGCGTTTTTATCGAAGATGTAAGCATCGATAGTGCTAGCCTCTTCAACTTTGTACGCATCTAAAGTTTCCATTTCGCCTACTTTGACAATTCGTCCATTATCTGTGTCCTGTGTAATATTTAAGCTGACCATATGTTCTCCATACTTACTCGCGAGTAAATTACCAGGATTGCACACAGTATGCTTGTCTACAGCAAATTTAATAGCCATGTGGTTCCTCCTTTATTTTTTGCAATAAAAAAGAGTGCTTTCCGGCACTCAATTACTTTGTCAGATATTAGTCGAAAAGATTTCCATATCTTTTCTTTTTTGGCTTAGAAGCATTCCCAAACTTGGTGAGCTTCTTACATTTGGCTTCGCCGTTTTCAGCGAATGTCGCCTTATTAATAGCATATTTGCCTAAAATGGCATTAGCTTCTTTTGTTAGATTCTCTAATGAATAATTATCCATATCCTCAAAAAGTTTCGCAAAATCTTCATTTGCGAAATTACCTTCAGAATCTTTTTCGGCAATAACTTCATAATTTTCACTCATGAGAATGCTTTCTCTTTCTGCATGAAGAACTTTATTTTCTGTGTTCTGCTTAAATTCAACAAGAGCCGCATAATTCTTACGCATTTCATTTAATTCAGCATATTCACTGTCTGTTAAGAGTTCTCTATGAAGTGAATATCTGTCTCCTGTAAAAGAAACATTGTCTTCATCTTTAGAATACTTCTGACCGTAGATTTTCCCGTTATACCAACCTTCGTATGTGAAATGATCGTCATATACATCATTGATGTAGTAGTATTCATTGTCGGCATCTTCATACGCGGATAATAAATTATATAAAGCATAGCGAATATCACTATGAGAAAGCTCGAAAGACTTTGTAAATGTCTGTTCTTTACTGGAAGGATTTTTCTCAGAGAATACTTCTGCAAATTTTGCTTCAAGTTCTTCGTCAGTTAAACCATCATACTCAAACGTGATGTCTTCAACAGTTTTTCCGTATTTTTCTAGTAATTTTTCAAACATATTCTTAATATTTCCTCCTTCCTTTGAATTTTTATTATCAAAATGAGAGAGAAGAGTATCTAACTTCTCCTGCATTTCAGATATCTGCTCTGAATAATTAGAAAATAAGCTATTATTCTTTTCTTCAAAATCCGATAACCTAATATTTGCTCCCTGCATACCCGGATTTACTGGTTGTCCACTGGGAGTTTTCCCTAAAATAGTTACTCCAGAAAAGAAGAAATCTTCAATTTCGAGATATTTTTCTTTTGCGTTATAACTTAATTCATTAATAGAAAGCTCAACAGATACAGCACATTCTTGCTCTCTCTGCAGGATTTCTGCTGCTTTCGAATATTCTTCGAATATATAGCCATCAACTTCGACATAATTTTTGCCTTTTTCCTCGTCATATACGATTTTTGCATTACAAGATTCTGGAATAATTCCGATTGGAAATTCGTCATATACGACATCTCCATTTTCATCTTCATGCATGTTATGACCGTAAAATTCAGGCTGTCCATCTACTTCGTGTATGTATGCAAGAATGGGGCGATTTTTAAAAGTGGAAAGAGATTTCTCCATATTTTCATCGCTTATAAAAGAACCATTATCATTAAGGTTTGTGTGGCATGATTGTAAGTGAACGGAGAGTAAACCCGCTTTCTCATTAGAATCATCGTCAAAACATAGACTTCCTCGCACTTGAACAACGAGTGGATATCCCCTTTTTTTTGAACTAAAATGAGTAGAACGCTTGTATTTGCTGAAATAAAATTCATATAAATCTTCAATAAATAGTAATTTTTTCATCCAATCCTCCTTTCGATTTATTTTTTATCTCCAAAAGAGGAGAAGACTAAATGCATAGCATGTTGCTGCATTTAATCTTTGTTCTATCAATAACATCGTCGTTGAATTTTAACTTTTCGATGTCATTTATAAATGTATATTTCCCATCGCTGGATTGGACTTCGCAAAATCCAATTGCTCTGAGCTGTTCCGCGGTGTCTGTAAAGGATGTTTTAATAAAATTTGGCATTTATACCTCCATTAATTAGAGTTATCTCTTTTATCTCGGCTCGCTTCACCATCGTCTGTTAAGTCGGAATCGTCTTTTGCCTGTCCGCCACCAGAAGAATCGGAAGTAGTAGTATAAGAAGACTGCAAAGGTCTAAAGATATCGGATAATCCCAAACATTCTTCTTCCAAAAAATTAAGAGCTAAAGTATCCATTTCAGAGAATCCATTCAAGTTATTTACCATCAATTTAGTTGGAAGTCCGTATTGAGCAGATTCCATCATAGTCTTTTTGTATTCTTCTTTCGTAAAAGTGGAAATTTCAAAGAATTTTACTCTGCATGGATTGGAGCAATAATATTTAAGAAGTCTATTTACGATTCTTTCAATTTGTGGAATAAGAGAAGAAAGGGCGAATTCGGAGTCTACTTTCATTGAGCCAGTGAATGCAGTAGTACCAGAAACAGTCGAAGAATTTAAAACTTGAGCGCCTCCAGCAGTATTCAAAATTTCACTTGTTGCTTTTTCAACTTTTGTTACGTCTGTAGAAGCGTCATTTGGGAAACTAATTTCTTTCAACTTTCCCGGGACAATGGCGGCAGAAACATAATCTGGAAGGGCTTCATTTAACATACGATCGAAATATTCAATCATGATTTGCGGATTTACTTTCCAATCGTCCGGCTCGTTTGTTCCGTTAAGCGTTTCCATTTCGAGCCAAATAAGCTTATAAATATTTGCGGCTTCTTGAACAGCCTGATATTCTGCTAAATCTAGCAAATTAATAATATCTATGAACATAGGAGCAAACGGAGGAACAACAGTTTCCCAGTCTTCAGCTCTAAATTTTATACAAACGCCATATTCTTCTGGTACCGTCTGCCATTTTTCTCCCGTACTTTCATATTCGTTGTTCATAGATTGCCAAGGTTCTCCCCAATACTCTAAGAATTCTTTATTTCTTCTAAAGTAGCTCATGTCATAAGCAAAACCATATGAACCGTCACTGTATTCTCCTTGAATTTTTGCATAATCAGGGTCGAGCGGGAGCAGAAATAATCCTTCTCCTTCGGTATAATAAGCGCAGTAATAAGCCGCATCTTCTCTTAGAGCAACAACAGCCGCCTTAAAAAATTCATACTGAATATTCATCTCATCTAATTTTTTCGATGTTTCTTCAAAAGACTGTAAAACAGCGTCTTTATCATTGTCTTCGGTCAGACTGTAGTTTGGGATAACGCTACGAATAGATAAATCGAGTTGTCCGGCATAATACTTCACGAGCCGGTAATAGACTTCGCTTCTATAAAATAAGAAACGAGATAGATTTCTAAGATTGCTTTCATTGCTTGAGATATTTTTTAGATATGATTTAACAGTCTCCTTACTATAATTACTTATTGTTCTGTAAGAAGAAGACTTTGTGATATCTCTAAGATTTTTTAACGCATTATTCGTGTCTTCATATTTTTCAATCTGTTTTTTATGCTCTTCATACCAATTACGCATTTCACTAGCGCTTGGTTGAGCAGCAGGTGCGTTGTCCACCTTATTTTGTGGCATCGCCACACCTCCTTAAAATGAAGAAATTTCTTTTCCTCTTCGAATTGTAAGTTGCCCTACGAGATTCTTTTTTGGAACTTTTTTTCTTTGAGTGATTGCTTTACGGCGTTCTTCCATTAATCCGTAGCCTGCCATCGCACAAACGTAGGCTCTATCGTCATGCATTTTATTCGCTTTCTCAGGAGCTAACTCAAATGAATCCTTATAAGAATCACGTTTTTTTCTAACCATATTGACAAGCTCTTCCTTCAAAGCATCAATATTTGCCAAAGCGATTTCATCCATCCAATCCAGCTTAATCATCTTTGTTTTTACCGATTGAATTTCTTTAATCTTTTCACTTAATTGACGTTCGAATTCGTTTTCGTCTAGCTTTTTCTTTTTTAATTCCTTAGATATTTTTTCTTTTTGCTTCCGAAGCATCTCTTCGTCTATATCAAATACTGTGAGATACTTTTTATTATCATATTGTGATGTAAAACTGATTTTATCTTGATTCAGTAGTTCAATCATTGCTTCAAACATCTCAGATTTATACTTAGCAGGAGACATAAGACGGATTTTATCTACGGCATTAGGGAATTTTTTCACGTATTCAGCAGAATATTCTTTGTCTATTAAGCCACGATGAACAATTCCAAATTTATCTGTCCAGTCTGGCATAAGATAGTCCGCAATATTTACACCACCACCGCCAGAACCTGCATCAATATATACGGCCAAGATATTCCCATAAGCATCTGCTCCGCCATTATAATCAAGAATGACTTTCTTTAAATATTCAATCTGATCTGGTGTCTGCATCGGGGATTTTATCTTTTTCCCGACATCTACAAGATTAATGCAATTAACAATTCTCATTCTTTTATCGATAGTTCCGTTTACCTGCACAAAGTCGTATACCTCACATACAAGAATTACAGAATTATCTCGTGAACGAGCAGGGTCATATGCAATAATGAATTTTTTGTCGCCAGTATCATTGTATAGAAGTGGTTTACGGGTCTCTTCATTTCGAGTAATAACTCCTCGCCGAACGATTGCATTAACTCCAGCATCTGTAGTAAACTCGCAATAATATTCTCTACGAGCTTTTTCGGGATTGGTTCTCATTGCTGCTTCGATAGTGGAGCGAGAGTAGAGAGGAGCGATAACTTTACCTCGTTTTGTTGGCTTCAAAACAATCTCGCAATCAATTTGAGCAACAAAATAATCGGTGTCGCCCATAATCATTCTCTTAGAGAAGTCTCTGTATAACCTATAAAATTCAGTATCCACGCTTGAAGCGGAACTAATATAAAAGAGCTGATTAGGAATAGGAGAGGGGATAGAACGAAGTCGATTTATGTCTATCGAATTTCCATCTCTGTCTTTTCCGGTAGCAAACCCTTTATTAACAATGACAAAAGCAGCATATGTATGCATCATATCTGCGTCTAAGAATCCACACTCATCAAAAACAACTAAGTTGCCTCTTGCGCCGCGCTTCTTGTCAACGTTACTATTAAGTGTTTTCGTCATTGAACCATTGTAGAGAGAGTACGAGAACCCATCAGATGAATGACTGAATCCGTCTCCGGCGGCATTTTTAACTTCGACCTCATCTTTAAAAATATAGCCAGTAGAACCCATCATGCTATCAATATTATCGTTCGCAAGTTTTTCAAGAGTCGTAAAAGTCTGTTCAGCCTGACTACCAGAACCACTAGCAATATAGCTCCAGTAATTTGAAAACAGCATATCTTTTGCCATAATGATAATATCTGTAATTGTAGATTTACCAAATCCACGACTACATACCAGTAACACATTTGGACATACCCAAGCCCTTTGAACGATATATGCTTGCGCGTCAAGCAGTTCGATATTGAACCAGTCATCAATAAACCGAACAGGATTTGCTTGATAATATCTTTGGATTTCGGCAAGAGCAATGAGAGATTCGATTTTTCTAGTAGACATGGCGTATATTCCCGGACGAACGTAGATAGTATTATTGTCTGCTTCGCCGAATATATTTTTTAAATATTTTTCATTTAAAGTCTTTTTGTCGGAAATTTTAATATTATAATCTTCGATATTTACTTTTGAATAAATTTCATTGATTGTTTTCTCAGCTTTCGGATTGATTGTCATTTGAGACAGCCTCCTCATTTTCGCCAGAGAAACAAGAATATAGTTTATCTAAGTCAACAAGATTATCTTCTTCTAACAAATCATGTTCTCTTAATAAATCCTTTAAATCAATATTCTCTCTAAGCAAAATTCGCGATATTTCTTCGTATTGCCGACAATTTTCTTGAGTTTTTCTAAGCAACACTCGCTGTTCGGCAACAATATCAGACCATTCAGACTCATCAAGATTAAGCTGCTTCATAATAGATGCGTCGCTCATCTCCATAACCTGTTGCATACCCCGACAAGTCCAAACATCAAACCCATTTACTTCGCTTTCTCGAAGATTCAGGTTTTTCATTTTCTTTGTTTTGCCAGTCCAAGTATTTTCGCCTTTTTTTGCATTTTTATTATTTTTCAATGAGATGCAGCTTTCTGCCGCTAAATTTGTGATATTTCTAGTAATGTCACCTTTACTGGATTCCAGTGATTTTATACTCGCAGAATTATCCTTTATTCTTAGCGGGTCTATCATCATTTTCGTTACTGCATCGTCGATTTTAGACTGGTGTAAGAAGCTTCTAACGATAGACACGCAAGAAGCAATTCGCATCATGTCGTCATTTCCTTCTCCGTCAGCATCTAACATTCCAAGAAGTTGAGAGTATAAGAGTGGTTGGTCTTTTACAGATTCTTGCTCAAAAGGGTCGTAGTCTAATAATCGGATAACATCTTCTTTGTTTTTCTGAAAACTATCATACACATCTAATCCCTCTTTAGAAGCAATCATTTCTTGCTCGTCAATTTCCTTTTCTGGAGAAGAATCCGGTATTTGAAATATGTCAGAATCTTTAAATCTGTACGTCCGATATTGCGGCATTTGAATATTCTTCATGTAACAACCGTAAAATGTTTTCGGTGTCTGTCCAGAAAATTCATTTTTTGATTCTTCAATACTGGAATTGTATAGTGATTCGAAAAATGGTTTATCTACATATCTTAACGCTTCAATTAGGGACTCTTTTGTTGGAGAATGCTCAATCCCTTTATCGTCTGTTCGCATGGCAATTTTTCTTGCACAGTCGATGCAAATAGGAGAGACTTTTCCTTTACTCCGAGGATCATAATTTTCGTAAAAATATATTCTCGACCTGTGTTTGTCACACATATGGCAATAGGCACTATTTTTAATACGTTCTAATTCAGCTTTTAATTTTTCATTTTCGGCACGAACTTCCGCAACAGGAGGATTCTTTCCTTTGCCTCGAGTTTTTGTTTGTGTAGTTGCCAGAAGAATCACATCCTTTCTCGTAAAAAAGCCAAAAAATGCCCTCAACCATCACGAAGATAGCCAAGGGCTAGTGATAGTGGTCTATAAGGCAAGAGGGCGCTCATGTGCCTTTGCCTGAATGCAAACATTCTGCATTTCTATAAATCACTATCAATTAAATACTGGCCGCCAGGGATTCGAACCCTGAATTCACGGAGTCAAATTCCGTTGCGTTTCCGTTTCGCCAACAGCCAATAAAGAGCGGCTTCCGCTCTATAAAATTCAATATAATCTAAGATTAACTAAAGTTTTCCCAGATTAATCTGTAAACAGAAGGAGCAGTGTTATCCGGCTGCTTTTCTGCTTTCTTATATTCTTTAGGGATAATGTTGAACGCGAAAGAATCTTTATTTACAAGATTTTCAATTTCGTCAAAACATTCTCCGTGAACATATACCGGAATAGTACAACCTCTAAAATTAAGGCGCATATTATTCGGCTTATACATTTTTTCGCAGTAAATTCCTTTTTCTGTCATCATAATGGCATATTCTTTAAGATAGCCAGATACTTCGGGAGCAGATAAATCAATGTGTCTGAATTTTTGACTGCGTTTTGCTAATTCTTCGAGAAGCCCAGTGGCCACTGCGTAATTGCATACAGCAACTCCGCAATAACGATTTTTGTCGCCACTAGATACAGATGCCTGAATAAGCTTTTCAGCGAAATCTGACATAGAATCAAAATCTATAAATCTAATAAATCCTCCATTATTCGGCGATAGCGTCTTTAAAAGCCTTAGATGCTTTAAACTTCACATAAAGCTTTGCAGGAATATCAATCTTTTCGCCAGTCTGAGGATTTCTTCCTTCTCGTCCAGCTCTTTCTCTTACTTCTAATGAACCAAGTCCCGGAAGATTAATCTTTTCTCCTTTGCCGCCAGCTACAAGACACTCTGTAATTGTCTCAGAAATAGCATCTAAGATAATTGCTGTATCTTTCTTTGTTAATCCGTCAACTTTTTTTACGATTGCTGTAATAAATTCATTTTTTCTTACCATAATAATTTTCTCCTTTTTAAATCCTTTTTTGTTTGTATAAAATAAGAGGGAGATATTTCCCTCAAATTATCTAATCTAATTTAATTGTGTATTCGCAGGTTTTTCCTTTTCCATTTTCGAAAACGAATAACGATGCGCCTGCATTAGAAACTCTATTTAGAGATGCGCCATACGGGTCTCCACCCATAATAGAACGACATGCGATTACTTCAGAATTTTTTCCGACTTCTTCCGCCTTGAAATGATGTACATGTCCGCAGATAACATAGTCTACCTGCTGATTATATAGTCTTTCAAAATCATTTACAGAACTTGCGAAATTCTTCATTTCTCCGTGATTGCCGAGAGTATATGAGCCGCAAAAATTATCAAATGTAAAACCAGTCGGATTTTCTGAAATTGTGATTCTGTCAACATCTTTAAGGCGTTCTTTTAAAAACGCCAAAACGACTTTAGACATATTTTCCTCTGGAAACGCGTTTTTCTTTGCATTACAGATTCTTAACTGGCAGTGATTCGAGTCTTTTACCATCTGAAAAGATATTTCTACATATTTGCTAAGTTCGAGTAGCCAGCTTGCCAAGAAATTTGCATAACGAAGAGAAGAGTCAATAATTCCATATCTAAGCTTCATTAGCTGAGATGTAAGTCTTAAAATTCCTTCAATTCCATCTCCGAGTTCCCATACGTTCAGATGAGAGATGTCTTCCTTTCTGATGATAGAAATAACTTCATCAAGAAGTTTCCACATTCTATTTTCAAATATCTCTGGACTATATGCGTTTATGTTGTTGCCCAATAAATCTGGCAATGTAAACTCTACTCCATAATGTGCGTCAGCAATACATAAAAGATATTCCTTCTCTTGTGAAAGATTATGAGGAATAAATATAGGACGCGGGCGTGAAATAGAGGGAAGAGTCTTCATAGCGTTGCAGATACTTTCTAAAATCATCTCATCTCGAGCATCTTCTCTAATCCAGCGATTATACTCGATTTTTTCTGTCTGCAATTTTTTTCGTTCTTTTTCTAATTCGAGTTTCTTGTCTTTTAATTCTTTATCTTTGTCGGAATTGTCGAAAACACCAGCATCAAAAAACTTTTTTGTTGTTCGATAATCTTTTCGCCATGCGCTGCTGCCCTTATAGTCGATTTCATCATCAATGAATTTTTCATTCATCAATTTTGAAATCTCGTTCCAGCCGAGCGCGAGTTCGCCAGAATCCTTTGCCTGTCCAATTCTCCAAAGATATTTTTCGGCATTTTCGCCGGGAAGCACATGTAAATCTACCATAGTGCCTCCTAATCTTCTAAATCACGCTCTTCTTTTGACGTGAGAGTGAGAGAGAAGTCTTGGCCTCTAAACGGCTTGAAAACATCTGAAATCGGAACTTCATAATCAACATCGTCTTCTACAAAGCTGATTTTTGTTCCATCCTCAGAAATAGTACCTTTCTTAATTTTAATTGTATCTGTAATGGTTCTAACTTTTGTATAAATTTTTGCCATTAAAAAATCTCCTCCAGTGTACAAGTATCTGCAAAGATATCTGTAAAATTATCAATAATTTTGTCTACAACTTTATATTTTTCAAGTTCTTCAATTGTAAGAAACCAGTCTTTATTTGCATTCCTATTAAAAACTTTTTCTTGAATCTCTGTTCTTGCAAGGATAAATTCCTTCATATCGTTCAACTGACGTTTATAATTCTTCTGTGCCTGCTCAATCTGGTCTGGTGTTCCGGAGATAGACGCTTGTCCTTTATGTACCATTAAGTTTGAATGTTTGAACGCATATCTCTTATGTCCTGCCAGAAAAATCATAAAACCTGCAGACATAGCAACACCCATTGCGACAGTAACAATAGGAATTCTACTGCTACAGATAATATCTATAAGGGTATGACACTGGTCTAAATCTCCTCCATAAGAGTGAATAAAAAGATAAATAGGCTTTAGGTTTTTATCTGGGATGTTTTTTTCTTTTACATTCATCTGAATAATGATTTTTGATAATTCTACGGCGTTATAAATTTCATCTAATTCCCAATCAATATAGAAGATGCGAGACTCTCTTGCTTCCCAATAGGTATAATCCTTTGGGTCTGGGAAAAAAGATTCACTTTCGCTGTCAAATACTGATGGTGGAATTAAAATTGTATCCATATATAGTTCTCCTGTGATTCCTTTATTTTAATCTAATAAATCCGCTAATGCGGCAGTTTTACTTCTTTCAGTCTTTTGAAGTTGAACATATCCAAATGATTCATTTCCTGCAAGTTTTTGAATTGCAGATAATAATCCATTGTTCATTCGGAAAGTTGGACTATCCACTTGCTTATAATCTCCGTTCATCCATAAAGACGAACCTTCTCCGATTCTACTTATTAAAAGCTGAACATGGTCTTTTGTAAGATTTTCTGCTTCACTGCAATAAACGATTGCATTCTTTAAATCTCTTCCTCGGATGAAACCAAGATGCTCTATTTCTACCTTACCTGAAGACATGAGCATTTCTAGCCCCTCGATCCCGCCTAAGTGGTCTGCGAGAGCGCGAGAGAACACGCTTAATTTTTCCTCCTCTGAACCCGGAAGAAAACCAATTTCGCTAACATCTCGTACCGAAATGGGATTTCTAACATAGATTAACTTGTCATATTTTCCGTCTTCAATCATCTTTATTGCATTTGCAATCATAATAGCATCTTTACCGCTACCGGCTTTTCCTGCCAGTATTTTTATAGTTTTAGAATCGTCTTGTAGCATATCAAAACCTAAAATTTGTTCTGGATTAATTGGCTTTATTTTCCCAAGAAAATTGCTGTTTACGCGTGTATATGATAGCGCGGCATAATTCTGCCCATTCCACTTGCGGTAGTCCACGATTTCTCCATCAGATTTTCGGATAATTAAATACTCTCCATAGATACATTCAAAAATATTCTCCGAAAGATGAGTGTAAAAATAAGACATTTCCTCATCAGAGAGAGTAACGTCTTTATATCCTTTATAATTTTCAATTTTCTTTGCGATATTGATATCGTCAATACCTTTTGTTGTTAAATCAAAGATGTTTTTGCTGATGAATTTACAGTTTAAATCATCGGAAACAACAATGACTTTATTTACTGCATTATCATAGCAATACGCACTTGCGAGGATAATATTGTCAGGTGTTTCTTCTAAATAATGTAATTGAATAATGTTTTGAATTTCTGGACTGTAAGGAATTACTTCATAATCTGACTCTCGGTCGTTTAGCAGATGAGCAACCTTACGAGCTTTATATTTTACTTCTCCATCTTTATTAAAAGAAGATTTAATGCTTTCAATTTCTTCAAGAGTTTTTTGAGCAATAACAAACTTCTCTTTAAACGCTTGTTCTTGAAGATTCAGAAGAGCATTGGTATCAAAAAATAGAGTATAATCCAATAAGTTTTACCAACTTTCCTTGATAGTTCTAGATTCTCGATATTCCCGTAATTTCTTAATAAGGATATCTGATTCTTTAAGAAAATAAGTTCGACCATTAAGCGTTCTCATAATGTCTGACTTATACTTATATCCAAGACTGGACATATGTTTTGCTTCATTTTTTGTAATTGGAATTATGTTAGTGACCTCCTAAAATAAGATAATTGCAGAGGAAGGATTTGAACCTTCGTCTCGGTCTAATGATTTGCTGTATGACCGCGCAATACCGAACTTTGCTACCCTGCAAAATCCCGCCTCTTGGAATCGAACCAAGCCAGACCGAAGTCACCAGTTTTACAGACTGGCGCATGTCCATAGTGCTTTACGACGGGAAATAGATAAATGCTTTTCGGGCTATAAAATGAAAACTGAAAAATCATCGTAATCTCAATCAATATTTTTTATGTACGTCAAAATATTTTCCATGTATAATTAAAATAATATAAGTACATCCTTTATACTTTAAGAAATGTTTATCCTGCTCAGGATAACTATTGGACGAAGCGATTTTAGAAAGAAAGAGATATAGAGATATAAATAGAACAAGATGGGGAAATATCAGGAGGGACGAATAACGAAGCAAATGACAAGTCATCTTTTACTCGCTGTTTTCTAAACCAATTTTTATTGAATAATAAAACCCATTATTTGAAATCTTGTTTTTTGTAAGACACTGCAAGCAGTGAATATCATTTTAGCATGATTGCTCCGCAGCCTCATAGTTCATCTGCGACTGAACCGACCGACCATTACAAATCAGTTTCAGTTCTCGTTTTATAACCCGAAGGTTAACCGCCAAACGGCGGCATAATGGCTATTCTTCTGTCAAGATATCTTCTAATGAGTCAGATAAATCCCAAATAGGAGAATAGTCTACAATTGTCTCAATTTCGATTGCGTCTAAATTTGTTGAAACCGCATCACACTCTGAAGACAGTTTCTTCGCCAGTTTCTTTACAACTTTCCTGTCATAGTTAATTGAAGTTACTTCATCTACATCGTATTTGTAAGGAACTTGGTTTCCTTCGGCGTTAAAAGTGTATCCTACCTGCTTAACAGTTCTTTCGCTAGACTTCTTTTTACCTAGCATATTTAAAATATTGATAAATTCCTGAGTTGTTTTGTTGATAGAAATACTATCATTGATGTCAATAGGAGTATTCTTTTTTGCTTCTGTAATTTCATGAGAAAGAAGGGACTTCTGATTAAGTGCTTCAACAATAAAGTCAATCACATCAACAACAGAAAACGGAACATCATATAAATTGACGTTTTCAATGACATCATCTTTTTCAGAGGAAATTGCCGCACTTTTTTTGTGGGTTTCCTTTTTCTTTGTTGTAAAAGCAGGTTCGTAAAGGTGAAGTTCTGCTTCAGTGATGAGTGAGTTTAAATGGTTCATGTATCTATAAGCTTCTTTTAATACCATAAATAAATCCTCCGATTAATCCTTGTACATTCGCAAATTGGAGGGAGAGCCGCCAAGCTCGTACCCCTTCCATATAACGGACGCATTTGCATTTTACGAAACCCAGTGTTTATGCGGGTTTAGAGCCTGTTTTTTTGAGCCAACTAAGTAGTTTTTCGAACAAAATTTGCGAGAAATTTTTCTCTATCCATTTTGTAGAGTAGATTCAGCATCTTTCGAGTGTACTTAGTTCCTTGCTTATAATCCAGCTTCTTGTTTTTTGCCGGAGCATTAAGGCCAAGGGCTACCTCGATAAGACGATTTATAGTTACTGCATTACCGATTTTGACTTTTCTTAGCTGTTCTACTACAAAATCAGATTCTTCTATTAGTTTTTCAATATATTCCTCCGTTCCGCCGTATTTTGCGTAATACGATTTAATCATGCGGTCATATTCCTCGACAATACCTCGTATTTTAGACATTTGGCGGTTGTTCGCCGTTCCCTTCATTTTAATAAAGAAGTCATTTGTCGGAATGGTTCCTCTTGAAACCAAGTTCTGTATTTTGTCGAGCCATTCTTGCAGCCAGTTCATTGGGCAAACAAGGTCTTCATTGATTCTGTCGTTGAGTTTTTTTCTGTTATTCGAAATAGTTCCTTGGGGCAGTTCTTTCCCATTTTTGGTGGTAGGAACATTCCTAGTATATTTCATAAAATGAGGAAAATCTCGTCTTACAGTTGTGGTAGAGCCATCTTCGAGTTCTATTTCTGCGGTTTTGCACATACAGTCCATTCGCTGAATTCTGTCAATCTCCTCCATAGCGTCGATTTCGAACGTCCTCTTGCAGCTATCGATTACTAACTGTGCTAACACACTGAGAATAACGAAGTTATCATAAAGTTCTTTAAGTAATTCTTTATTTGGGTTCTCTTTATTAAGTTCCGTCCAGTAATATGTCATTGCGAGCTGGGCTAAATTACTGGATAATCCAATTCCAAGCTGCGATTTTGCAAATTTATTATCCATTTCGGCGTATGCCTTCTTGGTATTTGCGTATGTAATCCCACTTTCGTGAATGTCATTTACAATAGTAGGATAATTCTTGTACGCGATTTTGGCGTATTTAACCATAGTTTCTTCATTTGTTACAAAGAAAAAATCAGAATCATAGTCGCATCCATTCGCTCGATCCTGTACATCCGTACAGATATTATTTATTGCAATAATATTTTCGCTAAATGGGAAGTATCTCTCCATAACATCACTGTAAACATTATGTAGGTGACATATATTATTCGGGGCATTATGCGGGTTACGAAACGCACATAAATACTCGTCGTCTCTAAATCTCGTAGTATAACACTGTATTGCTCCATCCTCATCAGAAAAACTAGGGTCTTCTCTATAATCCTCACCAACAGAATGAAGCAGGAGAGCGTAAGGGTTTCCGCACAAAGTAAGATTGTCTCCGTTGACAGTTATTTTCCCTGTCCTAAGCCTAAATACATATTCAGAAATAATTTTCTTTTTCTCGTGCCTAAACCATGTGCTATCTGCAAAATCAGGATTATGAGAGTACAAATCAGCAAGCATCTCGTAGTGATTTACCGCATTTGCGTTTTTTCGCAAGAACTTTTCAAATTCGGCTCCATCGGTTTTGATCTTTTCAACATATGAAATACTATTATCAGCGATGTTCCTTACATCATCCCGGTTGCAAGGAAGAGTGTTAATCATCTGATAGCTCATCTGCTGTAAATCCCCAAGCTTACTTTTGTGGTCAGTTTTTACAATTCCCCAGATTTCACCATCAGCCTTGATTCTACCCATCCAGTAATCATACGCCTTGACTGGGGTTCCACCCATAATATCAATGAACTTGCGCCACTTTATTGCATTATCAGTCGTAATAATCTTGATGTCCTTCACATAATGCATGTTGCCAAACATGTCTGGAACTTGATATGTATAGTAATCATGACCGTTTTCATAGCACCAATCCACGAAAAACTTCTGAATATGCCCTCTAAACCCACACATTTTGAACATGTGCTGTCTTAATAGGGCCATGCCATTAATAGATTGTGGGAGGTAAGAAGATTCAATAATACCCATTCCGTCCCATAAGGTATTTTTTACCTCACGTTCTTCCTGCTTCACGAGACATTTTTTGGATTTAACAGTCTTTTTGCCGGATTTCTTTTCGTATTCTTCGGCGTAAACCACGTTTGCGATTGTTTTGAAGAATGAATCCTGATCTTTTAATATTAAAATATCTTCAACGGGGATATGAATTGTATCTACGATTGTAGATGTTGTGAGTGGGGCATAAGCGGACATTTCAACAATTTTCGCGTCATTTTTTGGCATTTTATCTCCAAGCCCCATAGTGAGCCAGTCGTAAGCCTTATCGTAAAGTTTTTCATTAATGAAAATTACCTGCCCAGATTTTGCTTTTGCGCTTGTACGATAGAGCATGCGGTAGCGGATTGTCTGAGAACTTTTAATACTTCCGTCTTTTTTCTTGGTAGTATATGTGATTGAAACTCCTTCTTCATAGAACTGTTCTCGAATTTCTCCGCGTTTTTTAGGAGCATATTTTTCTTTGTTTCCTTCAATCTTTGCAACAACTTTTTCAAGCTTTTTTCTTTCGGTATCGTTTGCTGCATTCTTAATCATTTTATTCAGTCGTTTTTTCTCGTCTTCATACGACCTACTTCCGAAATCAAAATCTAAACAAATAACGTCTCTAGTGGATTCGCCTTTATACACTTTCATGCCATTTTTTTGAAGAAAATAACTGAATAAGCTATTGTTGAGCATTGCATCTGTGTAAGTAAAGTAATCTCTAATACCTAAGTTAACATCATAAAGCATTCCTGCACTAATGTTTTTTATTTTAATTCCGAATTCGCTAATATTGCTACCTCCAGTCGTAGTGTTCTGCGGTTTTAACTTCTAAGTCGGTTTCTTTTAAGATTTCATCTGTTGTTAAACACTTGAAGCAATTATAATGGTAGTAATTTCCCGCATAGGTTTCTATGTATTCCATGCCCGGCAAAATATCTCCCTCACAATAATGACATTGCTCGTAAAATCTCGAGTGAGAGTAATTAGGACATTCCGGCGGACATTTTGGCTGTTTACAAAATTCGCACATTAATGGTCTTTATAGCCTGTCGTAATTGCATTTAGAATGTTTTCGTATTCCGAAATTTCGTCAGAAAACCCTGTGTTGGAATACATTTCTGATATTTCTTTAGTCAACGTCATAAATAAATCCATCCTTTCGCATGAGATAGTAAAGCTATTGATGAAATGTAGAAATGAATTTGTCTCTTTTTTGGAAATATACATTTCTGCAATATATAAAGAGCTTTTCTTGTCCCATCTAGCCATTGCATAAATCTGGTAATCGTCGTTTAAGTTAATAGAAATAGTCTGTCCCTGATTGCTGTATCTAAGCATATAAATCCTCCTCTAAATCCTCAGTATCTCTTTCAAGAATGTTAATCATACACTGCATATCAAATAAGTTATCTTTGATTATCTGATTGATAATAGCTCCAGGAGCATCTGACTCCTCGAAGATAGTACATTGTTCCCGATGTAGCCAATCTCTTGATTTAATGGTTAACTTTTTGTTTACATTTTCTTTTTTATATGTATCTGTCATTGATTGTGTTCCTTTCTTGTGGCGTTGCTGCTTACACTATATACTTCTCAGAAACGTGGCGATTTTTTTGAATTTAGGCTCACTTTCTTTCTAGCAGTGCGTTTGCCGCGAGAAGTTCTTTTTCCCATCCGGGATTATTTTTAAGGATGGAGACAGCACCTTGTAGTTCTTTTTTCCAACCCACCTTATTAATAACAATAACTCGAGGAGAGCATATAGGACTGTTCTTGCTGGAGCGATGGATTATATTACTTTTTATCAATAATGGATTTTCTCCTTTACAAAGTTCTTCTATTGTGCCGTAAAAAGTATTGTAATGAATCCCAATTTCTTCTGCGGATACTTTTATATTTTTAAAAAATGCTTCGGGATTTTCTAGCGTTTCCTCTTGATGGGATGATCTTTTTATAATATTTGCTTTTATATATAGATAGACACGAAGAAGAGTATCTTTGGTTATTGCAGAGTCAATCTTCATGATATTTAAGAGCTCTTTTTCAGTAAAAATAGTAAAATCACACGATGGATCAAAAGCGTCGCAAATCTGATATTTCAAAAACGACTCATATCTTAAAACTGACGGTGTATTGAGTGAGCGTATAAGACCTAATTCTTCTAGTTTATTTATTGATTTAACGATATCGTTGAAAATTTTGGGCTTTCTAGAAGTACATTTTGCAGAATATATATCCATGATTTCTTTAATCGATATAAAGCTTTGGTTTCTAATGCTTCTATTATTGTTTAGCAAGTAATATACGACATAGAACGAAGGTGTTACGTCAAAGTCTTTTTCAATATCGCATTTTATAAAATTGTTCGGAATTTTTACGAAATACTCCATAGAATTCTCCTTTCTTTTCGTGCCAGACGTACTTTGCCCAGCAAACATGGGTGATTCAGTCTGGAACGACAATTTTGTGACATGACCCCCAGATAAGCACAGTCGAGATGTCATGTTTTTGTCACCAGAATGTGACCTATTAATATAAGACTTAATAAGATAAGACATTGCTTCGCCAAGTGGATTTTCGTGTTTTCGACTAGAAAATGCCGAGCCACAAGCGTCGCACTATATACTTCTGAAAACGGACAGAATTTTTCTGCGATCTGACGGTTACGGTGAGATATTAGACAATTACTGTGCATATTATCCGCGCAATAACAAAATAAAAAAGACTACACTCATATACAGTCTATAGAATACAAACGTAATTATCTTTTTTTCTGCGAATTCATCCAAACATTTTCTGGATATAGAATCTCGATTCACAAAAGATAGTTTATTATTACAGACAAATCCTAACAGGATGATTCTTGAAAAAGGAGAGAAGAAGGTTACTGCAATAGAAAACTTACTGTATGCAGGAATCCGCTGAGGAGAATTCATTTTTCTGAAAAATAGCAAATTGTGGATAACTTTTTAGCAAAATTGAAAAACTTAAGAAAATTCAGAAAATATATGGTTGAAATGTTGTTGATAACTTGTGGATAAGTCGAATTTTGAGGTAGGGTAGGTAGATTTTTTATCGCAATAACAAATGAAAAACGATACTATGGTCGATGGGGTATTTTTGAAAAAATTTGAGTCTAGAGTGGGAGTTGAAGCAGTGAATATGGAAGAGAAGAGTAGGTGGTGGATGGAGTATTTTTGGTCGAAAAATTTAGGTCAGTGTTTATGGGGACTAACCACCTAGAACCGCTAAAAATAAAGTTCAATCAAAGGTTTTTGCCACCCCCTATAAAAACTGTGACAAATCTAAATTTGTGCTGGTTCTGCTGTATTTAAAACCTTTAAAATACCCCATAAATAAGCCATATTTGAGAACCGTGAAAAATTTTTGAAAAGAGGTATTGACTTCTGTTTTGCCTATCATATATTAGCGATGTCGAAAGACAAAAGCAATAAATTTAATAGATTTTTTCAAAGAAAGAAAAGAGGTGAATCAAAAGTAACAAGTCAACAAGCAACTAGAAACCCTCTAGTAAAACAGGGTTGCACTTCACACGCTGGAGTGTGGCGGACATTGACAAACGAATACAGGAGAGGAAGATAGGCGGTGTATCCCCGAACTTCTAAACCACGTTAGGAAGCCCCAAAATAAGATTTTTTCCGGCGGTGTATCCCCGAAAATAAATTTGCTTCCGGTGGTGCAAGAAGTGTCTGAAACTCCTGTTAAATTCCATACAGGCAATCAAAATACCAAGAATTTACAAAACTGGGCTACAACTATGCCCAAAACAAGAAAAGGAGAAAAATCATGAAAACAATGAGTATTTTAAGAATCAGCAACACTAAAATTGAATCCGTAGAAGTACCAGCTTATACATTAGGTGTAAGCAATGAACATATGTTCGCGAAAGCTGTAAACACTTTGCGGCTTAAAGACGAAAAGTCTAAACTTGAGAAAGAGTTTTACAAGTTAACAATCCGTTTATCAGATGTACGCAAGGCTAGTTATAACCCTGTGAAAGTATTTGATGATTTAGGCATGAATGAGTATGACGTGGACTCGTCTGTAATTGCAGATAGTTGCTCATATCTCAAAACTTTGGACGAAATTTCTAAAGACTATTTATATGACGGTGAAATACCGGACGTTATTAGAGTGCGTGCAAGTCTTTATATTGCGGCTATTGACGACAAAGTGTCTATTGGTACAGCTTTAAAGACTACAGGCAAAAAGTTAGGTTTTGTTCCGAACCCTGTAGACTTTGGCAATGGTAGTACTGAGTTGTACGATATTGCGTTTGCACATGGTACTTACGACATTAGTCAGGTTGAAAAGAAAAACAAGCGTGATGAACTCGTGGAAGCGTTAAAAGTTTACGTTAAACAGTACGAAACACAAAAAGGTGAATTCACGGATACTTACAAGTATAAGATTAACAAGAGGGTTGTAAACTCACTTCTTACGCCTTTAGAAGAAACACTTGGAAGTGACAAGAAGACGGGCGAAATTGTATATATGCGTCTGAAAAATAAAGACAAGTGGCTCTGCGTTCTTGCTAGAGCGTTGTTCAAAATGCCAGAGCCGGGGAAATAGACATAAAAATAAGACTATGCGGTACCAAGAAGTCGGGCTTGGGATACACCGCCCACCCGACTCCAACATAGCCTTGCAAAAAATAATATCACACGAGAGCTGGTTTATCCAGCTCTTTTTAGCGTGCAATCACAGGAGCGTATACGCTCTTTTTTTATACAAAAAATTCCTGTGCGTCACGTTCAACGCGAAAAAACAAAATACACGAAAGGGGCTAATAGTATGCACGAAAAACAGTTAACAATATCACTTTACGACAACAAAGATAAGTTCCCGTTCACAGACGGCTATTTCTTCGTTAAGCCACGCGGCGATTTTAGCGGTCGATTAATCGAAAAGATGATATTTTTCCGCCTTATGGATATTTGCCGCAAAAAAGATTATCTCAGCAATAGCAAGACATTTGATGAGTGCGTTCATTTAAGAATCTTACTTGAGCATCCGACACCCGAACTAATCACAGTCCTGAATGTCTGCCGAGAAAAAGGTGTTCCAAGAGTAACTCTTTGCTATTCCAATCCTAAGTCATACGGCTTTATCTTGCAGGAAGTAGCGTTATAAGCATATACAATCATACATGAAAGGGGGCTAATAGTATGAAATACAATAACTTTTACATGCGAAGCGTTTCCACGCAACAACTTTATAACTTTGTTCTTACGCCGTTTCAGTGTAAGTTCTTGAAAGAAGTACTTTTACACTGTGACGTATTAGAACATACTGCCGGACGAAAGTGGCAGATTATCCAGCTTTTAGCGGCGATTAAATTCAAAGATGTACAGTTGCCGAAAAATAGCCTAGTAACATTCGACAGGAATGACTATATCTGGGTTTATACTCGGCTTTCCAGCTTTATTGGCAAGAAGAAGAATCTCCAATATATGCGGCTTAAGTGCTATGACCCGGATTTAGACGAATGGTCTGACACGATTATCGGCAGAAATTCTTTATCGTTGAGTGTGTATGATGCTATTGAGTTTACCGGACGAAAACGGACAAAACGGGCTTATGACTCATCAAGGGAAAACTACGCAAAAATGATGAATCACGCAAGAAAAGCCAAAAAGGGAAGCGGCGGGCAGCGTGACCTTCCGGGAACTACAACGGAACAGCTCAATTTTCGCGGCTATACAGATGAATCATATTGGGTTGGCATAGTTGGTTCAATGGTGGCGAACGGAATAAGATAGAACCGATGGTTAAAACGATGTAAATGGGTAGGAAATACTCTGCCATTCAGAAGGGAGATAAGAGAAATGTTAGAGAAATTATTATCATTATTTTGCGGAATTGGATTAGTATCATTATTAGTTATCGCAGGATTTGGAACTGCGAACACCAAAAGGCAGGAAGTCAAAGCGGCGACGGAAACAACTATTGCAACAACCGAAAGCAAAAGCAAAAGTGTAAAAAAAGATACGATGGAAAACATGAAGGAGTCAACAAGCGAAACTTCGGGAGCTACAACTGCCGAAAAATCTGGAACTAAAAACGCCGAAAAATCCGAAGAAAATACAGAAGAAGTATTTAGCAACGGAAATACAAAAGACACAATTAATATGAATACTGTAACAGATTTTGAAGTAGATGGAAACACATTAATCATCTATACAAATGACGGTAGTGCATACGAATGGGAAAGGTAGGTAAGACAAATGGACAATACTTTTATGCAGGCAATTACAGGAAAAGAGATAAGAGAAAATATGAATAGGATTTCAATGCGGAGAGCATTGTTTATTCTGGCGGCTATTATGATGTTTACACTTAATCCGGTATCCGTAAAAGCGAACACGAACAAGGATTTATCTGTTGCAACAACGTATATTTCGCGGCATTATCCGGGTTATAAAGTTCGGTTCGTTCCAGAAGGGAAACCAAACATAATGAAGCTGCGAACTCGCAAGGGAAAAAGAGTCGTTTATGTCGAAGTTTTGAAGTCGCACGCAAAGGGAAATCTAAAAGGCAAACGGCGGAGTTGGGGAATCACGACAAAAGGCTCGTATATCACATATAACCGGCGAGTTAAAAAGGGAAAACGGGTTACTAGCTACTGTATATGGAATCCGAATACTAATTACACAGATGATGTAGTTGCGGTAGTAGATAACGGGTTCATCCGCTAAACCGGAAGGCAAACGAGAAATAGGGTGGTACCGCAATTTAGCAAGAGAAACAAGCTTGGTTTTGGTAAAGGAGGAATAGAAATGGGATTAAAGGCAACAAATAATCTTCTTGGAATTGAAGACATGAGAGAGGAGTTGTTTTCATACTGCAGAGCAACTCCATGTGTGGATTGTCTTTTTAAATTGCCCTGTGATTTTTACGATATGGATGAAGAAGAAATTGAAATATACTATGCGTTAATTTTTGAGACAGATGAAATGAAGAGAGAAGATAAAGCGAAACTGATTTATGAGGTACAATGGCTTAAACAACATTGCCATAGAGGATGTGAAAATTGTGCTCTTATTGATGTCGAGGATTGTTCTTGCTTTGATAAAGAAGAAATTATTCATAGAAACTTTGATGCGATAATGAAAAAGAGAGAAGAACTTTTGGAATGTTGCAAAAAACATAGCTGTATTAGTTGTGCTGCGAATGATATATGCAATCATCATATTGATCTCGGCGAACCAGGTGTCACTGATTCCTATATAGAGAAAGTTTGCAAAAAAGCACTGAAAAATGTGCAGAATCATGGGGAAGATGAGGAAACAGACACCAAAGTAAAAATAGAAGGCAAAGCAGATTTGGAAAATACTCCAGCAGTTATACTGGAGAATTCAGCGGAAAACGAAACTGTGATTAAAATTTCTTCAAGTAGAAAAATTGATAGCGTTACAATAGTTTTTGCAGAAGAGAAGGGAGAAAAGCACGATGGCGTACAGAAATAATATGAATCCCATGAAGTTAATATTGGTAGCGATTTTTGCGGCAGTAATCGTATCTATGACATTAACTGGCTGCAAAAAATGCGTGTCAACAGAATATGAGTATGTTCCAGTGAAGATTACGGATGCAGAAAGCAGATCGGCTTATTCATATCCAGTAAGAGTAGGGAAAACAACGTCAATTAGAGTTGTTCCTGCGTCATACAATACAGTCGTGGAGTATGATTCTATGGAATATTCTCTTAGCAGTTCAGAAACATACTACAAATACCGGGACAAAATCGGCAAAACCGCAAAAGGGAAATTAGAAACAAAGCGTTACGATGATGGAAGTACAAAAGTCCGAATTGTATCGTTAGAATAGGGAGAAAAGAATTGAGTTTTGTTTTGCATTTCATACTGTTATGTCTTGGTATTCTAATAGGAAAAATAATAATTAAGGGAGGAATGAAAATGTTTTCATGGGCATTAAGAGAAGAATACAAAATGCGAAGATCAAAAATAGGATTAGAACGTAAGTTAAATGATTTAATCCTAGCGGAAACAGTAGAGACGGACTTTTTCAGAGGTGAGTATAACGAGCGCACAAATCACGTTCGAGTTTGTTTCACTCCCCGTTTCGAAGATGAACCCCCTCTTTTTGCAATAAGAGAAGTTCATAGCGTAATTACTTGCATTAGAGGAAGAAGGATTGATGAGTCGATAGGGAGATTTGAACTTCAGATATGCTCTGTGTATGAGAATGAATACGCCGAAATAGGAATTATATTATCTGAATTTGAAAAACTTGTTTTAATTTATAAAGAAATGTGTCAGTACAGAGATTATGATGCAGACGATTTTTTCTATTATAGATTTTCGGACTCTTCTAGGGCATTTATTCGATTTAAGTTTTCTTGTTTTGAATCGGTTGAGCATTGGAAACCAGTGAATTATTGGGAACTAATTACTCAAGACAAAAAAGAAATGAGCAATTCAGGAGCTAATCTTAAAGAGAAAACCCCACTTCTTAATATAATCTATGAAATAGACGAGAATATCCAAAACGGGATGGAATTCAGATGCATAAAGAAATCAAAATACGAAAATACCTATAAAAAGACAGTATTAGAGTTATATGAATCAGGAAATCTTACTCCGGAAATAGAAGATAGGCTAATGTCAGTTATGAAAATGCTTCTTAGAAATATGTATTCTCCGCAAAAAGAAAACGATAAAATGGAAACGGAAGCTATCGTTAGAATGTTGGAAGACATGGCAGGATTAGATGGATTAGCTGAAAGCGATTTCTAAATAAAATAACAATTTATTGGTTTCGTTACAAAGGGAAATTGGAAATAAAACGTTATGACGACGGAGATGCAAAATTTCGAATTGTATCATTAGAATAAGGAGGGAATTATGATATCACATATAAGATTATTTAAAATAAAGAGAGTCGGAGATGCAACATACGGCGAATTAAAAGCAATTGAAAGTTATTTAACATGGCTGAAATTAGAAAGGAAGATTGATTTTGAAGAGTATTCTCCTTTTAAGGAATGTCATGTTAGAAAAGAATTACTTTCTTTATATAAAACGACGTACTTTTCGAATATTTGGGATTTCGAAAGATCGGCGGAGACAGTCGCAGAGCTTCCGTGTGGGAATTGTGCATATGAATGGATTCTACGCAATAACCCCGAGATGTCTTTGTGTGGAGTCTATGAAATCACCAAAAGGGAAATAGAAAATTTGACAGATGATTGTTCGAAAATGCTATTTTTTGTGAATATCAATCTAGAAAACATAGAGGATCTTCGAGACATGGTAACGGAATCGCTTCTCGGGTTTTATGATTATGTAGCCGACTATGCATATGTATTACAAAAGGTGCTTTGTATGCTGAAAACAGTACTAAAAGAAACTAATTTCGACGATGAGATGATACTGTACGAATATGTTTTAAAATAAACGGTTAGTAAACTTAAAATAAGGAAAGGTGGGATTTTATGAGATTATTTGATATATTGAAGAAAAGAAAACCGGAAGAAGTCAATGAGAGTACAGAAAAGATAAATGAAGTAGAATATCTGCCGGAACTTCCTCCGATGGAATTCAAAGAGATGAGAAGAATATTAGCTACATTATGTATGCTTGAATCAATAGAAGACTGTATGTATTGTCCTCTTGATGGGAATTGTTCTTTTTATAGGGAAACGCAGATTTGGGATATTAACGAAACTGAAGCTCGTCATCTTTGCGAAATACTTTTAAAGAAAGGAGTTCTTGATTACTATACAGATATAAAAATCAACAACGAAGACAGAAAAGAGGAACTTAAAGTATATTGCAATCATGTTAAATGCGAAAATTGCATTATGGCAAATAGAGGAAGCTGCGATTTTGATTCTATGACCGATAATAGAGAGATTCTTGCTCTTTACGAAGCAGTCTATTACGGGGAGATTGAACAAGCGGAAGAATATCTAAAGCAAAGAGTTCAGCTAATTGGAGAGGAATTGATGGTGGAGTTACCAAAAGATGTGGAAGACAAAAACGTAAAAATAACTTTTGTTAAATGCGATAAGACAGAAGCAGAACTAAAAGAACGCAAGAAAGGAGAGTCGGAATGATTCCAAAATTTTTTAAGAAAAAAGAAGTGCAGCGAGAGTGGGTGTCAAAGAAACTTCCAACTGCTAAAAGAATAGAAAATATAGCTCACGAGATAGATTCTAAACTTCAAAAAAGGAATGGTGTTTAAACACACAACTAAGTAAAAATATTTCAAGCCAAATATGGGGTGAATTGGAAACATTATATGAAAAAATGATTTTTGGGAGGTTTTTTAAAATGGCAAAAGGAAATAAACCACGTTGGAAAAATCTTGATATGTGGGAAAGACTGGCTAGAAGATGTAAGCAGAACGGTGCATCAAAAGAAACCGTTGAACATATTAGAGAACATAGAAATCAGAGAATGAAAGAAAGAGAATTAGAATGAAAGTGTTTTATTGGATAATGATATGTTTAACGTATTTACAAGGTATTGCTTTCACCGTATGGTCGATAGGATATGTAATATACTATTTCGTTAAATTACGTAAAGAATACAAGGAATTTGATGTAGGTATATATATATCTGTACTAATAGGACTTTCATGGGGAATCGCGACTTCATTACTCCTTGCCGCGCTCTCTTAAACAATAGCCTTTTAATTGATTGCGTCGCAACAGAAAGCGGCGCTATTTTTATGCTCAAAATCAGGAGGGGAAACATGAAAAAGGAAATTTTATCGCTACTCAGTATGATTCTCATGATTTACTTTGGAGTAGCGTTTGCCAATACATATGAAACAAAATATTTAATTCCGGCGATGGTGTTTTTTATTTCAACGGTCGGAATCATTATTGCAGATACAATAAGAGACTATAAGGAGGCGAGAGACAATGACGAAGTTTGAAGAAATCGGTCAGAAATACCAAATGCAGGCATACGACATAGATTATGCAAAATGGAGCTTCGAAAATTCTTGTCATATTTGTTGCTCAAGAGGTTTGCATATTAACTGTTCGAATTGTGCTATTGCTCAGTCTCATACATTAGTTGTTACGGCGCTTGAAGAAGCGAAAAGGGAAAATAGACAGGCGGCAAATTAAATGATAAGATAAACAAAAAAAGGAGGAGTAATAAGATGAGTAAGAAGAAAATCATTGCTATTGTTTGTCTTGTCGTTGTTGCCGTAGTTGCGTTTAGAACATATTCGACTCAGTGTGTTTATTGGGAAAGAATAAACGGCGAAGGTGTTATTACGGACGTTTATCACCTGAGTAAAAGAAGGCCGGAAGAGCCGCTTAAAAAAGCTATAAGTTTGTTGCGGTACCCACCGGAATACAAGGTCACAGTCACCTATGACGGTGTTGCTTACACTGTTGATGATGAACTGGTATATAATGAATTAAAAGATATGAAAGGTGAAAAGGTAAAAATAGAAATCAACCTAGAAAAACTGAGAAATGGCAATTATGTAAAGAAAATAATAGCCATTGATGATGTTTCTTTAAAGTAAATATAGGCAATCAAGCATCCTGCGATTATGTGGGGTGCTTTTTTATTGCAATAATTTAAGAGAAAGGGGTTTTATGATGAATAAAATCGAACGCTTAGAAGATAGAATTCGCCGCAATAAAAGCGAAATCAGAAACTTAAAAAATATTCTGTCAAATACAGAAGATGAATATGAAGCAGAAAAATTGGCGGCAGATATTCTTTCACGCCAGTTCATTGTGATAGAAGCAAGAAAAGAGCTCGATAAAATCATGATGTCTGACGGATACGAGGATTACGACGATTATTTTGCTAAAAAATATGCGTAAAAAGGGAGGTGGAAACATTGGCAGAGAAAAAAGCGGAGTTAAAATCTACGATAAAAATGCGGCTGGAGCAGTCCGGTCTCGACAATCTAAGGGAATATGCAAAAATTCTCAAGAAAACGGCGAGGTATAAGGATTTTGGTGTGTATTTGTCGGCTTTAGTAAGAGACATTGTATTTGATAGAGAAGATATTTCTTCTTGGTGGGAAAAATACAGAGTCGATGATAATGAAGCGATTAACTTAATTGAAAACGCATTAAGCGAACTGGAGGTGCTTGCATGACAATTATGAATTTTATCCCGAAGGAATCTCAGGGGAGTGATTTTGTGACTCACAAGAGAAGTCATCGCAAAAAAAGGGAAAACGATCTTTCGATTAAGAGAGAGATTCGAGCAAGGAGGAAAGCGAGATGCAGCGAAAAATCCTGAGCGGAACAGCGGAAGAAGATTTAAGAAGTTTAATTTTTGATTTTAGACTGAAAATTGATGGTAACAAATTCATTAAGGAATTAGAGGCGGAAGTTTCGAAGAAAAGAGTTCCTTCCTATTATAAAGGGAGTAGCCGAAAATCTGATTATTGCTACGATATCGGCTATCAGAAGTTATTGCCGCGAATAATTCAGCAGATTGAGCAGTACGATGAGAAAGTTACAAAAGCGGCTTAAAGGAGGGCTTTATGTTTAGGTACGATAATTCCGAAGAGATGAAAGTTTTTCTGGATAGAGTGACGAAATGCGAGAACGAGCAGGAAAGGGAGATGCTGGAACAGATTAAGCATTACCTAGATTATCCAGAGCAGTTATCAGCGATACATGAGGCAGAAAGCTTTTTGAGCGTTAAATTAGGAACGAAGAAACCTCCGGAAGATATTGTTTGCAAAATAGCTGAACAGATGTATGAGGAATTTGCAGAATTTGACGAAATTTGCGAGCAAAAAATGGAGGATATTTTCTTCGGAGTATGTTCGATAGATAAGTTTAGAAAATATTTCGGATTAGGAGGTAAGTAAGATGTTATTGCATAAGCAAGATTATTTTCAGGAATTAAGAGAAGGAGAAAAGGAAGACGTAAGAGATATGATTTTGGTTGCAATTAATGAGGCAACAAAATTTAGCGATTCAGATTCTGAGAAAGCGGAGGATTTCGGAGTGGATTTTTCGAATATTCCACCGATTAATGCAATTATTATAGATGATGTATTGCAAAGCTTGGGTTATGTTTTGGATATTGAACCAGAGCTGGATGGGTTTTATGGCGAATACTCTGCTCTCTGGGACTCAGAAAACTCTATCTTACCTCCTATGGGAGTATCCGGGGCGGCGTTAGAACATAAAATTATTCTTTGCAGATCGTGGTACTACGGAGTAGCGGAGACTTATGAAATATTGGAAGAAAATCCAAAATACGCAAAAATGATTAAGCACGGAAAAGAACTTATCAGTAAAGCAGTCAATAGAAGTGAGGGAGAATAATATGGATACGATTACTTTAAATATGGAAAATTTGTCGGAAGCAGAGAGAAAGCAGCTTTTATCGTTGGTTGAAAAGGCAAATAAGCCTAAAAGATTTTGCTTGAACAATATAATCTCCGGCGAAAGTTATTTCTTTATAGACACTGATGGAGAAGTATGGGAAAGCAGATTTTCTAGTTCAACATCAATAGCAACCAACAGGTTTGTTATCGGAAACGCTTTTCCAACAAGGGAAGTCGCGGAATTTGAAGTAGAACGATGCAAAGTGTTTCATGAAATCAAAGAGTTTATTGCGGAAAATGATGACGAAGAGATTAACTGGAAAGACACGAAAGAAGGGAAATGGAGTTTATCTTACAGCTATAGATTCGGGCGTGTATTAGCTGGCGTAGTTTATATGATTGCGACAGCACAAAGAGAACTCTATGCATCTTCCCGAGAAGTTATCGAAAAAATGATTGAAGCAATTGGCGAAGAGAGAATAAAGAAATACTACTTCGGAATAACTGAATAAGCAAAAATATTAGAGCTGCGAAAGCGGCTCTTTTTTTGTACAAAAATTTGATTCATTTCCAGAAGTAATAGATGTAAACGAAATAAATAAAAAGAAAGGGAAATTACTATGAATAATGATTTTTTACAGAAAGTAAATGAAGAAATTTCAGTAGAAGAAAACGCACGGTTGACAGACCCGGATAAAATGGAGCTTGCGCCGGAAGTAAGAGCGGCATTGATTGATGAAATCTTAGATCTTCATCATGAGTATGAATACAAATCTACGACATATGGAGTTGAAAAAGTCGTAGATGCTTGGTGGGAAAACAAGGGAAGAGCAATGACTCAGCTTTTCGGAAACCATCCGAATTATGTGCCAGGAAAATTCCAGATAGTTTTTGATTCTGACTACAATAGAGAAATTGATATGAGTATTGTCTCAGAATTTCTCGGTTGGGTTTTTGATAGATTAATAGACAATGAGGAAAGTTATCCTGAAGAAATAGCCACTTATAAAGAGTGGCTTGGTAGGAGCTTACTCCCGGGTTATGACAGTGTAGGTAAAAGAAAAAGCGCAGAAGTGGTATATCTCAAAACAGAAGCTTTTAATAAAGTACATAGATTTTACTCAGTTTTTCGCCGTGCGTTAGAATTAGGGAAAACTCACCTCTTAACTGAACAAGCCGCGGAAGGAATTAATGAGGAATTCCCAGACATCCGAGCAAGGGAAGGACAAAAGAAGTCGAGAGCCATCGGAAAAATGTGCAAAAAATTAGGCATTGATAAATATCCGAATTACAACAGAGAATACGCAAAGCTGTGCGATGCGGTAAATCCTTTAAATATCGTGAGACATACAATCATTTCTTGGAACCCCGTCGATTATTATACTATGAGCTTCGGAAATTCATGGGCTTCTTGTCACACAATAGACAAAAAGAATATTAGACGTGGAAACGAAAATTATTCCGGCTGCTATAGCGGAGGCACAATCAGCTATATGCTTGATGGAGTAAGCGTCGTATTCTATACGGTTGATAAGCAGTATGACGGCGAAGAATTTGAATTGCAAGATAAAATTAATCGCTGCATGTTCCATATTGACCCAAGAAAAGAGTATTTTGTGCAAGGGAGAGTATATCCACAGGATAATGATGGGGAGAATTCTATTTATCGCTCCATCAGAAATATTATGCAGAAAATCATTTCCGATTCTTGGGGCGTTGCAAATCTTTGGCAGAAACCATTAAAGGGAAGAAGTAACTGCGAGAAAGTTATTTGCCATTGCGGAGCTAATTATGCTGATTATTTTAACTACGGGAACTGTAACGTATCTTTACTTGCAGGAAAAAACATCAACGAAGTGAGAAGAATAGATGTGGGCCATAGCGGAATTTGCCCGTGTTGTGGAGATGAACATGATGAACAAGAAACGATGACTTGTGCAGAGTGCTTCAATGAAAGAAGAACATGTGCAGATTGTGGATATTCTTTTAACGAAAACGACATGTATTTAATCGGAGACGACTATTATTGCGAAGATTGTTGCTCAAGATGCGAAGAATGCGGAGACTTGTGCCCTAATAATGAGCTTGAATATATATCCGGATTTGGGAGTGTATGCGATAGCTGCTTAGAAAATAGAGATGAATTTGAACAGTGTTACTGGTGTGATGAATGGGTTAGAATCGGAACAGAAGATGCAGTTACAACAAGTGACGGAACCACATTTTGTTGCGGAGAATGTGCAAGAAGAGGAGGATATGTGTTCGTATCGGAAACAGGAGAATACGAATGTAAGGAAGATTGTTCTCAATGCGAAGAATGCGGAGAGTATGTATTGGACGATGATTTCGACTTTGAAGAAGGCATATGCTGTAGATGTGTAAGCGAAAGAGAAGATACTCAACCTCTTGTTTTCTCGGATGAACCGATAAGACTTGAAGATATAGCTTAACAAAGGAGAAAAGACATGACTAAAAAGAAATTTAAGAAAATCAAGCAAAAAGCGCCAATTATGAATCACATAAAATTCAACGAAGTAAGCGACGTAAAATATGCTGATTTTATAGATATTTGTCGAATGACCCAAGATGAACTCAAAGGATTTCTCTTAGAGGTTTTAAAGCTCGCCAAATATAAGCCTTTAAACGGAGATGGCTGGGTGTATGCAAAAGGAGAGATACCAATTCTCCTAACCGCTCATATGGACACAGTACATAAAGTACAGATGTATGAATATATGGAATATACGGACGCAAAAGGAAACCATATTCTAACATCTCAAGATGGAATCGGAGGTGACGACCGTTGCGGAATATACATGATTCTCGAGATTATAAAAATGGGATTTCGTCCTTCAATTCTTTTCTGCGAAGATGAAGAAATTGGAGGAGTTGGAAGCGACAAATTCATAAAAACAGAAGAAGCAAAACAGCTCGAAAAACTCAATTATATGATTGAATTAGATCGGGCAAATTCAGATGACGCGGTTTTTTATGATTGCGACAATAAAGATTTTACAAAATATATTACAGAGTTTACAGGATACAAAAAAACATACGGAAGCTTCAGTGATATTTCAAATTTAGCTCCATTTGCCGGAATTGCCGCAGTAAATCTTAGCTGCGGATATTACAACGCTCACACGACAAGCGAAAAGGTGAACATGGAGGAAATGTTCAATACGATTAATATTGTTTCCAAATTACTGGAAGATGAAACCGGCAAGAAGGTTCAATTTGAATATATTCCTGATGCATGTAGTCTCTCGAATTATTACTATGGATATGACTCTTCTTATTACGGAGAATGGTTTGCGCCAGACGACTATATTGTAGAGCTCGATGTTATGTACGTTGACAAAAACGGAAGACAAGAAGAAGAAATTATAGAAGGATATAGTGAAGCAGATGCGTGGACAAATTTCTTTATGATTCACGGAGATATTTGCTTTAATGATGTTATCGACTATTATGTTTGCCGGATTTAGGAGGAATTATGACTAACGAAGTAGATAATGTATTAAAAGAAGTTGCAAATCAGACGAAGAAATTCGGTGGCTTAAGGAACTTAGATAATTATAATTATGAATTTGGAGATCCATCTAGCGGCACTCGTTTTACTTATCTGGGAATTATGGATTTTGTAGAACGTCATGACTTGCCGCAAGAGAAATTAGCTGAAAAATTTATTCAAGAAATTATTCAAAATAAGTATGTTTATTTGCGTGAATTAGATGAGCAGAAAATTAAACCCAGAGTTTTAAGGGGGTCGCTAGACGAGAGATACGAAATAGGAAGAAATATATTTGGAGGTGCGTATAAAATAAAATACTATCTCATAGGGGAATTTGTTGACGAGCTCGTAGATAAGGTGGTTCTCGATTTGATAGGAGTGACAAAAGAGGAGTTTTTAAACAAAGCAAAAGAAACAAAACCAGAGCAGAGCAAAATAATTATGCATAAAAGAGACGGGATATTGGCGTTAAAGGAAAGCGGTAAGTATATTTTAGATGATATATTAGAGCCTAGATTTTTTGACAGAATTGCGGCGAGGTTAGATTGGGAGCCATTTATTTGTTTATTCAATGGTTTTACAAGTGGAACCGCTTTTAAGTGGAGTGAAATAAGTAGCATAGTAAAAAGGGAATATTTAGTAGGGTCAGATGCTTCAAAAATAAGGAAGGCAGCTATGATTGCTTTTAATTTAAATCATTCAATTAATCATGTTTTTTATTATGACCCGAGTGAAAGAAAATGCTTTAACATAAAAGATACCGAAATAATTCCTTTAAACCCGACATCCAGAGGCGCTTCAGTGTCGTATTTTTATGAATTAATGGGAAGGTTAGGAGGATTGGATTGAAAACAAATATTAGAGATGGTGCAACGTTTGATTTGTTTATGAGAGAATTGAAGGCTCAAACATCTCATTTAGGGGGATTAGTGAGAACAACAGATCTTTTCTTTGAAGAGAAATATCAGATTTTAGGAGATTTTTCTTGTTATTCTATGTTTACAAGAAGGGATATACTTGAATTCCTTAAAAGCAAAATCTTCCTTTTAGGGAATCTAGAAGATATGAAAACGTTAGCCTCACAATTTATTGACGAAATTATAGCCAGAGAATATCGGTATATGCGCGATGAATCAGATTTAAAAATATATAAAAAGATATGTAAGGAAGGTACTTCTGAGCCGGGAGAAATTGAGAAGAAGATTTTACATGATAATTACATTGTAAAATTTTATTTCACAACAAGAGTGACGGAAAATAAGCGTCCTGTTACTATGAAGTTATTGCGAAAAATAAAAATGTCAAAAGACGAATTTTTAGAAACCTTTGAATCGAAAGCCAAATAGGATTTCAGCGATGCCCGAATAAAATACACTTATTCTAACGGAGATGTTTTACTAAAGGAACCAACCTACAGAATCATTGAATTAGACGTAGTGAGTAAAAGAGCTCTTAATAGAATAAGCGAAATGCTAGACAATAACCCATTCTTTATTATATCTGAAAACAGAGGACGAGCGGTTGCTATAAAGAAGGAAAATATGCTGTGTTACCTTGAGCGTCAACAAAGAGGAGGAAGAAGTTCCTTTGATTATATTCAATCTGTTATATACTCAATTTTTATAGGAGACAATTTTCTTGCCAGAAAAATTTTATACTACAACCCCAAAACAAAGACTATTTCTGGTGTATGTAACGAAGACAGAGGTTAACATGTGTATGGCGAAAAGAAAGGAGGTGTGATATGACTAGAGTAAAATCTTGGAATAAGAGAGAATTTGAAAGGCTTCTGCGCCGGAATGGATATAGATTAGACCGCGTTAACGGAAGCCATTACATTTATACAAACGGAAGTAATTCCATTTCCATTAAGCCGAAAATCAATAAAATGGTTGCTCGACGGCTTATTAAGGAAAACGATTTAAAACTTTAAAGGAGAAGATATGTTTTTATGGTATTTTGCAAAGGCAGGTCAGATGGTGGATCATAGATTTACAGATGATGTAGCTATTGTTTTTGCGGCAACAAAAGATGGCGCAATAAGAAAATTCCAAAGTTTATATCTGAGGGTAGAAGAAAAAGAAGTGCAGCCGATTAGCTTGAAGAAAATTCTTAAGCGGCCAGAAATTTTAACAGATTATTAAAGGAGATTTAAATGAAAGCGATTAATTTAGGCGATAATACATACGATATTTTTGACGATGCAATGAAAGTGTACAGTGAGTTACCTGCACAGTCTTATGTGGTTAGGTGTTCAAAAACGAGAGGATTCTTTTTAGAAAAATACAATGATATGGAAATAAGAGAATCAAAGGTGTATGGAGTTCATAACGAAAAAATTGCAAAAGTTATGAATATGTTCTCATCAAGCGACCGTAATCTTGGAGTGATTTTAAGCGGAGCCAAGGGAATTGGTAAATCATTATTCGCAAAAATGCTGGCGAATACAGCAATCCAGAAAGGAATACCTGTTATTGTAGTAGATAAATACGTTCCAGGAATTGCATCTTACATCGAAGAAATTGAGCAGGAAGTAATGGTGTTATTCGATGAATTTGACAAGACATTCGGAGAAGTGAAATCAAAAGATGGCGAAGCATCTCCGCAAACTGATTTACTGACGTTATTCGATGGGTTATCCGACGGAAAGAAATTGTTCGTCATCACATGCAACGAATTAAGAAAGCTCAATGATTACCTTATCAATCGTCCGGGTAGATTCCATTATCATTTTAGATTCGAATATCCATCTGCGGCTGAAGTTGAAGTATATCTTAAAGATAAATTAAAGGAAGATTTTTATCCGGAAATCAACAATGTCATTTCATTTGCAAACAGAGTAAGCTTAAACTACGATTGTCTCCGAGCAGTCGCTACGGAATTAAATACAGGAATCAAATTTTCTGAAGCAATCAAAGACCTGAATATTGTAAACACGGAACGCCAACAGTATAATGTTTCTCTTATCTATAATAATGGAACTGTATTTAAATCTAGAAATGCTTCTCTTGATATGTTCAGCTCCGATATCGAATCAGTTTACATGTATGATAAGCGCGGCGGAAATGTTGTTGATATTAAATTTAATCCTTGCGATGCATTTTATGACGAAAAGAAATCGGCTCATATTATTACTCCAGAAAATCTCTTGATTAGTTATTGCTATGATGATGAGTACGAAGACGAAAGAGAAAAGAAAGCTTCATTAGAAAAAGCCGGAATCAAATACGCTGTTATTACCAGAAAAATGCCGAAAGGAATTCATTACGCCGTATAAAGGAGGAGACATGAATTTTAATAAGGGAGAATTTACAAAATTAAGAAAAGATATGAAGGCAGTGCTCGCCGGACTGGAAGAGAAATATCATTTAGATTTTGAATTCGGTTCTATTACATATGGAGAATATGAATTTAAAATGAAAGTATCTGCCAAGAAAACAGATATTGGAGATGTTCGCAAGATTGATTTTGAACGAAAATGCCGAACATATGGATTTTCACCAGAAGATTACGAGAGAAAAGTAAAGTTTGGCGGAGATGAATACATTTTTGTAGGATTCCGAGATAACGCCAGAAAGTATTGTTGCTGGGTTGAGAAGACAAGCGACAAAACAATGGCGGCAGTAGATGTTCATTCAATGATGGCAGCATTAAACAGGGCGTGTTAACAACGTCCTTTTTTAATAGGCAAATTTAAAAGAAAGAGAGATATAAAAGATGATTAAAGATTCAAAGAAAACTACCAGAGCAATCAAAAGAAATGCGGCAATTAACGGTATTTGCGCCGAGATTAATAAGGCTAAGATGGGAGGGCAGGCAACCATTAATTTAGGTAGAGAGCATAAAGACTATATGGATATTGAACGGAAATTAGAAGGGAGAAGTCAGAGAGAATACATCCAGAAATTGATTGCGAAAGATATGGGCAGACATCCTAATGAGGCTGGATTTGCGGAAGTAATAGAGGCAATTTAGCAGAAAAAATAATCATATAAATATAAGCATAAACAGTAAGGAGATTTTAAAATGGCGAGAAAACACTTTTTAGTAAAACCAGCAACAGGGAAAAAGTTAACAGAAATGGTAGTTGGAAGTTATCTTGAATCAGGCAAAAAGAAGAAAGTCGTGCACGGCGCATCGGTCGCTATTTCTGGGAAAGAGAAACAGTTCTTGAATATTATGGCGCAGAAAACAGGCAAATCGGTTTCCGCATATGTTAGAGAATTAATTTCAGAGGATATGGATCTGAATCCAGAAGTTGTGGATGTATCTCGCTCTATTCAGTATATGTAAAACCGCAAAAAAATACAGGTAAATATAGAAGTATATATCAGGAGGAAGAAAAATGGCATTTAAAAATTATGGAAGTAAAAGAACATCAGACATTAACTGCAAGGTTATCGAAAAATATGGAAAACTTTCTAACAATGAAGGAAAGATGAATAAAGAGCTTAGAGTCGTATCTTGGAACGACGGGGAGCCTAAATATGACATCAGACCTTGGCAGGAGAACGAAGACGGAACAGAAAGATGCGGAAAAGGAATTACTTTTACGGCAGAGGAGCTGGCGGCACTCTTTGATATTCTGAAAAATATTGACGAAGAGAATGCAGAAGAATCAGCAGAAGAAATTTGCGAGGAATAATTAGGAGGAAAATCATATGAACAATTTTACTAAGTTTAAACAGGAGTTACAGAAACACTTTAATGAGATGGTATCTGATGCCGAAAAATTATTTGAGGTAGATGTAGATAAGGATGAGCTGTGGGAGATGTATTTAAGCAGTTTTCCAGCGGGAACAAACGGAATTTACAGACAGAGAAGAGAGCATGATTGTGGAGTCTGTCGTCAGTTCATCAAGAACATTGGTGCTGCAGTAACGATTAAAGACGGAGAAGTACATACAATTTGGGAGTTAGACTTAGGCGGCGATAAAACCTATCAGCCGGTATGTGATGCGTTAGATGCATTTGTAAAATCTCACAAAGTAAAAGATATTTACGTCAGTAAACTACCAAAAATCGGAGTTGATTTAAACAGAGAAAACGCCGGAGATAAGGTTATTACATGGCATCATCTTTATTGCGAGTTACCAAGAAAACTGGTTGACAGAAGCGGAAGAACTGCCGGAGATATTAAGGGTGGATTTAGAGATACGAAAAATGTATTTAAGCGCTCTTTAGATGAAATCTCTATGGAAGCTGTAGATACAATTCTTGAGCTGATTGCTTCAAATACTCTTTATAGAGGAGCCGAATGGAAATCAGCACTGACCGAGTTTAAAAAGTACAAAGAGAAGTACGATAAAATCGAATCAGAAGAAAAGAAGGAACTATTTGCGTGGGAAAACTCTTTAGCGGCAGGAATTTCAATCGGCAGAATTAGAAATCACAGTATTGGAGTTCTTTTAGTGGATGTGAGTGAAGGAGTCGATTTAGACACAGCAGTTAAGAGATATGAGCAGATTGTAGCTCCGGCGAATTATAAGCGTCCGAAGGCAATCTTCACAAAGAAAATGTTAGAAGACGCAAAAAATACGCTCACAGAGCTTGGATATATGAATTCCTTGCAGCGAAGATTTGCAAATCTTGACGATATTACAATTAATAACATTCTTTTTTCAAATAAAGACGCAGCTAAAAGAATTTCAAATGCCGGAGATATTTTTGGCGAGTTAGAAAAAGAAGTTGCAATTAATCCTAAGAGATTTTCGAGAGTTGAAGAAATCGCTGTGCAGGATTTTATTGAGAATGTTCTTCCTACGGCAAGAGAAGTTGAAGCTTTTGTTGAAAATAAACACAGCAAAAACCTTGTTTCTATGATTGCACCGGTTGATCCGAAAGCTCCAACAATGTTTAAGTGGAATAATGGATTGAGTTGGGCTTATAGCGGCAATATTGCGGATTCCGATTTGAAGCAGAATGTAAAAGCGGCAGGTGGAGCCATTGACGGTGTTTTAAGATTTTCAATTCAGTGGAACGAAGATGGAAATGATAATTGCGATTTAGATGCTCATTGCGTTGAGCCAGGTGGAAATGAAATTTACTTTAGTAATTGCCGAAAACCGAGAAAATCTAGTTTAGGAGGACAGCTTGATGTAGATATTGTCCATCCAATGGGGAATATTGCAGTAGAAAATATTACTTGGGATAATTTGGATCAGATGAAACCGGGCAAATACAGATTCTTCGTACATCAGTACAGTGGAAGTGTCAAGAAAGGATTTAGAGCAGAAATCGAATTTAACGGCGAAATCCATTCATTTGATTACGGAAGAAGTATGAGAGCAGGAGAAAATGTTACAGTAGCAGAAGTTACGTTAGATAAGTATGGCAACTTTACGATTAATGAGAAATTAAGCGGCAGTTCTTCAATTTCCAGTAAAGAGATTTGGGGTATAAATACAAATCAGTTTGTTCCGGTATCCGTCATTAGTTATTCACCGAATTATTTTGACGAGCAGAAGGGAATTGGAAACAAACATTTGTTCTTTTTCTTAGATGGTTGCGTTAATGATGAAGAACCAAATGGTTTCTATAATGAATTCCTTAAAAATGAGCTTTTAGAGCATAAGAGAGTGTTTGAAGCTCTTGGTTCAAAGTGCCATACAGAAGACACGGAAGACCAGCTTTCAGGAATTGGATTCAGCCTGACAAAGAGAGATGAACTTATTGTTAAGGTGAAAGGAGCTACAGAACGAATTATGAAAATTAAATTCTAGGAGGTGAAATTTTATGAAAGAAAAAATGAAACAGGAAGCGGTTGAACGAATGGAAATGTTGGGGATTTCCCCAACTGCGATTAAAATATTCGAAGAAGATGGAGAGGTTGGGTTATCTGTTTCCCCAGCTTTTCCTATCTGTGAAATTACTCCAGAATATAAAAAACTCATAGATAAATGGGAAGAAAAAACTGGAAGTATGGCATATCACGCCATATATAATGGAGCAGCTGTTGGAGCTTTGCTGTCTATTTTGTTTGTGTCCAGCGATGAAGAAGAATGGGAATTAGACAAGAGAGACATGGAGGCAGGATACCCAATGGCTTATGTGTTTAATCTCGACATCCCCGAATTTTCGGAATACGGGTCAATATCTGTAAAAAATGTAGACGGTATATTAGAAAGAATCGGTTAGAAAGGAGAGATCGTTATATTTCGGCATAATAGTAAAAAAGAAATGAAAAAATTTTTAGAAAGATGATGAATATGATTATTAAAGAGGAGGTGTTAATGAAATGGATTTGTATGAAAAGTTTGCTGAATATGCTAGAGGAAATAACGTTTTTGAAAATGATGATGAGAAAGAATCAGTGCTTGCAGTCGTTGACTTATATGCAGACCGTCCTGAATCCAGTTTAATCAATCGTTCGTCAAATCGACACTGTGATCCATATATTGATGAATATATGAGACGGCGGAGCCATGAGTTGATGATAGAAAGAATAGAAAAAGGACACTCTTTTTAAGTATCCTTACTTTTATATCGTAAAAGAGATGAGTGTATAGACAATTTTTCTTACTTACAAATTTATTATACAAGGAGATTTTATCATGAAAAATAAAAATTTATTTGAAGTAGCAACAAGAAAACAGTATAGATTTCCATACAAAGGGAACGCATCAGTAGAAGATTTATGGCATCTGTCGCTCACGGAATTAGATGCTGTGTTCAAAACTCTTAATACAGAAGCAAAAAAGAACGAGGAAGAAAGTCTTCTGAACACGAAAAGCGAGGAAGACGAAGCGATTTTAGACAAAATCGAGATTATTAAACACATTGTCAGAGTAAAACTGGAAGAGAAAGAAGCAAGAGAAAACGAAAAGAAAAACAGTGAATTAAAGCAGAGACTTCTCGGAATTAAGGCGAAAAGAGCAGATGAGGCGCTGGAGAAGATGACCGATGAGGAACTGAATAAAGCGATTGCAGAATTAGAAGCGTAATTATTTTAGCTGGCTGGCTTTTTGCTGGTCAGCTTTTTTAAAGGAGAAGATCAGAAAGGTAGGAAAATAATATGTTATTGCATAGACAGAAATCATTGTACAGAATGGACACTGAAGAAAAAGAAAATTTAAAGGACATGGTTCTTGTTGCAATCAATGAGCTTACAAAATTTGAGCCGGGTATAACCGATGAGGACAGAGAGGAATTTGGAGTAGAATTTTCAAATATCGCGCCGTTTAATCCGGGAATGATAGAAGATGTTCTTATTGAGCTAGGATATGAAGAGGGAGAGTTAGATGCAACCGGATGGGAACACGATTACCAGTATCCTTTTACTCATCCAGACAAAAAGCATTTTCCTCCGGTTGAACTGGTAGGAACAGCGTGGATTCACGAATGTAAGCTGCATGGAAGGTATGATGATTATGAGTCATATCCACATCTGGAAGATAATCCGGAATATACAGATAGAATTAATCACGGAAGAGAACTACTATCTAAAGCGATGGACAGAAAATAACTGGAGAAAATACGCATGTACAACAGATTATTTTGAGGAGGTAAAGAATGTTAATTAAAACGCCAGCAGGGAATTATGTTTTTTATAAAGAAACAGACTCTATCATTATTAAGCAGAAAACTACAGAGAATAAACGAGCATATGATGGAGAATTAATGGAAATGGGAGGAACAACTCTTTTTATTACATTGGTGAGGGAGAACGGAACGCAATTGCTGTTAGATGTGCTTGGAAATAATGAATCATCTCAGCTTTATATCTTCAAAAGAATAGCAAAAAGAGAAGTGGAAAATTTGGTTTTAAATATAATGGAAGCTAAGAACACAGGCGTTATTGAAATGATTCGTCCAGATCGAGAAGAGATTGAAAGAGAAATTAGAGAATTAAAGTGGTACGAAATGTAAAAGAGCTTCTATTTTAAAAGAAGTGATAAAAGGAGGGAGAGATATGAGGATGAAGTGGCAGATTATTAGCGAAGACAAGCAAGATAAGCCGACAAAATGGAGAGCGGAGATAAACAGCAAAAGATTTGGTAAGTATGCATGGATAGAACTTATCGATTTGCCGCCAAAAGGAAAAGAATACATAGTTAGTATTGAATGTCCAGAAAAACTGGAGGTAATTAAATGCACATCTTTAGCAAACGCAAAATCGTGGATTAGAAAGCACTTAGGAGGCAAATAGACTTTGAATACAAAGAAGATAATCGAAGGTTTAGAGAGATGCGGATTCCGGTTAATAGAAAATTACGAAGACAGCCATTTACTTTTTCGCCGAGATATAGAAAAGATTCAGTTTATTTTTGTGGTGGTTGTGCTGCATGAAGGAAATGGAAATAGGATTATGCTCAGAGCTGACCCGGAGGAAAATCATGACAGATGGTCTAATTGTGACTTTCAGCGGTTTTATAAAAATGAATACGACTTAATTGAGAACTGGAATCGCATCCTGATATTTGATTATGACGAATGTAATTAGAAAGAAGGGAAGCGAATTGAAGAACGAGATTCGAGTAAAGGTAGATGGAGGGTATTTAGTATCTGGCAGAAATGAAGACCCGAATTATGATGGTATATATGTTTGTTTTGAATCGGATTCCGGAGATGTTATAGATATCGTTCTTGCGGAAGCAAAATCAGAGAATAATAAAGAAATAATTGATATCTATAGTTACGAAGATATTAGTTCTGAACAATGGACGAGCAAATTCTCCATTAAAACAAAAGATATTAAGGAGGCAATGTATGATGAATGATTTAATTTTAAAAATAATCAAAGAAGTGGAAGATTTAAATTATGATACACCGGAAGGAATCATTCAGGATTCAGATACGATTCTCGTAGACCTGCTGGATAAAGCAGACTTTGAAATTTCCGGCATATCTCAGGATATTTTCAATATCTACAAAAAGAGTAAAGATAAAGAAGCCGTAAAGGAAATGTTCTTTGAATTTGTTGGTGTGGAATTTGAAGAATATTTAGTCAAATGTTTAGAAGAGATTACTCGCGGAGAAGCATCGGCTGATAAGTTTCTGGTTACTATAATAAAAACATATGAACATACATATTTAGTTGGAGCTAGCTCCAAAGAAGAAGCAATAGACATTGTAAATGAGGAGTACGGCGGCACTTGTGAAAATACGGATAGCTTTAGCGAAGAATATTTTGCCAGACGGCCGAATAAAAACGACGACTTGGATTTATATGAGACTTGCGAATAAAACAGGAAGGAGATTTTATCATGGGACATTTTATGCGTGGATTTGGTGAGGCTACATTTAAAGGTAGTGTTAATATTTCTGAGTTAGATAATAAGTTGTATGTTCTTGGCGAGTTAGATTATAGAATCAGGCATGGGAAAATCGAATTTTTAACTAAAGAAGAATATTTTGAAAAAGATTCTTTAGAAAGTTATGAGTTAGGAGGCGATGTTCTATACTTTCTAGATATCTTGAATCCAAATATAGTAAAAGGAAGTATTGCTTATTTTGACGATAGAAATAGATGTTGTGAATTTATTTTCGATCCGGAAACTAAAGCATGGAAGCAGGAATTAGATCTCAGTGATTGCGATTTTGAGATATATACAGACGAACAAATGATTAAGGAGTTAATAGAAAGAGGATATGCGGTTTCAAAAATTTACTCGGAGAACAGAGATTATGAATGGATTGTCTGCAAGAACGACGATGGGGATGTAGACATCACGAGATTTATCGGAACTAAAGATGAGGTGAAACAGCATTTATTGCGAATAATTCAATTTGGCAGAAGTGGAGTCGAGCAAAGAGAGTTTGAGATAAATTCAGTTGATGACCTTCGAGTTATAAGAGGCGGATGGAGAGTTTTCGCAAAAGAAAAATATGACGAGGGAACGGTGGAGTACTCCGCGATAGAGGTTAATCATATATTTACAACATAATTGCCATTATAAACAGTATGAGACTTAAGAAAAGGAGTGAACAGAGATGACAGTAGAGCAGTTGAGAAAATCTGAAGAATATTTTAAAACAATTGATAAAATTCGAAGATATCCAAAAGGTTTTCGATTTACTTTATATTATTCAAGTATCCCAAGAGCAAGGGCAAATGCGCTGGAGATACTTATGCATGATTGCATTAAAATGGGGCTTGTAGAAAGTGTTTCTATCGGAATTGCTTTGCCGGGTATTAAAGCGGACGAAACATTTAGAAGACTTTAGGAGAATCTGGAAGGAGACGAAAAATGAGAATAGAATCTACTGAAAAATATCCTATCTATATCGTAACGGAAGATTCGTTCGGAACAGCGTATTGTATCAAGGCAAATAAATGTAGCGATATTCTTGATGATATGCATGGTAATCATGAACATGTTCCAAGAGATAACGCAAAAGTATTTTTTGCGGCGTATGATGGAGAGCCAATTAACCCAAATAAATACACAGACTTTAAGTCATGTGTAGAATATATTTCTCGTTTCATGACATTTGTTCCTCCTACACACGATTCTGAGTACATATGGGAAGTAGTCGGGGACGGAATGTTTGAAAATTCAGTATTTGCGCGCTGTTCAACAGAAGGAAAAGCAAAGGAGGCGGTTGAATTCTTAAAAGAATCTCTAGAAATAACATCTATTAAGATTTTGCCTCGAGTATTAGATAAGATTGTAACTAAAAGTGGGATTATGTATTTTAGGTGACGAATATGAAGCGGGAAGCATATAAATGTGTTGGTGTCTGCCATGACAAGTACAGGCTGTATTATGACGGAAAGCACAATGAGTTTTTCGTCTTAACGCCAAATTTCAGGATTACACAAGCACCAAGGAGGATATCTAATCAACTGGCTGACTGGTGTAAACACATGATAGAAGAGTATTTAAAGGATTGAGTCAATAAGGAGGAGAGTTGATGATTAAAAGTTTTTTTAATGCAAACAACGTGAGCGAAATCAACGCAATATATATGACAAAAGAATTCCAGAATGTCATTGCAGGAAATAAGGAAATTATAGTATATATCCCCACAGCAAAGGAGTTTTTGTTAATCAATTTTACTAGAGGGGAAAATCTCTTACCAGAAGATATAGAATCAGGAATGAATGATTCAGCTTACATAAGAGTTCTTTCAGTTAATGAGGATAATTGCATCTTCGAAAGTGACGTGGCGGAAATAGTGTTTAATGATGAAAAATCTGATTATTACACTAATTTAAAGCACCTTTGCACTGAATGTATGAAGATGATTGGATATTATGCTGGCTTAAATTATGTGATTATGGGAATTTGTGATGTTCCTGCGGTATGAACAGAGAGGAGAGCAACTATGGAAGTAAAATATTACGAGTTAAACTGTGGGAGAAAGGCAACAGAAGAAGAATTAAGGAATAGTACTGGCAATGGGAGTGAAATTTGCAGAGGACTTATTGACGCAGAATATAGTATTGCGATTAAAGCAGATCATTATCCTAATTTTGAAGAAGCAGAAGAATTCATTAAAGATGATTTAAAAAGATTCGGATATGATGGTGTTTATGGAATTACGCCGTTAACAGAACAGGAATTATATTCATTTTTTGATACGGAAAATATTGGTAAATGGAAAGTGTTGAGTAAATGAAAAATGAGGAGGTATAAGTTATGCTGGAAATGAAAAATGGGTTTGTAGAGACAGATAGCGACTGTATGCAGTGCCGAAAGGACTTAGGAAATAGAGAGTTCTTATTTATTCAAGTAATTAGTTCTGACGAAGAGGGGAAGTACTTTGTTGTTGCGGATAAAGAAGACTTAAAAGAAATGTCGTTAAATGATATTAAGACCGCAGTATCTGGATATTACGACGGGATTCTGGGAATGGAACAAACTTACAATCTTCCGCTCGGTCAACTTGATGATATTGTCGCAAAGTGTTCGTTTGAAAGTCGAAGATTTTGGCACAAACATGAAAGTGAAGCAGTGACATGGACAAGAGCAGAAAATATTATTCAGTGCTTTATAAATATTAGAGGGATGTTATTTAGGGAAAATTAATAATTATATTTTAAAAAAGAAAGGTATAAATAGATGTTTACTCAGAATACAGATATAAGAAACTATATTCATAGCTGCGATGTAGAAAAGCTTCCGATTACATATGAGGACAAGATGGAGGTAGAATTATTTGGACACAAAATTTTAGTAGAAAAGAACGAGTGGCTCTGGCATCTGCATTTGAAATTGACAGATGTATGTAATGCTCAATGTTTTTTCTGTGTGGAACAGAATTCAGAACGCGAAGAAAACGCATACAAATATGTAGAACGAGTGGATTTAATGCTAACAGAAATGGAAAAGGCAGGAATATTATATTCAGTCTCAGTAACCGGAGGAGAACCATTGCTTTTCAATAAATTTGATGCATTATGTGAAGTGCTGAGAAAACATGATATTAAGTTCCTTACAATGAACACTAATGCCAAATATTTATACAAGCATTTGGATAAAATAGACGGCCTATTTGATTTTATTGATATTAGCCGCCACGCAATTTCAGATCAGAGGAATAATGAGATATTTGGGACAGATATGCCTACCCTAAATGAGCTTAAAACGATTAAAGAAAACCTTAAATATACGAAAATGCGATTGCAGTGCGTGCTATGCGACGTAAATAGTATAGATGATGTTATGGCATATATTAAAGCCTATTCGTTTGCCGACGATATTTCTTTTAGAAAATTAATGAAGCTGGATTCTCGAACAGGGATTGTATATGACGACAAAGAAGAGTTATATAATCAGATTCTCGAATACGCTTTTAATAATTTTTTGTTTGTCGAACAGACGGTGCAAGATTATTATGTGTACGAGATATGGAGGTGTGAGAACACATGTATTACATTTAGTTATTCAAACATGAAAATGCTCAGTGAAGTTGAAAAACACGAAGATGACTCTGTATGTAGAGAATTTATTATTCATCCAGACGGAGTTGTTTCTGGAAGCTGGAACAAAGGAATGAAAATAATTAAAAGATAAATGGAGAACAAAAATGATATACAGCATAGGAGATAAAATAGAGTGCATAATTCCGGTAAATTCACAATGTCTTAATATGTCTAATCCTAATTTTTATATTAAGAAAGGAGACGTGTATATAATTACGGATAAAGATGATTTTTCGGATGAGAATTCTTGTCATTGGTACGAAATGACATCGGCAGAAAATAAAAGCATTTTGATAAGCGCATGGAATGATTATCCAGAGCATATGATTCTTCAAGAATGCTTTGAAAAGAAATAAGTAAAGATGTTGAGCGACAACTAAGTCGCTCTTTTTATTTGGAGGAAAATTGAGTAAGAGAAAAATTATTTTATTGCCAGACAAATTCAAAGAGAAAACAGGAATTCATATTGTAACGAAGCACAGAGGTAAAATGAGCGGTATGGCATCATTGTCCACATCTTGTCTTTGCAATGAATATTGTAAGAAGTACAGCAAGGACGAAAAGAATATATGCTCATATTGTTACGCAAACACTAGCCTAAGAATTTTTCCGGGAATGCAAAGAAATTGTGAGCGGAATACAGAGATTCTTACATCTCGAATACTTTCACTAGAAGAGCTACCAATATTAAATTATTCATATTTCAGGTTTGAAGCATTTGGCGATTTGATTAATGAAACGCAGCTCATGAATTACTTTAATATTTGCCGCAAAAACAAAGGAACTCATTTTGCCTTATGGACAAAAAATCCTTTCATCATTGAAAAAGTCATTTCTAACGGAGAAAAGAAACCGCGGAATTTGCAAATCATATTGAGCAGCATGAAGATAAATCAGCCTGCAGATGGCTCGAAATGGAGCTTTGTAGATAAAGTATTTACAGTATATTCAGATGAATACATTGAGGCGAATAACGTGAAGATTAATTGCGGTTCAGAACCCTGTCTTTTATGCAGGAAATGTTATTGCAGTACAAAGAATAAAACCATTAATGAACGGCTTAAAATACGAAGAGTTAAAGGAGAAAATGTTGCGTAAATTTGATATAATTCGGCGAATTGAGACGACAAAGTACATTCCCCATGATATAATGTCAGAAAGGGGGTATACATATGGGAGTTAGAGGATATTCATCTACAGTTATAGTCACAGGAATTATATTAACGCCGCTTGTTGCAATTATTAAAGATGGCTGGCCGCTTGGGGTTATTTTCCTTTGGATAATATGTGGATATCTAGCTATCAAATCAAACATAGAAGTCGAAAATTCTCCTTATACTTTAGCTAGAAAATACAATTCGAACCCAGAAAAGTATTTGCTTCCAGATTTTATAAGGAAGATGGGAGTTGTAGATTGGGTTCCCAAAAAAGGAATCGTAGAAATACCAGCCGTATATCAGAGAGATAGGTACATAGCTTTAGCTACACAGCATGTCGCTCTTTTCGGCTTACAACACGACGGGGTAGAAATCACGAAATACAGATATAAGGCAATCGTAGACCATTTAGCTCCCGGAGGAGCATATAAAGTAGATAATTATGGAATATACAGAGAGGGGCGCTCTTCTGTAGGAGAAATTTCAAAAGAAGACGAGGAAAGTATTTGCGGCTTTGGTAGAGATCTCAAAAGAATCTATGTTCTTATGCTTTCAAAAGTAGACGGGAAACTTATTGTTCAGCCACCTCATTGGCAAAATGAAAAAACTACAGCGGAATTTTCGAAATTTTATAATTATTACGATGGCTATAAATATGACAGTAAAACAAAGAAATGCTATAAGATTAATATGCCCCTCGTAACAGATGAAAATAATAAGTGTCCCAAAGTGGCAGGTGCAGATTATAGGAGGTACAGGAGGGAATAAAAAAATGAAAGGAAGGTTAGAAACTCGATTAAAAACTGAAGGAACAATTCAAAAACAGCTTTCTGACTCGCCAAAATACTTGCAGGATTATGCGTACAATTTGGCTTCATCAAAAGAACCTAAAACAGTTTTAGAGTATGTGAGAAAAATTAAACTGTTTTTATCGTTCTTAAATGAAGATTACGAGCAAATAGATATCTCTAAAGTCACGGATTTAGACATTAGCCGATACATAGCTAGTCGAGAGGTGAAAAAGGTCAAAGTAAAAAACAAAAAAACCGGAAAAGTAGAGGAAAGGGTATCTGCTACTTCCGCTTCTTATTTAAAGGGAACCCATACAGTGCTTATGGGTTTCTTTTCTTATCTGCAACTAAAGGGATATATTGAGGCGAATCCGGTTAAAATGGTTCAAAGAATCAGAAGAGAAGATTCGGTTAAAAGAAGGCGTTTTAAAGAAGATGACTTGAGAAAAATAATGGAATCGGTAGAAAGCCTCAATAAAGAAGGAAGTTACATTAAATGCAGAGACGAAGCGATTATAATGCTGCTCATAAATACTGGGATGAGAGAGACGGCACTTACGGAAATCAACGTGGAAGATATTAATTTTAGCGAAAATAAGCTTACAATAATTGATAAGAGACATACGACTCATGAGTATTATTTAAATGATATGTTGAGCTCAATCTTAAGAAATTATATCGAAAAAAGGAAAGAGTATCTAGGAGAGGAGAATCAAATGGATGCTCTTTTTATTTCGCAAAAAAAGAATCGCATACATCCCAATTCGATTGCCGATTTGGTAAAAAAGTACACGCTGAATTCTCTCGGCGCGGCATTATCTCCGCATAAATTGAGAGCCGCATTTTGCACAATACTTTATGAGAAGACAAAAGACATAGAATTTGTTCGCGATGTCGTTGGACATAAAAGCTCTTCTACGACGAGAAAATATATCGTCAAAGACGGAACAGAAAGAATGAAAGCGTCGAACATGATGGCAGATATCTTCAAACAGTAGGCCGGAGAATATCCGGTCTTTTCTTATAAAAAAATGATCGAAAATTAGAAGTAGTAAGTAAAGAAATAATTAAAGAAAGAGAGAAAGGGTTATGCTATATGTAATGCAAAAAGGAAACCAATATATACGCTTGAGCGATACGGGAAAGGTAGATTACGTAGGATTAAAAAAGGCGACAAAATTTACGTCGGATGAAGCAAGGAGAACAAGGCTAAAAGCTCCTGTGAAGACAAGAGGATTTGAAATACTCGAACAGCCCTCAAAAGGAACTAAGGAAAGTAAAAAAAGGAAGAAGTCTCTACGAAAACAATTTAGCGTAGCAGAAAGAAATAAAGTTTACAATAAGACAAAAGGGCATTGCGGAATTTGTGGCGAATTTGTTCCGTTCGATTCTTTTACGATAGATCACATTGTCCCGATATCAAAAGGAGGAAGCGACGCAATAGACAATTTGCAATGTTCTTGCTTGGTTTGTAATCGAATTAAGCAGGATATCTTGCCGGAAGACTTGTTCGATAAGATTTCTGCAATAATTTCATATCAACTCAAAGTCGGCGGGAAAATCGAAGTGGATAATCTCTTGAAAGATTGCGTTAAAAAGAAAGTGTCAACAAAATTCTCTTCAATGAAAAAGAAAAAAGGGAAACATAAGCATGACAAATAAAGAATTAATAGATTTATGTAATGAACGCTGGGATAGAATAAGAGAGATATATCCAGAAAATCCATGTTTAGACTGTGAATATGGGAGTAAATGTGATACATTTTGGCTCAAATATCGAGACACGCCTTATAAAGAGCAATATGGCAGATTATACACGGATGAAGAAATTTCAAATTAAGCTGGGAAAAGATGGAAGCGAAAAAACGAACAGAGGTTCGAAAAAATACTTGACACTTTAACATAATACATGGTATATTATGACAAGGAAAATAAAAAACCGCCCCTTAAATGGTGTTGGAGCACCTCGGGGCGGAAACGCAAATGCTTTGTCCAAAAAAGAACAAAGATTGTAAGGATATGTTGGAGCATACCCCTACGTTTCTTTATCTTACTACACAATTCTTTTTAGGTCAAATAAAAATTTCTTAATTATTTTCCAAAAAGTAACTAAATAATAGGGAAAAGTCGCAATATAAAAAAATGTTTTCGTGTAACGAACAGTTGTTTGCACCCTGAAAACATTGAAAAACTACTTAGTTGACTTTCCTAAAACCGCATGGTTAAGCCATATTTCGGGTGTGAAATGCGTCCGTTATATGGAAAACCTTGCCGGGGTACTGCGACACTTGAAAGTGTTAGTGTCCGAAAGAGAGGTAAAAGTGAATAAAGAAAAAATCATTGAAGAGTATTATGGGAACGATGCTGCGAAAATCAGAAAGATGGTCGATAAGATTATTGAGCGGAATAGATTTTCCAATTTCTCAGATCGAGATGACTGCTACTCAATTGCGAATGAAGTATTCGTACAAATTCTGGATACTTATGACGGGAAAAGAGATTTTAAAGGATATCTGTATACTTGTTTGTCGAACAAGATTAAGCAGGAACAGACGCGGAGAAATGCCATCAAAAACGGAGGAGACAAACTCATTGAATCTCTGGATTACACTGAGGATGACGAGGAATCTAATCCATATGAACTTATCGAAGGAGGAGCATCAGCAGAAGATGAATTCTTAGATAGTTGCGGAGAATGGAGTAGTCCAGCAGTAGCAGAATATTTCAGCAAATTAAGTCCAATGCAGATGGAAATTGCGAAATTAAAGTCTGAAGGATACACGTTTGAAGAGATAGCGCAAAAACTCGGAATTACATTAAGCAGGTATTATGAGCTTTGTAATGATATGACATCTATTGAGAAGACAAGAAGCTTAATCAGTTCAAAAAATAAAACAGTAAAAAAAGAAGTAGTTATTAAAGGAGAACCATCTATGAAGAATCCCAAAGTATCAGCAACCCCAGCAACAAGCACAAGCGAAAAAACAAAAATGATTGCATTATCTGTAATCTCAATCTGTTTACAGTTAGATGCTCGGAGTATTTTAGACAATCATCCATTACAGAGAGCGTCAGGTCAGTGGTCGAAAATTATGCAGAGTAATTTAATATCAGATTTATTACAGGGAAATGCCATCCCTCCATTACTGCTGGCAGAACAATACATTAACGGCGTTGCTTATAAATGGCTCTTAGATGGGAAACAGAGACTTGTTGGAGCTATTTATTCATACTTAAATGATGGATTTAAAATAAGTAGAAATGTAGAACGGAGCATGATTGAATATCAGGCAAATGAGAAAGATGAAAATGGAAACATCGTCTGCGATAGTTACGGTATTCCGAAGAAGATTAATTGTGAATTCGATATTAGAAATAAGAAGTTTTCTCAGTTACCAGAAGAATTACAGGAAAGATTTAAGAATTATAACCTTCAGATAACGCTCAATCTTAATTGCACAAAGGAACAGATTGAGTATGATATCAGAAGATATAATCAGTCAAAACCTATGAGTGTTGCCCAGAAAGGAATTACATATCTCGGAGAAGATTTTAGCAAGATTGTTAAAACACTTTCAGTTAAGCCGTTTTTCAAGGAAAAAGGAAACTATAGTCTGTCCGAATTTTATAACGGCAAATTAGACAGGACAATTATTGAGTCTATTATGTCAATCAACTTTTTAGATAAGTGGAACAAGAGCAACGATGTGAATTGTACTTACCTGAAGGAAAATGCAAAGGTAAAACAGTTTGATGCTTTAGAGGAAGTTATTGACAGGCTTTATGATGTTGTGACTGACGAAGTGAGCGATTTATTTGATTCAAAGAATTCATTTGTGTGGTTCACTTTATTTGATCGGTTTACAAAGACAGAGATTGGTCGCACAGAAACCGAAGATGAGAAGTTTGTAGAATTTTTGGTTGCGTATAAAGAAGAGTTACATAACAGAAAAGTCGATGGAGTCACAACAGAAGACATTGACTACAGCGCAGGAACAAAAGGAAGAGCGGCAGTTAGAAAGAAATTAGAACACATTGAATCATTGATGAATGAATTTTTAGGAATAGAAGTTTCCGAAGGAGTTGAATCTTTTGAGACGAATAGCGTAATTGACGATTATGTGGAGGATTTCTGCTCAACAAATCTTATGGAAAATGCGATTTCCGGAGACATGAATAAAATAAGAGCCGCTGTTGGAAGCTTAATGTTCGTAAAAGGATTGAATGATTCTTCGGATAAAGCCATTCAGGAATTTATTTCCGGTAATAAATACTCAGAGGAAGATATCTCCGATATGGAACTGTACTCATCTGCACTAAATGATTGGAGCGCCGAAGTGGATAATAACTCAAGAATATTTGATGCAGAGAATATTCCGGCATTAACGAAGATCGTTGCTAAATCATACGAACTGGAAATGGATGAAGCCGTTTCAATTGAATGGTTTAAGAATCTCGTTGAAAATTACGGCACAAACGTAAAATTTTCCGGGGTAAATACAGAAGATTATAATATGATGTTCAATAGTTTAAATAACTATATGACATACAAAGAAGAGAAACTTGAGGATGCAGCGTAAGGAGGGCTTATGGCGAGAAAAATTAATTTGCAGCTTGAAGACGACGTAGTAATGATTGCAATGACTATCATTACGGATGATGGAGAAGACAAAGGAACTTATTCCGTCGAGCAGAGATTGTATACAACGGAGGATTTCGAGTCGGAGGATGAAACATGATATTCAAGGACTTGATAATCTGTTAAATATAAGAAGAGGAGGAAAGCAGTTTTGTTTGTAGTTTTTCTTATAGGAGTTTTTATCGCGGCTTTTATAGGTCTATTGATGGTTTATATCGGCAACAGAGTATTTAATAAGATGAAGGTGGACGATATGAACTCCGAAATGGAGATGAAAATTAAAAAAGAAGTAACGAATTTTAAGGAGAAAAGCGAATGAAAAAGATTATTGCACTTGTTTTAGTAGTAGTATTTGCGATTTTTGGAGGAATTTTTGCGGTAACGCATATAAAAGTTATCGATGCCGGTAAAGTCGGAGTTATTTACTCTGCAAATGGTGGAGTTAAGGATGAGATATATCGTGAGGGATGGCACTTTGTTCCGCCGATGCATAAAGTAAAAGAGTTTACTATTGGAAATGAGCAGTTGGTACTTTCAAAAGATAAAAGAGAAGGTTCTGAAGGAGACGATTCCTTTAAAGTTGCAACATCTGATGATGCAAGTATTGGATTAAGTTTTCAGATGAGCTATAGATTTATTGAAGAAAATGTTGTTGATACATATAAGAAATTTAAAGGCATGAGCGGAGAAGACATCGTAAATAATCGAGTAAAAACGGTTATCAAATCAAAAATTTCCGAAGTTACTACAAATTATAGCATGATGGATATTTACTCCGGAAACAGAAGCGAGATCAATCACAAAATCACAGAATATCTAAACAAAGATTTTAGCAGCAAGTACGGAATCGAAGTATTGGATGCCTCTATTATTGACGTTCATTTAGATAAGAAGCTTAAACAGGCAGTTGAAAATCGTGTGCAGGCACTTCAGAAGAAACAGCAGGCACAGGTTGAGCAGGAAACTGTAAAAGTAGAAAATGAGACTAAGTTACTGGAGGCAAAAAATAACGCCGAAATTAAGAAGACAAAAGCTGAAGCTGAAGCCGCATCTAATCAGACAATCGCAAAGAGTATCACAAAAGAATTAATCGAAATGAAACTGGCAGAAGCAAGACTTGAGCATGGTTGGATTACGACTCAGGGAGCTGGAGCAGTGGTTACAAACGGAGGCAATTAATTTATGTGGTTATTTCTTTTGATATGCGAATTAGTATCTGTAGCGATATGGGGCATTATGTGTACTGAAGATTTATTTTCTCAAATTATTCCCGGAAATAGGTGTGATGTAGGAGATAAGGTATTTTTCCTTTTATTTGTAGCTATTTTCGCCGGATGGTTTATGCCCTGGTATTTCATATGCCTTTTTATAAGAGCTATCAAAAAAATTATAGAATAAGTTATTGCAGGAGGATTTTCATGAGTAAACCAAATAAAAACCGTAAGAAATACTACGAAACATACAAACAGGAGAATCGTCGCTTAAAGAATAAAGAGAAGAAGAGAGAAAAGCACGAAAAACGAATGGCGAAATTTGCAAAACGCCGAAAAGAAGGAAAAGCTTATTCCTATAAGCCGAATCCATTTGAAACGGGAACAGAAAAATATATTTTAGAAGAGAACAACAGGAGATGTAAGAACAATCGCCCGATCGATATTGGGAAATGGGACAGCGTTATGAGAAAGCTCAAGAATCGTAGAGATAAGGAGCTGGAACTGGCAAAAGCTCGCAAAGAGGCTCGAAAAGGAAGTCGAAAGAAATAAAAGAAGTTAGTCATTAAATTGCAGGGGTTGACCTCCCTGCTTTTATAAACCCAAAATAAAAAAGGAGAAAGTATGTCAGAAGGAAAAAGTATTTTTGAAGTTTTAAATTCTATTGATGTTTCCGGGAAAGTAAAAGAGAAAAATAAGCTCTCATATCTTCCGTGGGCATCTGCTTGGGCGGAAGTGAAAAAGGTTTATCCAGAAGCTTCATTCGAGATTAAGAAACAGCAGATGGAAAATGGAATTGAGAGACCTTGGCTGGACGACGGCAAGAGTGGGTGGGTAGAAGTTTCTGTAACAATTAATGGACAGACTATCACAGAAATGCTTGCAATTATGAATTTCAGTAATAAAGCTATTCCGGCAGACCAAATTACCGCAACAGACGCAAACAAGTCAATTAAAAGATGTCTCACAAAAGCGATCGCAATGCACGGCTTAGGTCTATATGTATACGAAGGTGAAGATGTCCCAGAAGATACGGCAAAAACAATCGAAATCAAGTCTGTAATCAAGGATATTGTCGCAAAGAAATGCACAACAGAAAAAGGAAGAGCAAAAGTTGGAGAGCTTTGCAAAGAAGCAGAAAAGAAGGCATTTCCTGTAATTTCGGATGAAGATATTCGAGGAGATTATACAAAGATTGAAGATTTAGAGATTTTACAGACACTGAAAACGCAGCTTATGGCGGTTAGAACAAAATAGAACGGAAGGAAGATAGTATTTGGCGAATGATTCGCTGAAAAAACATCATTCATTTAGTAGCCTAGATTGCTTTGATAAGTGCAAATATATGTATTACATAAAATATGTACTTGGAGAAGACGGGGCGGAAGAGTATTTGGCGGAGGGAAATTATTATGCCGAAGTAGGGTCTTTTATGCATGAAATTCTTGCGAAGATTTTTGAAGGCACTCTCTCCATTGATGATGCTCCTAATTATTTTATTGAACATTACGATGAATCCGTATTTTATAAAGTCAAGAAATCCATTATGGACAAGATATATGATTTATGTCTGGATTATTTGGCGACAGAAGATTTTAGCTGGGCAAAGGGTTATGAAGTTGTTGGCGTTGAACTAAGAACAGAATTAACCATTCAAGGATACAATTTTCTTGGATTCATTGATTTATTATTAAGAAACACAGAAACTAGCGAATACTGGCTTATTGACCATAAAAGCGCACCGTATCCATTTAGGAAAGATGGCACTGGGGTTTTGGCTAAGTCCAAAAAAAGTTTTGAGTCATATAAAAGGCAGATGTATTTATATTGTCATGCAGTAAAGCAACTGTATGGAGAATTTCCGCAAAAAATTACGTGGAATCATTTTAAGGAAAAGAAACTGGCAACAATCCCATTTCAGATGGAAGAATATGAAGACACAATAAAATGGTTTTCTGAGACTATAAAAAAGATAGAAGAAGAAGAGAATTTTGAGCCGACGAAAGAGTTCTTTCACTGCACATTTATTTGTGATTATAGAAATTGTTGCGAATATAAAAAGTATGAATAAAATTGGAGGATATGTATGAATCTTGTTGTAGAAATTGGAAGATTAACTAGAGACCCAGAAGAAAGAAACGGAGCGGTTAGATTTACTACCGCAGTTACTAGAAGATTTAAGAATAAGGACGGACAGTATGATTCTGACTTTATTAATTGTGTTGCATTTGCAAAAACTGGGGAGTTTATTCAGAAGTATTTTCATAAAGGCGATAAAATTGCCATTACTGGAAGAATTCAGACAGGAAGTTATACTAATTCTGAAGGGAATAAGGTGTATACCACAGATGTTATTGTAGATAATGCAGAGTTCGTAGAAAGTAAAGGAGCTTCAAGTGCTGGAGCTGCACCAGTAGAATCAGTCAAAGGAGCACCTAACCCACAGGATGCTTTTATGCAGGTTCCAAGCGGGGATGATGCCGAATTACCATTTTAACTAAGTCTTGCTAAAGGAGGTAGGAGGGCTTCGCGCTCTCCGATTGTAATATGGCAAAAGAAAAGATATATAAATGCAGATATAACCATTGCAAGCATGAAACAAAAGACGTTCTTGCTTCTGAAGCAGTCAAAGAAGGGAATAGATATTACCACAAAGACTGCTATAAAACCAAAGAGGATATTAATAAAATTGTAGAATTATTTTCTGAACATGTGAATCCGAATGTAGTTTTCGCCGTTCTAAGAAAAGTAATAAACAACATTGTGTTTACTCGTGGAGTAGATAGCGGCTTATTGTTATTTGGACTGAACTACTATATCAGCAATAAAATTACGCTGAATTACCCTCAAGGATTATATTATGTGATTCAGAATAAAAACGTAATTAAAGGATACACAGAAAAGAAAAATAGAGAATATTTAATTGAGCAGAAGAAAAATATGCAAAAAATTGAAGACAATGAAGAAATGGAATCTTCGTTTACATATAAACCAAGCAAACGCAAACGCAAAAGCTTTGCAGATATCTTAGGATAGGAGTGGTATTCTGGCAGACTTATCGTTGATTTCGGATCAGCAAGCAGAGTCAGGAGTGATTGCAACTCTTGTATATCATCCGGATTTTATCCTGCACACAGATTATCTTAAGCCCAAATATTTCTACGATGTGTGTAATGGCTGTATTTTTTGGGCGATACAGGAGTTATATAGAAACGGAATAGAAAATATTGACGCAATAAACATAAGTAGTATGCTGAATTCAAATCAGGCAGTAAAGAAAAGAATTCAATCATATAATCTTACAGACATCCAAGAGTTTATAAATATGGCTCAATACGCCGCCCGGCATAGCTTAGAAGAATATAAATTTCTAGTAGGCACGGTAATAACTTGTGCTTATAAAAGAGACACATATAAAAGCACTGTAGAAATTCAATCTCAGTGTTTCAATCCAGATATTACGCTTAATGATTTAAATAAGTCGATAAACGATAAAAATAACAAGCTTACCGAACAATACCTCATTAGCAATGAAATAAAAATGTTCGGCGATATGATGGATGAATTATTAGAAGAGATAGAAGATTCTCGGACAGATGATGGAATTTGTGGCTTTCCTTCAAAATTTCCGGCTTTAAGCGAGTATTTTACTTACGAGAAAAAGGAACTTGTTTTATTGGCAGCAAGAATGAAAAAAGGAAAGAGTTTTTATTTCTTAAATGAAGTCATGTTCCAATTGAGACATGGTGTTCCAGTCCTATACCTCGACACTGAGATGTCGTCAAAAGCCTTTCTTCTAAGGGCATTATCCAATTTAACAGGGTTAACTATAAAGTCAATAAAGAATGGAACATTTGATAACGCCGGAGCTGAAAGATTAACGAGAGCAAAAGCGTTTTTAAAACAAGCTCCTTTTGTTCATATGTATGTTCCAAATGCTTCGAAGGATGAAATATACTCCATTTGTAAAGTATTGAAATACAAAATGAACTTAGAAATAGTCGTATATGACTACATAAAAGAAGACGAAGGAAGTTCTTCTGAAATCTACAATCAGCTCGGAGCTATGACTACATTCTTAAAAAATACAATTGGAGGAGAACTTGATTTAGCGGTTATTGCAGGAGCGCAGCTTAATAGGCAAGACGAAATTGCAGACAGCGACAAAATTGCTCGTTACGTTTCAACTATTATGGTTTGGCAAGAAAAGACATCGGAAGAAATTCAGTCAGATGGAGGGTTAGAGTATGGAAACTTTGCAATTAGGATACCAGTAAACAGGAATGGCCCACAGACAGGAGAAGGAGAATATATTTCTATGTCATTCGACGGAAGTGCATCAAGGATTTGGCAGCCAAGACAGCCGCAAAAACTCCCATTTGTTTCATAAGAAAGTAGGTGATTGAGACGCATTACGACAGCGAAGCTCTTAAGGAGATGTGTAATCAAATAGATTTGTTAGAATATGCAAGTCAAAGTGTTGATTTTACGAAAAGAGGTCGCGATACTTATGCGGCTCATTGTCCTCTTCATGTAGATAAAACACCTTCTTTATTTATCACTCCGAGCAAAAATGCTTTTTATTGCCAATCATGTCATCAAGGCGGAAATCTCCTTACTTGGCTAATTAAAATGGAACATCTATCTTTTAAAGAGGCGACGGAAAAGCTATGTCAACTCTCGGGAAAAGATATTTCGGAGATGAAAGTATGTGAGTCTCTTAGATATTATAAATCTCTAAAACGAATGCAAGAAGAGAAAAGGGTTGGAGTTGTAAAACGAGAGATTTTGCCGGAATCAAGAATCGAAAGATATAGTGATGAAGTTCCGCAGGAGTGGGTAGACGAGGGGATTTCTGCTGATGTTATGAAACAATTTCAAATCAGAGTGGACACGCATTCAAATAGAATAGTTTATCCTGTCAGAGATAAGGAGTTTAACTTGATTGGGTTTAAGGGGCGAACAAGATTTCCGAATTATAAAAGTCTGAATATTCAAAAGTATATGAATTATACGAAAATAGGGACAACGGATTTTTTCGCCGGGATGAAAGAAAGTCTTCCTTATATAAAAGAGAAAAATGAAATCATTATTTTTGAAGGATTAAAGAGTGTTTTGAAACTATGGTCTTGGGGAAAGCAGCTTAATGCGGTTTCTTCGGAGACTAGCGTTTTAACTATAGAACAAATAAAAATCATCTTGTCGATGGGGATTAAAAATGTAGTAATAGCTTACGACAATGATGTGGGTTTGTACGAAATAAAAAACAAGATGCAAATTTTAAGACGCTTTGCAAATGTTTTTGCGGTAATAGATTCTCGGAAAATATTGAGCGAAAGCAAAATGTCTCCGGTTGATGACGGAGAAGAAATATGGAATCAGCTATATGCGAGACGAATCAAAATATAGAAAGGAGAGCTTAGTCGAAAAGTAACGATAATAAGCTCATTTTTTGCACCAAAAACATCTAAGGAGAGAAATGACAGTTTTAGATTATGCAGTTAAAGCAAAAGAACGGCTTGATTTTGAATTTCCGTATGATTTAAAAGAATGGACTGAAAACATGAATATGCTAATGGAAAACTATCATAAGCATACTACATGGTCTGATTTAGTGCAGATTGATTCTGCAACAAGCATGGAAGAATTTATAGAATACTCAAAAAAAATGGGTTGCAGGAACTATTTTTCGGGAGAGCATGGCTATCAAGGAGAATGGCTTGCAGCGTATGATTTATGTATTCAAATGGGTATCAAATTTAGATACTCAGTTGAAGCATATTGGGTAAAAGATATAAATAGTGTTACCACAGAAGAGTACATAGATAAAAAAGGAAACAAAAAAACAAGAGAAAAAAAAGACAATATGAATTGCCATATGGTGATTGTTGCAAGGAATTACAAAGCAATGAGAAAGCTAAACTACATGATTTCGGTGGCGCATCAGGAAGGATTTTATTATAAGCCGCGAATCGACTTAAATATGCTTTTTGAGCTAGACGAAGATGACGTTTATATTACATCTGCCTGCATTGCTGGGTGGAAATATGAGGATGCAACCGAAATTTGGTATAGAGTTGCGAAGCATTTTGGAAGCAGCTTTTTTCTCGAGTATCAGGCAAACAATACAGACGAACAGAAGAAAATCAACAGTATTATCTACGAGCTTTCTCAGTCAGCCGGAATTAAAACAATTATTGGTTTGGATACTCACTATATCAGTGAAGAAGATAGGATTAAAAGAGATAACCTTTTAAAGAGAAAAGGAATTCGATATCCAGAGGAAGACGGCTGGTATATGGATTTTCCGACTGGAACAGAAATTTTTGAAAGAATGACGGAACAAGGAGTTATTCCTCCAGAAGAAATCATATATGCAATGATGAATACACATGTATTTAATGAAGGCTGTGAGGAATTGGAATACAACGCCGGATTCAAGATACCGATTCTCGAAAAGTATAAAGGAAAATCATACGAAGAAAGGTCAAAAATTCTGCTCGATTTGTTAAACGAGAAATACAACGAGGAAGATATTGAGCATAGAACGGAAGACAGAAAAAAAGGAATGCTTTATGAATATTCCGAAATAGATGGAAGCGGAACGGCTGATTATTTCTTAGATAACTACGAGCTGATTGATTTAGCAATTAATAAGTATAAGGGGCAGCTAACAACAACTTCGAGAGGAAGTGCTAGTTCTTATTATTCAAGCAAACTGCTTGGATTTACGACAATGGATAGATTTGATGCAGAGGTTCCGATTTATCCTGAACGCTTTGTAACAAAAGACAGAATTTTGTCTTCACATCAGATGCCCGATATAGATATGAACTGTGCAGCTCAAGAACCATTTGTTTTGGCGGGAAAAGAATTATGCGGAGAACATGGTTGTTATCCGTTACTTGCAGTCGGTAGATTGAAGGAGAAAAACGGGTTTAAACTTTATGCCGGAGTAAACGGAATTGAGCCTTCAGTTGCAAATGAAATCACAAAAAGTATTGACAGGTACAATGAAGCTCTCAAAAACGCAGAGGAAGAAGATAGAGACCTTATAGAGATCGAAGATTACATTACAGACAAATATCATTTAAAGCTGTTTAAAGAGAGTAAATCGTATCAGGAAATCATTGAACAAGCGAAGGTTCATGCTTGTGGCTTTATGCTGTTTAATGGTGTTGAAGGCGAAGAAGATGTTCCGGGATACGGAGATATTCGATATGAAATAGGACTCATTCGATGTCATTCTGAAAGCACTGGGAAGACAACCATTGTTGCAAATATTGAAGGGAATTTACTTGATAAATACGGCTATGTAAAAGACGATTTCTTAATCGTAGATGTCGTAGGTATTATACATAAACTTTATGCGGCGATTGGGCGCGAAGTTCCTTCGGTTACAGAATTAAGAAAAATGGTAACTGAGGACGAAAAGACCTGGAGGATGTACGAGATTGGAGCAACCTGTTGCTTAAATCAGTGCGAGAAAGCGTCTACAACTAAAAAAGTCATGAAGTTTAAGCCGAAAAATATAAAGGAATTGGCGGCATTTATTGCAGGAATCAGGCCGGGATTTAAGTCCTTAATTAATGGTTTTCTTGATAGGGTGGAATACACAAATGGAGAACCGGCGATCGACGAATTACTGGAAGATTGTTTCCATTATATGCTTTATCAGGAAGCGGTAATGAAGATTTTTTCGTGGCTTGGAATCGAAATGAAAGACAGTTATGACACGATAAAGAAAATCAGCAAAAAGAAACTGAAAGGAGAAGCTTTACAACATGTAGAGGATACTCTTCGAGAGCATTGGCTTAAAAATATTGGTAATCTTGATAACTTTGAGCCCGTATATAAGGTAATTAAGGATTCGGCGAGATATAGTTTTAATGCCCCTCATGCTTTAGCAATGGCGAATGATAGTCTTTATGAAGCATGGATGAAAGCAAATCATACTTCGGTATTTTATGAGGTAACGCTTAATCACTATCAGGGAAAAGGAGACAAAAATAAAGTTGCCGAGTTAACCCGTGAAGCTATGACAGTTTTTGGTTATAAAATGGGAACCTACGAATACGGCAAAGATAACACAAAGTTTACGGTGGATGATAAAGAAAAAATTATATATCCTAATTTATCCAGCGTTAAAAGTATCGGAGATAAAGCCGTAGAATCTATGATGGAAATTTCTCAATCTTCGAGAAAAGATATCATTGATATTTATGCAGCAATAAAAGGAACAAAGATAAATTCATCAGTATTTAGAAAATTAGTAAAAATCAATTACTTTAAGCAGTATGGTTCCATCAAATATATTCTTCAATGTTTAGACATCTATGATAAGTGGATAGACAGAAAGACAATTTCGAAAGCAGATGTTCCACAGTTAGGTTTAGACAAAATAAATCTTAGAAGGTATGCGACTGACGTAACGCCAAAAGGAAATAAAAGCGCAAAAAGATGGATGGTTTTTAATGTTCTTGGATTAATAAAGGCGCTATGTTCTAATGTTTCGAAAGAAGAGTTTCCTTCTGAATTTATTGCTCAGTTCCAATATGAAGTTCTTGGATACATAGATTATACCGATGAATCGTTAAACGATGGATATAGAACGGTTTGTGTTATGAATTTAGATATGAAATATTCGCCCAAATTTGAAGCTTATTGCATCAAGAATGGAAAAGTTTCAGAAATGAAGATTCATAAGAAAAAGAATTTCAGAGACAAGAGATGTAAGACCAGTTTTCAAGATTTAGAAGTTAAAGACGGTGATATCCTCTACATTAAAGATTGTAAAAAAGAACCAAGACGGCGCAAAACAGATAGTGGATGGGAAGATATTCCAGATACTTATGACTGGTGGATTAAAGATTATAGTATTATACACAGAGCAGCAAAGGAGGCAGCTTAATATTTTAGACCTGTATAAATACACAGACAAAGAAAAAGAATTATTGCTTGAATCTATGGTTATTTTGATAGATACACGGGAAAAGAAAATCGACCATATAACCAACAGCTTCGATAAAGCTGGAATCAAGTATAAAGTAAAAGCGTTAAAATATGGGGATTATAGTTTTATATTGACAAAAAATTTAGATTTAGGAATCCCTCGAGACATATCTTTCGAGGGAAAAGTAGTCATTGAAAGAAAGGCCAGCTTAGAAGAGCTTTCTACAAATTTAACAAAAGGAAGAGATCGGATTGAAAAAGAATTTGCTCTTTCCCCATATGAAAAGGTTTTACTTGTAGAAAATGCAAATTATTCCGATATTGTCGATGGGAACTATAGAGGAGATTATAATAAAAAATCATTCCTTGCATCAATTCATACATTTTGGTTCAAATATCATATTCCAATATTTTTTATGCCAGACAATAAATATTCTCCACTTTTTATAAAGAAATATTTTGAATATTATCTGAAAAATTATATGAGGTAGATTATGAAAAGTTATTTAGTATCGGCAAAAATTGCTATCCCAGTAGTAAACGTGTCAAACAAGGAAGAAGCAGAAAACATTGTTAGGAAATATTTTGATAAGCATGTTCATAGGCTAAACCTAGACATTTATAGAGTAGATGATTTTGTGGATATTACAGTAGATGCAGAATCGGCAAAAAGTATTACAAGAATTCAGAAGATATAAATATGGAGAGGAGATGAATTATATGTTTTGGATAACAGGAGACACTCATGGAGATTGGATTAGTAGATTGAGAAAGGAATCTTTCCCCGAACAGAAAGTCTTGACCAGAGATGATTATGTTTGCATTGCTGGAGATTTCGGCATTTGGGATAATTCGAGAGAAGAGAATTATAAATTAGATTGGCTGGAAGAGCGGAATTTTACGACTTTATTCGTCGAAGGCAATCATAGTAATTACGACATTTTAGATAATGTTCCAGTGAAAATGTGGAATGGCGGCAAGGTGCAGTTTATCCGTCCACATGTGATTCATCTCATGAGAGGTCAGATTTATAATATCAATGGTAAAAAGATATTTACTTTTGGAGGTGCAAGAAGTCACGACATTCAGGATGGGATTCTGGAGATAGGAGATTCGAGGATTAAAAAGTGGATAGCCGACCCGTATAAAATGTTCCGAGTTAATCATTTAAGCTGGTGGAGTCGTGAATTGCCAAACGATGGAGAAATGGAAGAAGGGATTCATAATCTGGAAGAAAATGATAACATCGTAGACTTTATTATTACTCATTGTACATCGACTTCTATGCAGGATAAAATTTCGGACGGATTCTTTGAAGCAGACAAACTGACAGATTATTTCGATGATATAAGAAAAAAGACATCATTTAGCTGCTGGATTTTCGGCCATTATCATGACAACTTAAAGGTAACAGAAAGAGATATTTGTTTATTTGAACAGATAGTCAAACTATTTTAGTGAGAACAGAAAAAAGGAAAAGCATGAATTATTATATAAGCGATACCCATTTGGGCCACAAAAACATTATAAAGCTCGATGAACAGAGCGGCGGCAGACACTTTGACAGCATTGAAGAGCATGATAATTTAATTATTGAAAACTGGAACAAAACGGTAAAATTAAGCGATAAAGTATACATTCTAGGAGATTTTAGCTGGATGAATGGTCATGATACGGAAGAGATTCTTCGAAAGCTTAATGGAGTGAAATTTTTGATAAAAGGAAATCATGACAGATGGAGTAAAGACAGTGTTTGCAAAGGATATTTTCAGGGGATTTATGACTATAAAATGATTAGTGATAATGGTAGGGAAGTTGTGTTAAGCCATTATCCGATTCTTTTCTATCAGAATCAGCATAAAGGAGCGATTCATTTGTATGGGCATGTTCATAACACAAAAGAAGAGGAATTGTTCCAAAAGGCAATAACAAATGTTTCTTCAGACATAAATATCCCAATGAATTCTTATAATGTTGGATGTATGATTAAATATATGGATTATACTCCGAGAACTTTAGATCAGATTATGACAGGAGAGGCAAAGTAATATGATTAGAATAGATGAAAGTTTCTATGTAGAAGATGTAAACGGCCCATGTCCCAAATATTTGCGTATAAAAATACTGTATCCAGTAGAACTTGCAAGAGAAGAAATTCTAAGAAAAAGTATTGATAATGTCAATGCGGCAATTGGAGAATACATTACAAACTTAGAATTAAGTCACAGATGCAAGGATGAATATTCAAAACTATTTTTTGATTCGCAAAAAGATAAAAAGAAGAGTGAACTTGAAAAATACTACGATAAAATGTATAAACTTAAAACAATAATGGATAAAGGAATTAGCCCATACGAATGAAAAGTGAGAAAACCTCCAATAGGCAATCGTTTTCGTGCTGATTATGTCGTATGCTTAGAAAAACGCGAAAATAACGACGAATAAGGAGAAAATCTGTGAAAAACATTATGATTTATAGACAAAAAGATAATTTGAATTTAGATAGAAAAATCAAACTTAATAATGGCGCGATTGTAATTCAAAAAGAGAACGGAGAAGAAGTGGGCGCTTATTTGGTTGTTTCATTTCGAGATGGGAAAAATAAATACAAAGGAGATAGAACTTCAGAGTATTGTACTTTGATAAACCTAGATACCGGACAATTTGCATTTGAAGAGAGATGCAGTAGAAATACAACAGAAAGAAGGGTTTTAAGGCATTTAACAAGGTCAGGATATGATTATCCTTATAATCCGGATTCTCATGCTCAAGATTCTAAGTTTTCTGATATGGAAATCCAAGTAATTGATATCGGGGATTATCAAATGAATTTATTTATTTTCACGAATCAAGAATAATGCGAGATAGAGATAAAATGAAAAATAAAGGAGATTATAGAAAATGAATAATAAGATATTAATATTGGTAGCCATGATTCTGGGGCATATTTTAGCTGATTATAACCTGCAGGGGTGGCTTGCTTCTGCCAAGCAGAGAAAATACTGGAAAGAAAACGCTCCTAAGAAAATGTATCAATACGATTATATTATGGCGTTATTTATGCATAGCTTTTGCTGGACATGTTTAATAATGATTCCAGCACTGATTAGCGAGCGACATATTTATTTCTGGATATTAGCTTTTCTTAATACTGTAATACATATGTACGTGGATAATGAGAAGGCAAATAAAGAAACGATAAATTTAGTTGAAGACCAAATTATTCATTTAATTCAAATATTTTTAACTTGGGGCATACTCATATTGTAAAAACAGTTAAAAAGAGAAAGGAGTGATGCGGAATAAAAGTAGTACTTAAAAGGTTATTGCTATTCATTTCAATACTTATAGTTTGGGGTATTGCGGCACAACATACCAATCCGCTGTTTGTGCCATCTCCAAGAAGCGTTTTGAGAAATTTAATTTTGATGCTTCAAAACGGACAATTATTTAAGGCAATAGAATATTCTTTTCTAAGAATTACCGTTGCAACAATTCTTTCTGGTGCTATTTCATTTCCGATAGCACTTCTTATATATAACTCAAATCTCGCAAAAGACATTTTAAATCCGGTCATCAGTGTTATGAGGTATATCCCAGTTACAGCATTTTATCCTTTATTAATCATGTGGTTCGGAATAGATGAATTAATGAAAATTGTATTTTTGTTTATTGCCACATTCGTATATATGATGCCATCGGTTGTCCTATGTTTGGAAGAAGTAAGTCAGGACTTAATTGAAACAGGATTAACGATGGGAATGAATAAATTGCAAACTATATTCAGAATACAGATTCCAGCATCTCTTCCAAGTGTTTTAAATAGCTTCATAATGATGTACGGTATAGGATTTACTTATATTGCAGTGACAGAAACCATCAACGCTAAATATGGATTGGGATACATCATCCAGCAGTCGTCTTCAAGAGGAAGAACAGACTTAGTTTTTATGGCGATTATAGTAATCATGGTAATTAGTGTCTTATTCGATTTTTCGGCTAAAAAGCTGGTGAAGCATGTCTTTAAATGGAGGTATGTCAATGATTGAATTAAATAAGTTATCTACTGGTTATAGTAGAGACAAACCATTGCTCAAAGATTTCAATTATAAGTTTGATGCAAAAATATATGGGGTATTAGGAGAATCTGGTTGCGGTAAAACTACTTTACTAAGAACGGTCGCAGGATTAATTAAACCGATAGATGGTCAGGTTCTCGTGGATGGGAATATTGTAACTAAAGCGAGTAAAAACAATATTTACATGATGCATCAGAATTATACCTCATTTGACTGGCTGAAGTGCTTAGACAATGTTCTAATCGCAAAAAAAATAAGAGGAAAATTAGAAGAAAAGGATGTAGCGGAAGCGAAAGAGCTTTTGTCTCTGGTTGGGCTAAACAAAAGTATGGAGAAATATCCAAAGCAACTTTCCGGCGGAATGAGACAGAGATTAGCTTTAGCAAGAACTTTATTCGCAAATCCAGATGTAGTGCTTATGGATGAGCCACTATCAGCACTTGATTCTTGCACGAGAAATAAAATGCAGAATCTAATCGTAGAGCAGCACCAAAAAAGCAACAACACGATAATTATGGTAACACATAGCAAGGAAGAAGCTAAAAAAATGTGTGATGTAATTATAGAATTTTAAAGGAGAAAACGGATGGGATTTTTAAAAGGATTTTTCGTGGAAGAGGTTCCGCAGGAGGAAGATTATGATTTTGGACAGATTATCGAAGATGTGGACGTTGGAGGAGCAGAACTTGATGCAGTTCGTACAGATACCTTAATTGAAGACATTTATTCCCAAAATGAACTGGCGGATAAAACAAAGTCTATCTTTAAAATAGAGGAGCTCATCAATTCGCTTCCTAAAGAGATGGTTACTGAAACAAAACGAAATTCTGTACTTGCAACGCTTGAAGTATTTGGGCTTAATGAGTCGGATGTAGAGAATGACGGAATGAAGAGAACAGAAATACTCAATAGTATTCTGATTAAAATTTCAGAAGAAGCAGACAAGTCCATTAGAGAAAAGGAAGAGGAAATCGAGAATCATAAAAAAGAAATCGAGCGCTTAGAAAAAGAAATTTCGGCGCAGCAGCTCGAATTGAAATCTTCGCAGGCAACTATCGAAGCAGAAAATAAAAGGATTGTTGACCTTATTAAATTTATCAAAGGAGATAACGAGTAATGGAATTAAGTAAACTTATTTTTATTGTTGCAGTTTTCATTGTTGTTTTAATCTTTATCCTGTTCCCAGAGGCGAGGACATTATTTTCAGGATTTACAAGATTATTTATTAAAGATATGGCAACAACACCGGAGGGCGCAGAGGCAATTTACGGTGAAAAAATTAATCAGGCGCAGGATGCCTACAGTAAAGCAGATAATGCGTATCGCATTGCCGCAGGAAAACTGAGTAATGCGAAAAAAGAAACTGAGAATCTTAAAGCAAAATTACATAAAACAGAAACAGAATGTGAATCTCTTGTAAAATCTGGAAAAATTGATTTAGCTCAGTTAAAGGCGGAAGAAAGAGAAGAGGTTATTGCCGATATAAAAAGACATGCTGAATTAGTGAAAGCTTATGAGGACGCAGCAAATACAGCAAAAGAAGCGCAGGAAATGTGCGAAAAAAATCTTCGTAAATTGAGAAGAGAGAGTAAAGAAGTTGTAGAAAACATGAAAGTTAAGAAACAGTTAAAAGAAGTTTATGACGATATGGACGAGCTGAAAAATGTAACGGCAACAGACAAACTTCTTGATTCTGTTAGAGATAAAAACAAGGATTTAGACGCGGTTGTTGAAGGAGCTAAAGTGGTTCACAACAATAAAATGTCTACAAGATTGACGAAAGCGGAGGTGGAAGCAAGAAAAAACAATGGTAATGATTATTTAGAAGGCTTAAAGAAAAAGTATAATAAATAAGAGGAGAAAAATATGAGTACAAAAAGATTTAGACTTACTAAAGCATCAAAGATTTTAATTGTGGTTCTGGTTATGGCATTAATTGGAGGAGCAATTTTTGGAGGAGTGAGAAGTGGTTTTATTAAGACAAAATCATCCTCCGGCAATCAGAAGTCCAAAAACAAAATTACCCTGTTTAAGACAAGTAAAACAAAATCACCAGACAATGGAACAATCAATCTTTCTTTGGATGAATGGGTGGGATGGAAATCTATTATTGACGCAAATGGAGGCTTAACGACTCAGCCAGATTCCATTTACGGTAAATTAGGAATTAATGTAAACCTTAAAGTCATTAACGACGCAACTCAGTCAAGCAATGCGCTCATTAAAGGAGATTTAAACGCCGCTGGTTACACGATTAATAGAACTGCTTTCTTATCTAAAAAATTTAAAGAGGCAAATAAGAATGTTGTAATGCCATATATCACCAATTACTCTAATGGCGGAGACGGCATTATCGCAAAATCTTCAATTAAAACTGTGAAGGATTTAGTTGGGGCAAAAATTGGAGTTCCTGAATTCTCAGAAGCACAGACATTAGTTTGCTGGTTTGTAAATCAGTCTGATTTATCCGATAAAGAGAAAAAGGATATTATTAGTAATCTTGTATTGTTCTCTACCGCCGACGATGCGGCTAAAGCATTTTTTGCTGGACAGGTTGATGTGGCTGCAACATGGGAACCGTACTTAACTCAGGCAAAGAACATGACAGATGCACATATTCTCTTTAGTACGGCAAGTTCAACAAATCTTGTCATGGACGGAATTCTTTTCGATGAAGATTTTGCAAAGAACCACTCAGACGTTGTAGAGAAGTTCATTCAGGGTTCGCTTGAAGCAGCAGATATGTACAACAAAGAATTTGATACAGTCAGAAACGTAATGCCAATGTTTAACACTGCATCAGATGAGGATATCAAGTCAAATTGCTCATCTGCTAAGTTAACAACATGGAAAGATAATGTGGATTTATTGAATGGAACTGCAAAGACAATTTATTCAGACATGTGCAAAGTTTGGATGTCAATCGGAGAATCTGTAAATGCAGGTTTAGTTGACACCTTATTTGACGATACATATGTCAAGAATATTGCAGATAACTTCGATTCAACAGAAGTATCAAACACAGATACTATGAAAGTGACAAACGACAATAAGGATGACGTAGAAAATACAGAGGCTTTACTTTCCGGTTCGGCATCAGTTACATTTATCAAAAATACTGCAAAATTCTCTGACTCTGCAAAAGCTGCAAAAGAATTAGATAAATTCATTAAGATGGCAAAGGTATTGGATGGAGCAATTATCGAAATTGCAGGAAATACAGACCCTAATCCAAACTCCGATCCAAAAGATACTTACAATAAGAAGCTATCACTTCAGAGAGCAGAAACAGTTAAGAAATATTTTACTGTTAATGGTGTTTCTGCCGATAGAATTGTTGTAATTGGGAATGGTTCTAAGCATCCAGTTGTAAAGAATGACACAGAAGCACATAGAGCAATGAATCGCCGTACTGATGTATCATTTAAGATTATCGAAAGATAATGATTCTGTTAAAAATTAATGCGTTCCTGATTTTTCTGGTTATCTGTTTTCTGGCTGGATTTATTGCAGGAAAACGCAAAAGAAAATAAACAAATTTGAGCTGGCTGGCTTTTTGTCGGTCAGCTTTCTTACTCAAAAGGAGTTTAAATGCAGAATATAAAAGATTATTGGATAGGCAAAGAAAAAAGAGCAGAAATTGCGAAGGCTCATACGAAAGAGATGGAAGAAAAATACTCGAAAGAAATAAAGTATTCTATTGAGAACACAGAAATCTGTAATTCTATAGATCTCTTAAATACAGAAAAAGAAGAGCCAGAGAACACTATGGTAGAGGTTCAAATTTATGTCGGCGATATAGATACGGTTGAAGCAATTTTAGAGTTCGCCTCAAAAGATAAAAGAATTGCGGCTTTAAATTTTGCTTCATACAAAAATGCCGGCGGAATGTTTATTAAAGGCAGTCGAGCGCAAGAAGAATGTCTTTGCCATGAATCGTTTTTATATAACGTGCTAAAAGAAAATGAGTCATATTATGAAGAAAATAGAAAGAATAAGAATCGCGCTCTATATCACAACAGAGCCCTTTATTCTCCAGATGTTATCTTTGAGAGAGAAGGAAGACTTTGTTATTGCGATGTAATTACTTGTGCCGCTCCCAATAAAAGAGCTACTCAAAAATATTGTAATGTTTCTGATGAAGAAAATTCAAGAGTTTTAGAATCAAGAATCGATTTTATCTTAGATATAGCAAAAAGGCATAAAGTAGATATTCTGGTTCTTGGTGCTTTCGGATGCGGAGTTTTCGGACAAAGCGGAGAGGAAGTTGCAAAAATATTTCATAAGCTGTTGTTGCGAGAAGAATATGGCTGTTTTGAGAGTGTCGTATTTGCTGTTCCTGCAAGTAAAAATGGAAATTTCCAGAGCTTTTACGATTGCTTTAGTAGTGAAATTTTAGAAGTGAAACGCAATAGTCGATAATCAAATTTTCTATACGGAGGAATTTTATGTACTGTGCTTATATTACTACTATCAAAAAAATTAGAAAACATAGCAACGCAGACAGATTACAGTGTGTTGAGGTATTTGGACAGAATGTAATTGTCGATTTGAGTTACAAAGAAGGACAGAGGGTAGTATTTTTCCCGACAGACGGGCAGTTATCCGCTGAATATGCGGAAGAAAATAACCTTGTAAGAATTAAAGACGAAAATGGAAATAATGTTGGCGGCTACATGGATGAGAACAAAAGAAATGTTACTGCAATCAAATTAAGGGGAGAGAAGTCAGAAGGTCTTGTTCTTCCAATCGAAACGCTGGCTAAATATACAGATATCGAGAAATTAAAGGATGGAGATCAGATTACCGTTTTAGGCGGTCATGAAATTTGTCGTAAATATATTCCTAGAAAAAATGAGAGAAATAGTTCTAACCATTCAGGAAGCAAAAATAGTAAAAGAAAGAATAAGAAGAAATTGGCTGTAGTTTATCCGTTCTTTAAGGAACATAAAGATACCGCGCAGTTAGCTTACAATATGAATGCTTTTAAGCCGGGCGACACGATTTACATCACTCGTAAAATGCATGGAACTTCCGCTCGAACAGCTAAGACCGTAAAAGTTGAAGATAAGAATAGTTTTGTTAGAACATTGCTCCGAATGAAACCTAAGAAAGAGAAAAATATTGCGATTGTATCTGGAAGCAGGAGAGTGATTTTAGAAGACGTAACTAGAAATGATGGATATTACTCCGATAACTCATTTAGAAGAAAATATCATGAGCTGCTTAAAAATCGAATCCCAGAAGGAATGGAAATCTTTTATGAGATTGTTGGCTGGGTAAACGAATCAACTCCAATTATGCCGTCAGTTTCAAACAAGAAAGTTAAAGATAAAGAGTTTTCAAAGAAATTTGGCGATTCAACCATTTTTGCTTACGGATGTGAACCGGGAGAGTCAGAGATGTACGTCTATAGAATGACGATGACATCACCAGACGGAACAGTAATTGAACTTCCGTGGGAAACAGTTAAAATTTGGTGCGAGAAACTCGGAGTCAATCATGTTCCAGAACTTGAGAAGTTTATGTTCACAACGCAGGAAGACTTAAAAGAAAGAGTAGATAAATACATTACTGGAATGCCAGCGGATGAAATTGGTAAGACCCATATTGCAGAGGGCGTAGTTGTTAGAATTGACAATAGAGAAAGCTTTACAGCATTTAAAGATAAGTGCTTTGAATTTAAGGTTTGCGAAGGAATTATTAAAGATACTTCCGATGAGCCAGATATGGAAGAAGCGGAAGAAGTTATGGAGGAAAAGGTTAGTGCATAAAGTTAAACCGCGATTAATTGTAATGGTTGGGCTTCCCGCAAGTGGGAAGTCTAGTTATGTAAAGAAATTGGAAAAGGAAAATCCGGCAAATACAGTCGTGGTTTCATCTGAGGCAATAAGAGAAGAGATATGCGGAAGCGTAGAAGATCAATCTAAAAACGGAGAAGTATTTAGAATTTTCCACGAAAGAATTCGAAGAAATCTTGAAAAGAAAAAAGATGTTATTGCAGATGCAACAAATATTACGATGAAATCTCGCCGAGCAATTCTAAACCGTGTTAATGGCTTAGACGTACATAAAGAGTGTTATATCATGTCAAAACCATTTGGTTATTGTTTGGAAGATAATAAAGATAGAGAACATCCTGTTCCGGAAAGGGTTTTGTATAAACAATTATTTAAATTCCAGATTCCATTTTATGAAGAAGGATGGGATTATATTTCTATAGTAACGCGTGATAATTTCGACAACCTTTATAGAATCTTTTCCTCTTCAGATTTGTTTAGCCTTATGTATCAGTTCGATCAAAAAAATCCACATCACAATAGAACACTGGATGAACATTGCTCTGAAGCGTACGAATGTTTTTGCAAAATGAGAGGATGTAATACTTACCTTCTAAGGCTAGTCAATCATTTTGCTGCAGGAGCGCTCCTTCACGATATCGGAAAAGTGTTTACTCAAAAAATTGACGAAGATGGAATCGCCCATTATTACGGACATGCGGAAGTTGGAAGTTATATAGTTCTCACTGAATTGCAAAGACCAGATGATTTAAAAGGAAGTATGCCCCTTCTTGATTGTTGTTTTTTGATAAATTATCATATGTTGCCGTTTGGCTGGAATAGCGAAAAATCTATACGCAAATGGAGAAGTAGATTTGGAGACAAGAAATTTAACATTTTACGAGACTTTCACCAATGCGACATCGCAAGAGATAAAGTAGAAGAAAAGGAGAAGGCTATTGAGAGATATAAGTAGAATTAAAGAGTTTACAGATGAATTCGCAGAAATCTGGGCCGATGAATTTCCAGATTGGAGATTTGGACAGTTAATGAATAATTTTTTATCATGGCTGTCTTCATACAAAAAAACAGATTGTTTCTTTCCAGAAGAGAAAGAAATGATGGAATTGTTTAGAGAATATGCAGGCAGAAAAACAGGTACTACAGAGGAGTAATATTTGGAGAATTATAGAAAAATCGAAAAAATCAAAGCTTTAGTCAAAACTCTTAATGAAGCTTCTGAAGCATATTATAACTATGGAAATTCGGTTATGAGCGATACAGAGTTCGACAAAAAAATAGACGAGCTGAAGAAGTTAGAGTCAGAAACAAAATTTTATTCATCTAATAGCCCTACTCAAAATGTAGGAGCTACAATTCTAAAAAATATCCCAGAAGTAAAACATGATATCCCAATGCTTTCGCTTGATAAGTGTCATTCAGTAGAGGAAGTAGTTGAATTTTCTAAAGGCAAAAATTCGGTTGCCTCTATTAAGCTTGACGGAATGAGTGTCCGACTAATTTACAAAGACGGAAATCTTCTTAAAGCAGTTTCAAGAGGAAATGGAATCGTCGGAAATGATATTACGGAAGCCGCCAAACAGTTTACAAATGTGCCGCTACGTATAAACAAAGAAGGCATCTATAAAATAAATGGTGAAGCGCTTATTAAGCTAGATGACTTTAAAGAAGTAAATAAAAACGGAGAATATAAAAATAGTCGCAATTTAACTGCAGGAACATTATCTACGTTAGATACAAGCGTGGTAAAAAACAGAAAAATTAGCTGGTATGCATGGGAAGTAGTCGAAGGGGCTAAGGATTCTTTGTTTTCTTTGCAGTTATCGGAAGCAGAATCTTTTGGCTTTGATGTTGTTCCGTTTAGGGGTGTTGTTTATGGAATGACAAAAATCGATGAAGTAATAGAGTTTTTTATCAAGAAAGCAGATGAAATGAACCTGCCGCAGGACGGAGTTGTATTCAAATTTCAAGACGTAGACTACGGAAAATCTCTTGGATACACGAGTCACCATTTTAGAAACGGAATTGCATGGAAAGCAAAGAACGATGATGTGGAGACAAAGTTAAAGGGAATTGAATGGACAATGGGAAAGACAGGAAGTCTCTGTCCGACAGCTATTTTTGAGCCGGTAGAGCTAGAGGGCACTACGGTAGAAAGAGCGTCTCTTCATAATATTTCCGTCATGAAAGAAGCACTTCATCAACCATTCGAAGGACAGGTTATTGCAACATATAAAAGCAATTTGATTATTCCTCAGATAAGGTGGGGCGAATATCTATCAGCGGAAGAATTAAAAGATAAAACGCTTATTAATCCTCCAGATAAGTGCCCATTATGCGGCGGAGAAACAGAAATTATAAAGGAAAACAACAGTGAAATCCTTATTTGCAAAAACCCTGATTGTCAGGGAAAACTGCTTGGTAAACTTTCTCATGCAGTAAGCAAGAATGCGCTAGATATCGACGGATTATCAGATGCTACATTACAGAGATTTATTAATAAAGGGTGGATTTGTTGCATTAAAGATATCTACCATCTTTGTGCACACAAAACCGACATGCTCAGAATGGATGGATTTGGAGAAAAATCAGTTGAAAACTTGTTGGGCAGTATAGGGAGATCAAGAATTATTTCGCTTGATAGATTTCTTGCCGCATTATCAATCCCATTAATTGGAACATCTGCAAGCAAAGACATAGCTAAAATGTGTAATTACGATATCGAAAAATTCAAGCAAATCATGGGCGAAAGTCCGTATAAATTTACCGCAATAGACGGATTCGGAGATAAAATGGCTCATTCGCTATTTGTGTGGTGGACTAATAATTGTGGCAGATTCCTTGAGCTGGAGAAAGAATTCTTTTTTGAAGAAGTAAAGGAAAATCCGGCAGAAAATAAATTAGAAGGAAAGAATTTCGTTATTACCGGGAAGTTACATCATTTTGCAAATAGAAGTAAGTTAAAAGAAAAAATCGAACAGCTCGGCGGCAAGGTTGTTGGTTCTATCTCGTCAAAAACAGATTATTTAATCAATAATGACAAAAATTCCACAAGCAGTAAAAATATCAAAGCAAAACAGTTGAATATACCAATTATTTCGGAAAACGACTTCGAGCAGATGGTAGAGGTAAAAGAATGAAGAAATCACGCCTGATTTTGGCAACCTGTTTTATTTTTGCGTCTGGATTATTGACTGGATGTAGTTCAAGTTATCCTACAATTCAGATAATTCCATCAGGAAGTGCAAACACCATAAATATTGATATAGGAAATCGGTATGAGTATGTTGGCTTCGAGAAAACAGACGTAGATAAAGGATGCGAAGTAACAATTTATTTTGAAAATTCTAAAAGTGAATAGGAGAACTTTATGAATAAAATAACGAAATTATTCCTTGCAGGAGCTTTTTCTTCTGCTCTAAGCGTCGTCCCTGTTTCGGCGGGGACAGTAAATTTTCAGACATGTTTTAAGCCGGACAAAGTAATTGTGCAAAATGAACACAATGGATATTTCGGTGTCTATGACAAAAATAGCGGAGAGAAATTATATTCCGCAAAAAGAGACGTTGAATATTTATATTCTACCACATCTTTAAACGTAAGAAAAACGCCTTCAGTTAATGGAGAGGTAATTCAGACAGTTGATATAGGAACTAAGCTCAAGAGAATAGGAGATGCTCCTTGCGGTTGGGATATCGTGAAACTTTCAGACGGAACAAAGGGATTTGTCTGGAGCAAGTATCTAAGTAGCCAAAACCCCGTTATCCCTATGGGACGCTTTAGAGTTACTTATTACTGTAATTGTGATAGTTGCAGTGAAGGGTACGGGAGGCTTACCAGTACAGGACATACTTGTTATAGCGATTACACCATCGCAGTAGATCCCTCAATTATCCCTTACGGAACAAAGGTTTATATGAATGGTGAAGAATATCTTGCGGATGATTGCGGCGGAGCGATTAACGGAAACGAAATAGATGTGTATGTAGGCCATCATGAGTTGACAGAAAAAAATGGCGTTGATTATTACGATGTTTATATAAAAAGATAGGAGAACGATTTGATTAAAAAGACTTTTTTACTGGATTTATCTAACATTTGTGACTTGCAGAATTTCGTTAATGATTTAAATACATATGTAATTTCAGACGTAGACGCAATGGTTGGAAGATACGTTGTGGATGCTAAATCCGTTCTCGGTATGATGTCAATATGTAACAGAAATATTAGAGTTGGGATTCATAGTTGTTCTCAGAGAGGTCTTGAGACATTCGAAGGTATCTGCAAGAAATACGAGGTATCTGAATGACGAATAGAGAAAGAATACGAGTTTTAAAAGGAATTAGAGATAGATACTTAATTTTAGAAGAGAACATGGCAGGTTCAGGACATGGACTTGATCTTTTAAAAAAAGAAATAGAGGCTTTGAATTGGGCGATTAAAGCCTGTGATAAATACGAAAGTAAGCGAGAAGCTGAAAAGAGAGGGATTTATGACTGCTAAAATTATTCAGCACGGAAGATTAAGAGAATGCGTCTGTTTTAATTGCAGGTGTATCTTTTCATTCGAAGAAGAAAATATAGAAAAAGAGTCGGTGTATACGCCAGGATGTACAACGTATGTAAAATGTCCAGAGTGCGGAGAAAGGAATGTTATAAGCTTATGATTAAAATGGAACACGTAGTTTTGGCAAGCCCAGAACAAATGGAATTTATTATCGAAGGTATGCGTAATCCTTTAAATTCATGGAACAAAAGCGATAGCGGTATTATGGGGGATCCATTTGGTGAAGGGAGATGCGAAGATTTTAGTTTAGGGTGTAATGACCATTCTCTCATGCAGCGATTATCCAACGCAGGCACAGATCACAGAAAATATATGAGAATGATGCCTGTATATGTAAGGATTACAGCACCTTTATATTGGTGGAAAGAATTCGACACTTATAAAGTCGGCACTGTTACTAATTCTTGTTCAACAATGCATAAGATTCAGGACAAAGAGTTCACACTAGATGATTTCTCTACTGAACATTTCCGATTGATTTCTGAGCGATGCTTAAAAGACACAATTGATGTGTTAAATGGATATAGAAATGATTATATAAGAACAAAAGACAAAGATTACTGGTGGCAGATGATTCAGCTATTACCATCTTCGTATAATCAGACTCGTAATGTTATGTTGAATTATGAAGTGTTAGCAAATATTTACAGACAGCGAAAAAATCATAAATTAGATGAGTGGAGAGAGGTTTGCAAATGGATTGAGAGTTTACCTTACAGCGAATTAATTACTGGAGAAAATGATGAATAGTATTTTGATGTCAGTATGGATAATGAGTCAGTCATATCTTTTATTTAAATTCTTTCAAAGACTTGCAAGCGGAGACTACTATGTAGCCGCTTTTGCAGGCTTTTCTTTTATTCTATCAACAATCGTAATGTTTTCATAAGAAAAGGAGATATATGTTAATAATCTTAGGTAAAACAGCAAGTGGGAAAAATACAATAGTAAATGAACTTGTTAAGAATTATGGATTTAAGCAATTAGTCACTTATACTACTCGCCCTAAAAGGAAAGGTGAAATTGAAGGCGTTACATATCATTATATTTCGTTAGAAGAATTTAAGAAGAAAGACAGAGAAGGATTTTTTGCTGAATCAAATTATTTTTGTCCGGCATCCGGCGGAGAATGGGCTTATGGAACAAGCTTAGAGGATTTTAAAAAAGCTGATGATAAAACAGTTTTAATTACCAATCCAAGAGGATATTATTCTCTTTTGAGTAATATTGGGCTTGGTCATGACTGCTCAATATATATTATGGCAAAGGAAGATATTCTTCTTGATAGATTAGAGGAGCGAGGAGATTCCTTTTTAGAAGCACAACGTAGAATTGTCTCAGATAGAGAGGATTTTGAAGATATAGAGGATTATGTGGATTTTTGGATTGCAAACGACGGAATGTTTTCTATAGAGGAGATTGCAGCCGCGATAAATCGACGAATTGAAAACAAAGAATGCAAATAAATACAACGACATTTTAATTAAAGCAGGAGAGTGTGCGTATATTGGTAAAAGTTATTAAAAGAGACGGAAGTTATGTGGATTTTTGTTCTGATAAAATTTATAAAGCTATTTTAAAGGCGATGCCTTCTGGTTCTGGAGTAGATAAAAAAATAGCATTAGAAGTTGCGGAAGAAATAAAAACTGAATGTTGCAATGAAGAAGAAATAGATATTTCCGAGATTGAGTCAATGGTCTATGACAAATTAATAGACAAAGGACATAGGCTGACAGCAAAATCATATGAAGGATACAGGAGAATCAGAGAATTTCAGCGTGAAAATAAAAATACAACAGACGAACAAATTATCCGCTTAGTAGAAGACTCCGATGAATATTTGAAGGATGAAAATGCGAATAAAAACCCCGTATTGAATCCAACAAAAAGAGATTATATTGCTGGATCAGTAAGTTCAGATGCAACAAAAAGATATTTGCTTTCCCCAGATATTGTACAGGCACATACAGATGGACTAATTCATTTTCATGATTCAGATTATTTTATTCAACACATGCATAATTGCGACTTGATTAATCTCGAAGATATGCTTCAGAACGGAACAGTAATTAGCGACGTTATGATTGAAAAGCCGCATAGTTTTTCTACAGCCTGCAATATTGCAACTCAGGCAGTAGCTCAAATCGCCAGCAATCAGTATGGAGGGCAGAGTATTTCTCTTGCTCATTTGGCTCCATTTGTGGAAGTTAGTAGAAAGAAAATTCGAAAAGAAGTAGAACATGAATTGCGTGATATAGCCAACACGGTATTAAAAGGTGAAGAGTTTGAAAGGGTAGTCAACAAAATTACAGAAGAAAGACTCAGGAAAGAGATAGAAAAGGGTATTCAGACAATTCAGTATCAGTTAGTAACTCTCATGACGACAAATGGACAAGCGCCTTTTATTACTATTTTCATGTATTTAAATGAGGCAAAAAACAAAAGCGAAAAGAAAGATATTGCAATGCTCATCGAAGAAATGTTGAAACAGAGAATTCAAGGAGTTAAAAACGAAGACGGAGTTTATATCGCTCCGGCATTTCCTAAATTAATATATGTTTTGGAAGAAGACAATATCAAAGAGAGTTCTACATACTGGTATCTTACAAAATTGGCAGCAGAGTGTTCTTCTAAAAGGCTCGTACCAGACTATATCTCTGAAAAAATAATGCTTGAGCTGAAGGGCGACGTTTACACTTGCATGGGATGCAGGAGTTTTCTTACTGTTGACAGGTTTACGAGCGAGGTAGGTAATATTGCAAATGCAAAAAACTTTGACATCGACAAGCATAAGTATTACGGACGTTTTAACCAAGGTGTCGTAACGATCAGCTTACCTGATATTGCTTTGTCGTCTAACGGAGATTTCGATAAGTTTTGGGATATATTTGAAGAAAGAACAGAGTTGTGTCATAAAGCATTAAGAGCAAGACACGATAGGCTTTTAGGAACTTCATCAGACGTTGCACCTATCTTATGGCAGCATGGAGCTCTTGCGAGACTTAAAAAGCACGAAAAAATCGACCATCTTCTTTATGACGGATATTCAACCATTTCTCTTGGCTATGCCGGACTCTATGAATGCGTCAAATTTATGACCGGATGTTCTCATTCAGATGAAGAAAAAGGAGAAGAATTTGGCTTACAGGTAATGCAAGCATTAAATGATAAGTGTAATCAGTGGAAAGAAGCAGAAAATATTGATTACAGTTTGTATGGAACTCCGCTGGAAAGTACGACGTATAAGTTCGCAAAATGTTTAAAATCTCGCTTTGGAGAGGACATTTTTATCAAATTAGATGGATTTGATAGAAATTATATCACAAATTCTTACCATATTCCCGTTTTTGAACCAATCACTGCTTTTGAAAAACTTAGAATTGAATCTAAATTCCAGAGATTAAGTCCCGGAGGAGCAATTTCTTATATTGAAGTACCAAGTATGAGTCATAATATTCCTGCATTATTAAATGTTATTGAATTTATCTACCATAATATTATGTATGCCGAAATCAACACGAAGAGTTGTTATTGCGAAAAATGTGGCTATGACGGAGATATCCCCCTTGTAGAAGATGCGAACGGAAAACTTAAATGGCAGTGTCCTAATTGCGGCAATGATGATAATACAATGATGGACATTGCATTTAGAGTTTGTGGGTATATTGGAACAGCAAAAAACGGAGGAAATCAAGGCAGATATGGAGATATACACGATAGAGTGTATCATTTAGACGACATGGAATATGAGGAGAAATAGTATGGCACAAATTTTTAGAATTAGTGGTTATTTGATAGATATAGATGGAAATTATAGAAAAGAAGAGATTGAACCAGTCATTTCTAGAAGATTAGGTATGTTTAGTCAGCAATTACATATTGAAAGCGCAAATATCGAAGAATGGAGCAACGAAAACCCATTAAATTATGAGAATTGTGACTTATCGTATTGTTCTCAATATTTTAAAGACAAGCAGATTAATAATAACTTCGAGAGACCGTTACCCGAAGCAGGGCAAAAATATAGGCATTTTAAGATTGGAAAAATAGTAACGATTATTGGGATTTCAAGGCACACTGAAACGGAAGAAGTAAGCGTTGTATATAACTATGAAGGACAAATATGGAATAGACCTCTGAGTATGTTCATGAGTGAAGTCGATAGAAGAAAATATCCAAATGCATCACAGAAGTATAGATTCGAACTTGTGGAGGATTAAGCATGAAGTATTCACAGATAAGGAGTATGGACATTTCAAATGGAGAGGGCGTAGGTGTCGCTCTCTTCGTTCAAGGATGCCACTTTCATTGCAATAACTGTTTTAATTCCGAAACATGGGATTTTAATGGAGGCAAAGAATGGACAGATGAAACCGAAGAAGAGTTTTTAGAGCTTGTAAATAAACCGTATATTCAAAGGGTTTCTATTTTGGGCGGGGAACCTTTAGAAAATTGCAATATTCCGTATTTAAAAAGATTGCTGTTTAAAATTCCTTCAGATAAAGCTGTTTGGATATATAGTGGGTTTACATGGGAGGAGATTTTAGAGGTTAGAGAGAAAGAAAGACTTGTTATATTATGTGATGTCTTAGTGGACGGAAGATATATCCACGAATTAAGAGATATAAATCTCAAGTTCAGAGGAAGCAACAATCAGAGAATCATTGATGTAAAAAAATCTTTAGAATCAGGAGATGTCATTCTATGGGATATCTAATCAGTCATTTTAAGGGCAAATATCGTATTCTCTGCCCATATAATCAATACAATCAATTTTCCAGAGACTTAAAAGGAAACTTTGAAGAAATAGATTGCTATATAAAATGCGCGAATAAAGTAACAATTTCATACTACGGAAAAGGAATATTAGAAGCCTATGTTCCATCTATCGGGAAAGGCAGAAACATTCTCCGAGCGATTGAAGAAGATGGCATGAGCAACAAAATCACAAAAAAATTTGAGACGGATGCAGAAGTAATCATTAGGTTCCCGGCGAAAGAGATGGCTCAATTTGAAAAATACTTCAAGCCTCTTACGTCAGGAGCTGGAATAAGCCCCTTTTCAACGAAGAATCTCCCTAAAACGGATTATATTATCGAAGAGGATAAATTGGAGGAGTATAGGAATGTAATCTCAAAATTGGGCTATGAAACGCCGATAGGTATAGCGCATTTGACAAACAATTTTATCAAGTCTCTTGCGACAAAAAGAAATCCATGGGAGAAAATAAAAGCGGATATGCAAATGAAAGGATTGCGCGGTAAAGAATATATAGATGAAATTGGGCAGTGGAATCAATATATCAAGTTTCTAAAGGAGAATATTAAATGTTCGGATTAATCGCTGGTTTATCGGCAATGTTTGTAACTGGTGCTTGCATTGGAGTAGGAATGACGGCACTTTGTAACGCGAGTAGTACATTAGACAATATGGAGGAAAACTGGAATATGAAAAAAATGCAGGATATTTTAATCGAGAAGCTCACAGATACGGCAACAATCCCGACAAAAGGAAGTAGTGAAGCGGCAGGAGTTGATTTATATGCCAATATTGACAAAGAAATCAGCATTAAACCGCACGAGACAAAAAAGATTGGAACTGGAGTTGCAATGAAATTACCAGAAGGAACATTTGGCGCTATCTTTGCTCGAAGTGGATTAGCAACGAAAAATGGGTTAAGACCTGCCAACTGTGTTGGTGTTTGTGATTCTGATTATAGAGGAGAATATATTGTGCCGCTACATAATGACACAGAAAAAATTCAGGTAATCAAACCGGGAGATAGAATTGCTCAGTTAGTTTTAACGCCGTATATCCCAATGAATTTTATTGAAGTGAAAGAATTGGAGGAGACGGAAAGAGGGACTGGCGGTTTCGGGTCAACAGGAGAGTAATATTTATTAGAAAAGGAGTTGATTTGATGGGTACTGCATTAACAATTATATTAGGTGCAATCACAGGAAGGGTTATTTATCTTATTATGGAGAAATTTCTATGGTGAAAGAAATTAATACTGTTCAGGATTTGATTAATGAGCTGGAAAAATTTCCTCTAGAAATGGAAGTTAGAGATTATTGTTTCGACAAAATTGAAGAAGTGAAAATAAAAACATGGACGCACGATAATTATCCATATAATTTACCAGACAAAGATTGCGTCTGTCTTGAGTGAGGTAAAAATGTTTGTATATATTAAGACAAAAAATCTAATTAAAGGAGTGAATGAATTTTCTTTTAATATAGATACGAAACGAGAAGAGTGTTTGTATATAGAAGATGGCAATATAGTACTTATTAGAGGATACAGAGGAATTTTATTCTGTTGTTCCATGGAAAATATCGAATATATAGTAAAAGAAGATGGTATAGAGGCAGAATCGGATGAGTCATTTCAGTAAATAAAAAAGGAGCTTTGATTTATATGAATGTTCAAGAATTAATTTCTAAATTAGAAGGAGAATGCATTTGTCGAGGTTTATACCCAGATGAAGTAGATGTATGCGTCATAGATGACCAAGATTTCATATTTGAAGAATTCAATATTAGATATGAGAATAAGGATTTGCCATTTATAAGCATTGAATTATGATGCAAAACAATTGGAACTATTATTTTCATGCAGAGGAGGTAGATACATGAAGGAGCGTTTTCAGAACTTAGAGCCGGGAGATATCATTTTAACGACATGGGAAGAGACGAGACAGACCGTTCCATATTTAGTCATGTATGATGGAACATGGAATTTAATATGCTTGAGCTCGGGAGAATTTATGTGCAGTTTAAAATCTAAGAAATCACTATGCGAACTTGTAAGTGAATATGTAATAGATATAGTTCCTCGTCAGATAGCAATTAATAGGGCAAATGCTCAACTCGGAGGGAGATTCAAATATCCTATAGTAGCTCGCGATAATTTATGCTATGTCAGGCAGGAGGGAAAATGATAGGAATAGGATTTCTTACATTCGTTATTGTACTTATGGCTGTTGTGTTTATGGATGATATTCCAAATTCTATAAAGAAACAACTATACATTAAAAAACATCCAGAGATTAAGATATTTTTGGACACATATAGACAGCTAAACGAGCGAAGAGAATCAGATCGTGAAGCAATGAGGAGACTACAAGGTGCAATGGAATGTGTTTCTGAAGAAGAAAGGCAGAGATTAAATGATATTCATTTCAATTTCTTAAAAGATTCTAAAAAGATGGAACGTCGCATGGAGAATTTTTGCGAAATAAACAAGAATACAATTCGAGACGCACAAAAGATTTTTCTCGATGAATTTGATTGTCGAGCAACGCGATGGGCTGAAAGGGCGCGAGTACAGCAAAAAATTGAAGCCGCAAAACAGAAGAGTATGGTGCGGGCTGAAAGGAGGAACTTATGGAAATTAAAGAAATTAGGGAGATAATTAAGAGTAATGAATATGATTTTCTCCGCAATAACGAGCATTTGAGGAAGAACGTGATATTGCTTGGATTAGGAGGGAGTTATGCATATGGATTAAATACGCCAGAATCAGATATAGATATCAGAGGATGCGCTTTGAATTCCAAAAGAGAAATTTTATTGGGGAAGGGTTTTGAACAGGTAGAAAACAAAGAAACAGATACCGTAATATATTCGTTCAATAAAATGATTTCTCTATTGTGTAATTGCAATCCTAATGTCTTGGAAATTTTTGGTTTAAAGCCAGAACATTACTTGTATATATCTCCATTCGGACAAGAATTATTAGATAATAAAGACTTATTTCTTTCTAAGAGAGCGATAAAGTCATTTGGCGGTTACGCTGTGAGTCAACTATATAGGCTTCAGCAAAAAACTCTATGTGCGTTATCAGAAGAAGAATACAACAAACATATTTGTAAAGTTATCAATCAAATGATATTTAAACTAGAAGGCAGGTACGGTTTAAAAAATGTTAAAGTGTTTGTGGAAAATGGCGAGCTGAAGATAACGACCTCTATAGAGGATTTTCCTCTTGAAGATTTGGCGGGATTATTAAGCGAAATCAACAATACTTTAAGAGATTATAAGAAAAATCGAAACGCAATGAATACGCAATAAATCACAAAAAAGCTGCAAAACATAGCGTTAGTCTAATTCGCCTCCAGATGATGGCTATTGATCTCTTAGAGAATAAAGAGATTATCACATATAGAGAAAAAGAGCATGATTTACTGATGGATATCAGACTCGGAAAATATTTAGACTCAGATGACAAGCCGAATTCTGCGTTCTTTGATATCGTACATGAATATGAGAAGAAGTTTGATTACGCAAAAAATAATACGGAGCTTCCAGAAGAGCCAGATGTGAATAAGATTAATGACTTTGTTATGTCTGTAAATGAAAGAATTGTAGGAGGAAATACATTTGATTGATAGTCGGGAAACAAATGCATATGAAGACGGATGGGATGCTGGTTATTGGGCGGGTTATTATGATTGCAAGCAGGAACTTCTTCCTGTTCTTCGTTCTTTGGCTTATGAAGTAGCGACGTATTTATATCCAAGGCAATATGATTATTCAGATGATCAAATAAAAGATATTGCTGTATGTGCTGGTTTAAGAGAAGAACTTTCAGAGGAGTTATAAGAAGAAGCATGACAAAAAAATTTTCAAGAGAATATTTAACAAAGGAACTAGGGCTACCGTATGATTGTTGCCCAATCGAAGACAATATTATAGATACTTCTCGCTGGTCTATTATTCATGAAATTATTTTTGAAGATGGCGGGAAATTTTATCGAACAACGTATTCTGAAGGGGCGACAGAAATGCAATGGGAAGAACCATGGGAATATGAGGAAGAAGTGAAATGTGAAGAAGTTGAACTTCGAGAAGTGACAGTAAATAAATGGCTTCCAGTTCAAGAAACAGTCAAATGATATATAGGAGAGAACAATATGATGAACAATTTTTTAAATGGAATGTTTGGAAAAGTAGGGAATGGCATGTGTAGATTATCTATGAATGGAGAAATTGCAGTTAAAACTTCTGGAGGATATAAAAGCTATAATATTAAAACCGGGAAACTCACTAACTGCAACAACTTTGTATTCGACATTGGAGAGGAATTTTTCTTTGTGATTCCAACTAACAAAGTCGAGAAAGGAGATATTATCCTTGTGAATTGCAAGCCTAAATGCGTAATTGATGCAGACAAGACAAAACTTACGGTGATCAATTATGAAGATTCTACAGTGGAGACCATTCTTCCAGAAAGACATGTGTTTATGGGAAATACATATTTTTACGGGAAAATCGTTTCAATGTTTGGGAGCGACAGTATCAAGGGGAAGAAAGGAGCAAACAATATTTTTAAATATATGATGCTTTCACAGATAATGAAAGGAGATAATAGTGGTTCTACCGGAATCGGAGGAATGAACTCAATGCTGCCGTTCATGATGATGAATGGAAATATGAGCGATGTGTTCGATGGAATGTTTGATTTTGACGTAGATAGAGAAGAAGATACAGACGAAGAGGAGGAAGCGTAATATGGGATGTGGTTCATGGACAAGAAAAAGTTATGTAGATTATGCAACAGTAAAAGGAATGAGCGTTTCAAGTAAGGGAGAAATTAGCGGCAGTTACTCCAATCAGGAAATGTTTAAAGCTAGAACACTTGATTCGGCACTTGACCCGAAAAATGCAATTCGGGAATGTTGCGATACGGAAGAACACCCAAACACAATTCCAGTTATCTTAGCTTTGGATGTTACAGGAAGCATGGGGCAGGCGGCCGTGGAAGTTGCAAAAAAACTTAATGTAATCATGACAAATCTGTACGAGAAAGTTTCGGATGTTGAATTCCTTATTATGGGCATTGGAGATATGGCGTATGATGAATACCCTATTCAGGCTTCACAGTTTGAATCCGATATCCGTATTGCTGAACAGCTTGACAAGATTTATTTTGAATTTGGCGGCGGAGGAAATAGCTTTGAATCATATACGGTCGCTTGGTATTTTGGTTCTCGCCATACAAAGCTTGATTGCTTAAATCGTGGTAAAAAAGGAATCATCATCACAATGGGAGATGAAAGACTTAATCCGTACATTCCAAAGACTGGAAGATATTGCACTTTGTCGGAAGTGACAGGAGATGGTGTACAGGGAGATATTGAAACAAAAGACCTTTATAAAGAGGTCTCTGAAAAGTTTAATATCTATCATTTAGACGTAAATCATGGAAGAAGATGGTGGAACAAAGACGAAATAGAAAAATCTTTTAAAGAGTATTTAGATGATGAACATTTCAGAAAAGTTACCATTGATAGCATTTCAGATGAAATTGTAGATATTGTTTTAAATGAGACTGAAAGCAACACGGAAAGTCCAGTTGTTGCACCGTTAAGTTCTGAAGGAATTACTTGGTAGAATAAGGAGATTTGAATAGATGAAAGATATTAAGATTGTAATTGGAGCAAATTGGGGCGATGAAGGAAAGGGATTAATAACTGATTATTTCTCGCAGAAACCAAATACTATAGTTGTTTGCTCAAATGGAGGAGCTCAGAGAGGACATACTGTTGTAACACTAGATTCAATCCGACATGTCTTTCGTCATTTCGGATCTGGTACATTTAACGGAGCAAGTACATATTTATCGGAAGACTTTATTTGCAATCCTATTATTTTTAGACAGGAGTACGAAGAACTGAAAAGCCTTGGGTATGCGCCAAAAACTTATATTAATAACAAGTGTATGTTAACAACTCCTTTCGATATGATAGCAAATCAGGTTATTGAAGAAAATAGAGGTAAACATAAGCACGGAAGCTGCGGCATGGGAATATACGAAACAATTAGAAGGTATAAAGCTGGCGTAACGGATTTGGATTATAGAATAAGAGATTATTATTTGGATAGGTTGACAGATCGGGGAATTATTATTTCAGATGAGTGGATGCAGATAATTTCCAACGATAGGATTTTTGAGAATTGGTTAGAAGATTTTAACTTTATGTGTGGAGAATCAGAGCTTGTATCAAATGATGAATTCTTAAAGAAATTCGATAATATTGTTTTTGAAGCGGGTCAGGGTTTGTTGCTCGACCAAAATAATAAAGAGTATTTTCCGCACCTAACTCCGTCTAATACTGGAATTAAAAATGCAAAAAAGATAATAGAGAGAATTGATTGGGGTGATGAAATAAATATTGAAACATGCTATGTTTCCCGAACTTATCTGACTCGACATGGAGCAGGAGATTTTTTGACAGAATGTGACAAGGAGGCAATCAATGCAAATATGTGCGACAAAACGAATGTTCCAAATCAGTTTCAAGATACATTGAGGTATGGATTTCTTCTCTTGCACGGATTGTATTGTAGGTGCGCTAAAGATGTTGAAGAATTCGGAAATGTAAAGTCGCTTGCTCTCACTCATTGTAATGAATATAAGTGGGACAATGATTTACTGGCTAAATTATTTCGTGGATGGAGAATTTATTATTCTGGAGGCGAAACCAAGCCAAGTGTGAAAAATTATTATCCTATGTTGGAGAAAAATGGGAGTAGATAGGTTAGAAAGCACAGCTAAATTTTTATATGTTATAAAAAATAGCATAATGATTGGGAGGATTAAATGCCTTTAAATACAGGATATTTAACATCTAGCAGAGAAAAAAATGAATTATATAGTCCGTTTTACATAGTAGACCATATAATGAAATATCTTCCAAAAGACAAAGTTATATGGTGTCCATTTGATGAAAATTGGTCGGCATTTTATAGGCGATTAAAAGAGGGGGGGTTCAAAGTAGTCAGAAGTTCGTTATTGGAAGGGCAGGACTTTTTCGAGTTTGAGCCAAATGAATGGGATATAATTGTTAGCAATCCTCCATTTTCAGTTAAAGATAAAGTTTTGGAGCGCTTGTATTCATTTAATAAACCGTTTGCAATTTTGTTGCCTCTCAATGCCTTGCAAGGCAAGACAAGATACGAATACTTTAAAGATGGTATTCAAATTCTGAGCTTTGATGCGAGAGTTTGTTATCACAATGAGGAACACATGGATACGGTAGTTAAAGGAAGTCCATTTGCAACAGCATTTTTTTGCAGAGATTTACTTCCAAAAGACTTGATAATAGAAAAATTAATTACATATGATAGACCTTTGATGAAATGTGCATAAACACAGGTGAATAATTATGTGTGGCGATTATGATTATGAAGAAAATCCATACGACTATTGCTATGAATGCGGTGGTTATGGTGACGATTATTATATGGACGAAGATGAAGAATTAGTTTGTAGATGTCCTGAATGTCCTATGAATCCTTATTCATGGGATGATTAATACATATCAAGTAAATTTCTATGGGTGATCACCCAATTATTTCGGAGAACAGAGAGGAGAATCAAATGTTAGTACCTGCGATACTATTTAAAGACCAGATAACGTCAGAATTTCAAAGGATTTATTACACTGAGGATATGATGTATTTAACAGGCTGCTTAGAACAGTGGAGTCCGGATATATCAACAAACCCAGAGGAAGGAAAATTTGATTTCGCTATTGTTAGTAATGATAAATTAATAGGATATTTGTCTTATCGCATTGACTATTATTGCTCCAAGGCGTACAACTTTGGACTTTTATCTTTCGATAGAGGAAATCCAGTTGTCGGAGAAGAACTTTTCAATAAAATGGAGGAACTAACAAAAAGGCTCCGTAAAATTGAGTGGCGTATGGTTGGTGGAAATCCTGTTGAAAAGCATTATGATAAATTCTGCAAAAAACACGGAGGGAACAAACATATTCTAAAAGATTCTGTCAGAGATTCACATGGTAATTATCATGACGATATTATCTACGAAATTATTAATGATTAAGGAGAAGATGGGATGAGAGCATTATTTTATTTAGAAGACAAGCTTGTAGCAGAAGAATTTTACAAATGCCAGCAGTGGAAAGGGGAAAATGGCAATTATCTCGTGATAGATACAGAAAGAGGTCAAAGACTGTTTTTTGATTTTAGCAAAAATACGAACCCGAATATAGGTACAGTAGAAGACAATATAATGAAAGCAGCTAGGGGCAGAGTTGATTTGAGAAGATTTAAAGCTCTAACATTAGAGGATATTTTAAAAGCGGAGAATTCTTATAATATATCCTATTTAAACTAGAGATAAGATATTAAAAGTTGGTTATAATTGCGGAGGAAAATTTTATGGAAATGAGTTGTATTGCCAGATGTGTATCAATTAGTAAAAAATCCAAAGCACAGGGATTCAAAACATTAGAGGTTGGAGATATAGTTACATTTACGACTCCAATTGAATCGGTCGGAAGGAATAGTAGAGGAGGTACCTATTCTACATATATTAAATGCAAAAATAATAGAACAGGAGAAGAAGGATATCAGAGCTTTAATATGCTGGGGCGTTTGTTGAAAAACTATGAATTTGAGCAGTTAAATAGAGTAGAAGTATAAAAGGAAAGTTTATAGCAAAAAACAAAAAAGGTCGCAATAAGGAGAATAAATATATGAGACTATATGTCGTTAGTGCAGATACATATAATGCTTCATGGGGAACACAAATAAGTATTTTTGGTGTATTTAATGAGAATCATTTAGCCGATGCATTAGAAGAATTGCAACAAAAATATAATTACAATTTTGAGGTAAATGAAGCAAATCTGAATGAATGTACAGATATATACCTTGGTGGGTATCTTGAGTAAATGAAATGGTTACTTTGTAAGGAGAGAATATATGAGGTTAAGCGAAATAGCAGAATATGTAGTAGATAATAATCCGGATTGCTGCGTAAAAAATGAGGTAATTAGAGGTTGTAGAACAGAATCGTATGAAGAAAGCCTTATTGAGCCATTATTAAATTTTTACATGTACGAAAAGATGGATTTATGCGGATGCGGAATTCCAGAAAATACATACGAAGCAATTAGAAGATATCTCCACATCAGAAAAAGCTGTTTTGAAGAAAATCTATCATGGGAAGATGTCACTGAACGCTATAGAACTAATTTGCATATAGATTATGACGATTCAATGAATTATGGGATATTGCAGTTTCTAGCATATATTTTAGACAGTTATGGGTTTACAGAGCACGGCAGCTCAGTTGGCGGTTGCTGGCTAACAAAGGAAGGAGAAAAATTGTTAACTGTATTGGATGCATGGCATGACTTGGAGGAAGAGATAAGATGAAGGAAGAAACGAAAGATACTATCGCCTGTATACTAATTTTTGCGATACCGGTTATTTTACTTGTTTCTTTCGCAGTATATATGTTTTTTCACCCAAAAATAAGAGGAATATCTTATTGCGATGATAATCGTTATTACATGGTTAATGCTATAACAGGTAATAATGAAAGTTCTCCTGATAGTTGGCACTTTGGAGCAATAAAAAAAGAGGATTATGATTCGTGGAAGGATGGAACAGCAACTACAGTTTGGGTTGTTAGTTCGAGAGACGAAAATAGAGGTTGGAGACTTAGATGCAATATGATTTCCACTATCACTATTTATGATAAAAGATATTTGCCATTCGATTTTTAAATATAAGAAAGTAGGGTTAAATATGAAAGAACGAAAAATATATGTATGTGATTTTTGCAATACACCGTATAATGAGAAATCAAAAGCAGAAAAATGTGAAAGCAATCATAAAAAATGTAAAGAGATTGTAGACGTGAGATATTCACCTTATAAATCAGATAATACAGGAAGACCAAAAAAGATTTGCATTAAATTTGATGATGGAGATAATGAATGGTATTCAAGAATGTAAAGAAAGAGAAATTTCACGAGGTGAGAATAATATGCAGAATAAATATTCAAGAAAACAGTTAGAAGAATTATATAATTGCAAAATTTTTAAAACGACAACATGCAATGAAGATAATTATGTTTTTTGGGCGGCACAAGGGTTACCATTTACAGAAAATGGCGAAGACAAGTTATTTGGGGATGCCTGTGGATGGGATTTGGATGAACTGCATGAAGATATCAGGAATGCAATTCGCGAAACTTGCATTGTATTTGACGCATAATAAAAAATCTTATGGTTCACGCGTTACAACCTAACAACAATAATAGTTGCAGCAAAACAAGGAGAAGATAAATGGAAACAAATCACTATTCAGAACAAGGAGTTAAAGAGCCAGATGTAATTGAGATAATTAAAAAGGTGATGATGGAGCCTGAAATTTCTATATTATTTCTGCAATCTATTGAAGGATTTGTAAAAGAAGGAGTGACGTACAAATCATTATATAAAAATGTAGTTTCGGATTATGAGAATGTCGTGAATGAACTCAGTGTAGCAGTTCGAATATTAAGAGAAAATCAATTAGAAGATACTTGGAGAGAAAACCTTCGAAAACAAAAGGAATGAAGCGGGGGTCGAAAATGAAAATAGACTTAGTAGAATTAAAAATCAATGGAGAAAAGAGTTATAAATACAAACCATTTAAATATTGTTGTACAAAAATGCGAGATAATCCATATATTGATTTTACAAATGAAAATGTTTCAAGTGAGTATGGTAATTTTGGCAGTTCGCATATTCCTAAGTTTTGTGTTTGGGAAGACGCATTTGAACGAGTGGACAATTTTTTCATTAATTTTTGTCCTTTTTGCGGCGAAAAGATAGAGGTGTCGGTTGTAGAGGAAAAAGACGTTTCAGATACATATAAGAAATTAGAAGAAAAAAAGAATTTTTTTGAGGAAGAAGTCCGGAATATTGATAGACAAATGGCAGAGCTATATAAGGTTACTGAATATCGAGAAGATTAGGATTAAAGAGGCGGGAAGTGGAAAAATATGGAAGACATTAGTCAAGTAAAAAAAGAAATTTTTATGTCTATGAAAATAATAGACACAACAATTAACGGCATTAAAGAATCTGAGGAGTATAAGATTGCACAAGCCTACAATCAGGGCTTAAGAGATGCTATGACTATTTTTGAAAAGAAGTTAAAATAATGAATGATATATAAAGTTCATAGGAGGAAGATATGGGTTGTTCAAAATTTGGCGAAGAGTGCTATGAATTTATGTGCGGATTTTCTGAGAACGGAATATGTACTAACGGGGAAAATGAGTATTTCGGTTCGATAGAGAGTTTTCTGCCTAAGACAAATTGTGATATTCCCATGCCAAATGTGAAATCACCTAAAACAGAATTAATTTCTGCCGCAGAAGCATATAAGAAAGCTCAAGAAGTGCTAAAAGAAGATGATATAAAGTCTTTGAAAGAGATTAACAGTAAAATTTTAGAAGCAACTAAAAAAGGAAGACTTTCTATTACCGGTCTCGGGAAAATAAGCTTTGGGGCGAGAGAAAAATTAGAAAGTTTGGGATACGAAATAATAACAGGTTTTGATCTTAACGAAAGCTATTACATTATTAGTTGGGAGAAGGAGGAAAATTAATTGAAAAGCTTTAAGAAGAAAGTTTATTTCCATAGAGAAAAAGAAGAAAACTGGGATATCGAAGAAGAATCTATATCTAGAGGATTCGATGCCGAAAATATTCTTCGACTGGGCTCAGATGTCGAAATGACAGTCGAAATTAGAGAAGATGGAACGAACAAAGTTTTATCGGTTCAAGGAAAAGATGTGTCAAATTTAGATATTTTCATTTAGGAGGATTTATGTACAAGCAGATTATTATTGCGAGAAAGGACTTAGATATGTCTCCGGGAAAACTCGCGGCACAGGTAAGTCATGCAAGTATGGCTTTTTTAACTAGTGAATTAAGAGATTCTGATACAGTTACTGCAATAACTAAAGCACACCTAGCTGGATGGCGACAGCATTTAGAACCAGATGAAGCTAAGGAGATTGTTTGTTATGAAGCATCTCTTTGTTGCGACAAAGACTTGTACGAGCAGTGGATTTGCGGCGAATTCACAAAATGCGTTTTGCGAGCAAAAAATAAAAGCCAATTACTGAAAGCAAAAAGAATAGCAGAAGAAATGGGAATGAAGGAAAATGAAGACTTCTGGTTAATTCGCGATAATTGCCATACAGAATTAGAACCGGAAGAGGACGGGAAAACTTTAACGTGCATTGGATTTAAACCGATGGATTCGGAGCTTATTGATAAAATCGGCAAAAAATATCAGTTATATTAGGAGGGTGTATGGATTACAATAAAAAATTGCAGGAATTAATATCAGAAGCCCAAAAGGATGGGTATGATTTTATAGGCGGAGACTCAGCTAAATTTAAAAGAAAAGAAGAATGGCTTTATGTTATGGAGGTATTTATATTTTCAAAGACATGTTATGAGGACAGCGGAAACTATCATATTTTTAAAGATATATATGAGATTCCTCAAAATATATTTCTTAGAATGAAAGATTCGCCTTCTAGCCTTTGGAGAAAAGAAGAAAAAGGATTACATGGAGAAATATTTCAGTTATTTGTTGATAGAATTTTGCGGGAGATATCGGATTTTTCTATATATGATTTCTATTGGTACGGAGATGAAGGGACAACATCGTTCCATCATATTCAATATGAAAGGTACAGTGATTGCGACGACTGTTACGAAGTTCATTTTACGAAGAACGGCGAAGAGTCTACATATCCTGATGGCTACATCAGCTTTTATAAAATGAAAAGAGATGATTACATAGCCGAAAAAGAAAAAAGCGTAAATATGATTCTTGAGAAATTCATGAGACCAAATGTGTAAGGAGAATTTTGTGGTTCAATACCAAGAGATAATTCAAAAACAAGATAAGATAATAAAATTAATCCAGAAAATATCTACTTCTGATAATGTAGAGGAAATTAAAGAACTTGGAGAAGAGTTAGATATGAATATTAAGGCATTAAAAGCTCTTAAAGTCATAAGAATAGTGCAGAAACAGGAAGAGGTAGGCTAATTAGCTTACCTTATTTTTTTACTTTAAATAATGAGATTTCTTTCCGAATATGGTAAAATTATAAAAAATGTTCGGAGAGAAGCAATGGATTTAACTAACGATATTAAAATGGCAAATATGACCAGAGAATATATTTTACTACACGGAGAAAACCCACCATATGACTACATAACCCCAGACGGTTATCCTATAGGGGCGTGGTTGATGGGAGCAAGGATTGCGATAAAAAATGGCTCTCTAACAAATCTGCAGGTATTACTATTTAAGACATGCGGGATTGACTTTGGGCAACCAGAGATAGAGAAAAAATCACTTCTTAATATCAAAGATAAGAAATTTCGAGAAATAAGATGGGAAAATAGGATTGAAGAAGAATATTGGAAAATGGAACAAAAAAATTCAATTCTGAAAAATCTGGAAGAAAAGAAGGAAGAGTATAGAAGGGCTTGGTTCGCTCTGGTAAAAAAGAGATTCGTGGAAGACGAAAGAATCAACCAAAAAATTCTGCTAGAAGAAAGTGTAAAGTGGAACCAACATATTAAAAATTCAATAATAGAAGAAAAAATAAAAAAAGAACATATTAAGATGATGAAATTCGCTATAAACAAGATAAAGGGAGCGGAAATCAAAAAAAGAGAGCACATTAAAAGCAATATATTATTCCTAAAAAACACCAATCCGGAGGAATATGTTAAAAATTTTATGAATTGCACAAACAATAGAGGCGCGGAGTTATTCTATGTAACTAAAACAGGCGTTATTGGAAGTCGGATAATCGTAAAAGACTTTTCTAAAAAAGCTATTTTTCGAGAGCTTAGATATTATAGAAATTGGTATCTCGAGGAATATAAATGTCCAATTACTGGGAAAGTACTTAATTGCTATTTGATATATGCTTTGACGCAATTTAAAACATCATATTCCAGTTATCCAGTCATTTCAAAGATTTTTTTAGATACAGAGTACGTGGATGGGAAAAGATTAAGCGGCGGATTATATTGCGAAGGGCAAGAGTATATCCACCTAACTCGCACAGAAACATGGAACATAATTGAACGAATGAAAGTGTATTGATATATTTATGGTCAGATTTTATTGAGAATGGAGCTAAATGGTTGACAGAAAATGAAATATTGAATTTTGCTATCTCTCAGGGTATAATTGATATATCATCCGTACAAGAAAAAATAGAGATGACAAAAAGAGAAGAATTATTAAAGAAGCACATTTATAAAATTTGGCAAAGTAAGGACAAGAATTGGTATACGTATTTGCCGGACGAAGTAAAAGGTAGGGTTCAGAGAAAAAGAAAAAGTCAAGAAGAAATCGAGCAGGTAGTTATTGATTATTGGAAAACTGAAGAGGAAAACCCGACGATAGACCAAATATTTAACGAGTGGAATGACAGGAAGTTAGAACTTCAACAAATTGGACGGGCTACTTATATAAGAAATCAGCAGTTTTACAATAGGCACTATCAAAAATTCGGGAAAAGAAGAATTAAAGGCGTATCAGAAGATGAGTTTAGCGATTTTCTTGAAGCTCAAATTCCTGAACACAAGTTAAAAGCAAAAGCGTTCTCCGGTTTAAAGACAATAACAAGGGGATTCTTAAAGCGAGCAAAAAAGAAAAAATATATCACTTTTCACGTAGAGGCTATGTTGGATGATTTAGATATATCTGAACAAAGCTTTGAAAAGAGCAACAAAAGCAGTGAGGATAGAGCATTTACAGAAGAAGAATTTCCTCGTTTATTGCACTATTTATGCAGCAATATAAACGTTCATAATTTAGGAATATTACTTATGTGCATAACCGGGATGCGAGTTGGTGAACTCGTTACAATAAAATATGAGGACTTTATTTCTCCGAATTTGGTTCAGATTAAGAGGACAGAAACTCGATTTAAAGATGAAACAGATACTTGGAGGTATGAAGTCAAGGAGTCTCCTAAAACAGAAGCCGGAAATAGAATTGCTATTATTCCTAAGTATTATAGCTGGATTTACCAAGAGCTTCGAAAAGAAAATCCATTCGGAGAATTTGTAATGTCAGACGAAAATGGTGAGAGATTGAGAACTTCTCACATTAGGAGAAGATTATATGCAATTTGCAGAGAATTAGGATTTGATAAAGAAAAGGGGACACATACATGTCGAAGGACGTATGCTTCAATTCTGCTTGATAATAATGTTGATAGGAGTCTAATTACTGGACAGGTAGGACATACAGACATTGATTGCACAGAAAAACATTACCATGAAGATAGGAAAAGTCCAGAAACTAAAATTAAGATATTATCAGAAATTCCAGACTTTACAGCGTGATATATTTTTGATATGATTGTTTGGGTATCAAAATAAATCAAAGCGAAATACTGTCACAGGGCTAAAATAAGCCATATATGTGGTTTTCACAACGGGTTCAAGTCCCGTCAACTGCATTGAGTGAGAGCTGAAGATTTAATCTTCAGTTCTTTTTTTGTTTTATGGCAAATCTAAATCTAATATTAACAAAAACTTTTCTTTTTCCCGCATAATGCTACCTTGTCTCTTTCTTCTATTCATTTTATAATAGATTTAATGGTAAAAATTTTCAATACACAGGGGGTTTTTTATTATGCAGTTACTTAAAATTTATTATGCGTATTTTAGTCCAGGAAACACTACAGAAAAAGTTGTTTCCCATATTGCATCATCTTTTCAAAACTATCCAGTAGAATCTATTAATTTAACAGATTATGCTACACGTCAGGAAGATTACTATTTTAAAGAAAATGAACTTCTTATTATCGGGGTTCCTGCTTATGGCGGAAGAGTCCCGGCACCAGTTGTAGATGCCTTAAGGCATTTTACTGGGTCAAACACGCCTGTTGTTCTTGTAGCGACTTACGGAAACCGTGATATTGATGATACATTAATTGAGTTAAAGAAAAATGTAATTGATAAGGGATTTATCCCTGTTGGTGCTGCTTCTTTCGTCTGCCAGCATACATTCTTAAAAGAATGTGCAGAGGGCAGACCTGATGAAGAAGATTTAAAAATGGCAGGAGAATTTGGGGACAAATTAAAAGAACGCCTTCGTCTTCTCGTTACATATGATGCCGGCGACTTAGAAGTTCCTGGAACTTTTCCATACACCAAACCACCAATGGGAGAATTTCCATTCAAAGTAGAAACAAATGAATATTGTATCTACTGTATGCTATGCGCGGATGTATGTCCGGTAAAAGCAATCAGCGAGAGTAACCCAAAAGAGATTGACAGCAGTATCTGTCTGCGTTGTGGTTCCTGTTTAAGAATTTGTCCAACACAGGCTAAGTATTTCACAGAGGAACCATTTAAGGTATTACAGGAGAAGTTATCTCCATTGTGCGGAGTCAGAAAAGAAAATTGGTATACAATCGCCTAGCTTCTGATTTGCCGAGCTGGCAAAGTAGACGAACTCCTGAAAATAAATAAAACATATTTGAGACTTTAGTCGCGGCGGTTTGAATGTTCGCTGATACGCTCGTATCCAAATCTTGCTCTGAGGGCACAAATATGTTTTATTTATCTTCAGGAGTTCTGTTTGTTGGCAACAGGTGCAAAGTCAGAATTCCTTTTTGGAAAATTTGAGGAAGAAAGCTGAAGATATAGAATATCCAGAAAACGAAATTCTGTAGGATTAATGCTTAAATCAATATCATAATAATACATTGATTTATGGTTGTTATTTTTCCCGCCAATTAGAAATTGTTTATGGTTTTATCACTCGAAAAAGTAACCATCTTCCAAGGCCATTCTCAAATCTTCTCCAGAAGTTACTCAACTACTCCTATGGCTTTTGCATTTATAGTTATCCAAACAAGCTACTTGATTAAATTCAAAAAATAGTTATGTAGCAGATATCACTCCAGATAAACTATACATAACTATTTTTATATTGATTAATGGATTAAAATAAAAAGAGCCGAAGATAAAATCTTCAGCTCTCATCTTATGCAGTTGACGGGACTTGAACCCGTACCCAGTCAGCCCGGACTAGATCCTTAGT
>ENA-ORUN01000017-ORUN01000017.1-human-gut-metagenome-genome-assembly--contig:-NODE-17-length-173666-cov-13.521920_pt1 | contig 173666 bp, 120 predicted proteins | sample MGYA00242080_ERZ509209 | MGnify/ENA primary metagenome ERZ509209 (study PRJEB26280, sample SAMEA2338786) | human gut metagenome | biome: human gut; feature: human-associated habitat; material... | reverse complement strand
AATATCTATTCATGCAACAACGCTTATGCTGATGTGTTCCAGAATGACTTTGGATGACACCGACAACTTATGGTCGTGATTTTGCGTATTGCCTCAAGTCGCATGGTGGGGTAAGGGGATTTAATGCGTCTTTGTGGCGATTTTTGCTGCGTTGCACCCTCTTTTGCCACAGTGTCGCTACCTTTTTGACCTCTGTGTCATCTTATGAGGGCGGTTGCGGATTTGAGGATATTTAAAAGATGTATATACTTCGCAGATAGAAGAAAAATTAATTAGAAAACAAACTCTTCTTAGATGTTTATTTATAATTACTTGTTCTTTTTCTAAAAACATCCTCATCTTTTTTTATTTTTCGTACAAATCCATAGAACCTATTGTACAAAAAAAGAAGTAAAATTTGTAGAGAAAAAATAAAAGGTCTTGTACTTTTCTTTTTTATACAAGACCTTTTGGCATATTATGCGTTTGGTATGGTAAGAATCTACAGAGCCTGCATATCGTTCAAACGTTTATAGTAACCGTTTTTCTGAAGCAGCTCTTCGTGTTTGCCGCTTTCTACGATACGGCCTTCATAGAGTACATAAATGCAGTCGGCATTCTTGATAGTCGACAAGCGATGTGCGATAGCAATAGTAGTGCGGGTCTTCATCAAACGTTCCAAAGCTTCTTGTACCAGACGTTCACTTTCTGTATCAAGGGCAGAAGTAGCTTCGTCCAGAATCAAGATGGCTGGGTTTTTCAAGATGGCACGGGCTATCGAGATACGTTGACGCTGTCCTCCTGAAAGACGGCAGCCGCGGTCGCCGATGTTGGTGTCGTAGCCTTTTTCACTTTCCATAATGAAATCGTGGGCATTGGCTATCTTGGCAGCGGCAACGACTTGTTCCATGGTGGCATTGTCTACACCGAAAGCAATGTTGTTGAAGAAACTGTCGTTGAACAGGATGGCTTCCTGATTTACATTACCTATCAGTCCGCGGAGGTCTTTTACTACCAGATCTTTAATATTTTTTCCGTCTATCAGAATTTCACCAGCCTGCACATCGTGAAAGCGGGGAACTAAATCGACTAGTGTTGACTTTCCTGAACCACTTTGTCCTACCAATGCAATAGTCTGTCCTTTGCGTACTTTCAGGCTGACGTCGTGGAGTACTTCATGCGTGCCGTAGCTGAACGATATATTGCGGAACTCCAATCCTTCTTTCATCTCGCTGATATGTTCGGCATCGGTGCGTTCTACAATGTTGTTTGGAGCTTTCAGAATCTTGTCTACACGTTCCATTGAAGCGAGTCCCTTCGGGATATTGTAACTTGCCTTGGAAAAATCTTTCAACGGATTGATGATGCTGTAAAGTATCACCATATAGAAAATAAAGGTAGAAGCATTAATGGTAGAGTTGGCGCTTAGGATAAGCGAACCGCCGAACCATAGTACAAGTACGATGAGTACCGTTCCCAAAAATTCACTCATCGGGTGGGCAAGACTCTGGCGCATAGCTACACGATTGGTCGCGTCGCGGAATTCGTTGCTACACTTCACGAAACGGTTTATCATTTTTTCTTCAGCAATAAATGCCTTGATGATACGCATGCCGCCCAATGTTTCTTCCAGCTGCGACATGGTTTCACTCCATTTGTTCTGGGCTTCGAGTGACTGGCGTTTCAGTTTACGTCCTACACGACCCATGATCCATCCCATACCCGGCAGTACGATGATGGTAAACAGGGTGAGCTGCCAGCTGGTTACTATCAGGGTTGCAAAATACGAAATGATAAGAATCGGGTTTTTCAGCAACATATCGAGTGAGCTGGTGATGGAGTTTTCTATTTCGCCAACGTCGCCGCTCATACGGGCGATGATGTCACCTTTTCGTTCGTCAGATAGGAAGCTGAGTGGGAGGTACATTACCTTTGAATAAACCATGATGCGGATATCGCGTACTACACCGGTACGAAGCGGAATCATGATGGCTGTAGAACCAAAATAGCATGCGGTTTTCAGCAGGGTCATTCCTGCAAGGAAAAGTCCCAGCCAAAGTAAAGTAGTGGCAGGACCGAATGTTTCTATCAGTTCGGATACGTAATAATAGAAATTATTTACGGCAACGTCTTTCAGCTCTCCGCTTCCCCATTCCATAAAATGATATACTTTTTCTGACTCTCCAGTCTTGAACAGGATGTTCAGAATCGGTATAAGAAGTGAAAAAGAGAAGACATTGAATATTGCCGACAGCAGATTAAGACCTATTGCTCCGACAACATACTTTTTGTAGGGCGAAATGAACCGCCGCATCATTTGGAAAAATTCTTTCATGCAGGAAAAATTTCTGTTATAATATAGTGTACAAAGATAGTGTAATTTATTGTTTTATTTTATATAAAGCAGGTGCTTTTGCATATTATTTTATAAATTTGCACTTTAACTGAAACATGGCAACTTAATGAAATTTATATACTATTTGGTTTTTTTCTTCTGGTATCTGCTCTCTTTGCTGCCGTTGAGGGTGCTTTATTTTATTTCTGACGTGTTGTTTGTACCGTTGTTTTACGGACTGAAATACCGTCGGGGTATCGTACACCGAAATATAGCCGGCTCATTTCCAGAAAAGACCGAAGAAGAGATTCTGAAAATAGAAAAAGAGTTTTATCATTTTTTCTGCGATTATGTAGTAGAAACCATCAAGTTATTTTCGATGTCGAAAAAGCAGATGATGAAGCGCATGACTTTCAGCGGACTGGATGAGGTACGCGCGGAGTTGGACAAGGCTGGGAAAAAGTGTTGCTTCGTATGTCTGGGACATTATTGCAACTGGGAGTATGTAGCTTCTCTGCAATACTGGTTTCCTGAAATTCATTGCGGACAGATTTATCATCCTTTATATAACAAGGCTTTCGATAAATTGTTTCTCCGGCTTCGCGGACAGTTCGGCGGTGAGTCTATTCCGATGAAGGAGACGTTACGCCGGCTGGTTACACTCAGCAGAGGAGAAAAGAAAGTGATGATAGGCTTTATTTCCGACCAGGCGCCTGGATGGGAAGGGATGAGCCACTGGACAAAGTTTTTGAACCGGGATACTGCTTTCTTTCAAGGAACGGAACGCATAGGGCGCCGGCTGGATGCTGCCGTTTACTACCTGAAAGTAACACGGGTAAAGCGCGGATATTATCATGCTTCTTTCGAACTGCTGACCTTGCATCCTGCCGAATTGCCTGAGTATCGGCTGACGGATATGTACTCGGAACATCTGGAGCAACAGATAAAGGAAGCTCCTGCGTATTGGCTGTGGAGTCATAACCGATGGAAACGGACGAAAGAAGAATGGTTGAAAATGTCGTGGAACACTCAAAATTCGTAGATATCATGCCCCCGAAAATTGTTCATTTATGTTGGTTTAGTAAGGATCCTTATCCGCTGGAAATCAAGATTTGTCTGGCAAGCTGGAAGCGTGTTCTTCCTGATTATAAGGTACGTGTCTGGACGTACGAGGATGCAAAGGCTATCGGTTGTAAATATATAGACCAGGCGTTATCGGTCAGGAAATGGGCATTTGCGGCAGATGTAGTCCGTTTTTATGCTGTATATAAAGAAGGTGGCGTGTATATGGACAGTGATATTTATCTGCGTAAGCGTTTCGACCAGTTTATTCCTGAAACCGGATGTGCTACGTTTAATGAGCGGTGGGAAGAAGGAGAAACTGATTATGGTATTCAGGCCGCGTTCTTTATCGGTTCAAAGGGAAATGATTTCTGTAAGGAGGTCTTTGAGTATTATCAGGAGCGGGACTTTATCCGTCCTGACGGTTCGCTGGACCAGACGGTTTCTCCGTATATCATGCGAAGTGTTGCCGAACGCAGGGGATATGTCTGCAAGGAGGAGGAACAGCATTTGGAGGGTATACATATATATCCTACTCATTGGTTGTCGCCAAGAAGCCGCTTCAAGCATAGTCCGGATGCTTTTGGAGAACATCGGGTGTACGGAAGCTGGCGTGACCATAAGTTTGGCAGGAAACTGGAACGTTCGTTCAAGCATTTCTGTAATGCGGTAAGATTTTATCTGCTTGGCAAATAATGTAGCTAGAGTCCATAATAAATTAAAAAATAGAGTAAGTATGGCTCTCAAAAATTTGCGTTTAGATTCTGATACATCAAGGCTTATATTATTATTTGCTGCGATATTGCCTGCTACGGAGTCTAAGGACTGGCTCTTTTATACGGTTTCTGTCTTAATCATTGGGCTGTTTATAATGCATGTGATTTATGGTATAAAACAACTGTGCAGACAGGAAAAGTATTTCTTATGTATAATGGGCAATCTGCGGAGTGAACTGATTGATTTGATGGTTGACATCGCAGGGCTTATGGTAGCTTATTCTATGGATTATACTGGATATATCCGCTTTTGGTGGTTCATGATTGCTGTTACGCTGGTAGGGATTCTGCTTCAGTTGAAACTGGAAAATCAAAAGAAAGGATAATTGCTTAATACGATATGGAAAAAGGATTTATGACACTTCAAAAGTCATAAATCCTTTTTCCATATTATATTTATTGGATACCTTTCCGCTGTTTGTATTCATCGATTCGCTTCTGGAAGGCTTCTTCTTTTTTTCCGCCGTTGGAATGGAATATCAGTGCTTCGGGAATCTCTTTTCCACGGTCTTCCAGTCGGGATTTTCCGGTTTTATCTTTTATTATATCGACAGCATCGTATAAGTCATTGGTCGTGGCATCGTAGGCGTTCATGGTGAGGGTGTCGCCATGTACACGGATTTGCTGATAGTAACGGCTACCTGTTCCGAACTTGTCGAACCGCTTGTCGAACTCAATGTAGTAGTTTTTGGGTGAGCAGTGACTGACTGTATAAACAGGTGCTTGGGCTTCTCCATTTTCACCGTGGGCAGTCATACGGGCATAAGCGTGTTCGTGTCCTTGCAGTACGAGATCGACTCCATATTCCTCAACCAGCGGGTTGAACATGGTACGTTGAAACAGGTTGTTCATACTGCCTTTAATGGAGTATAGCGGATGATGAAGTACGACGATCTTCCATCGTGCATTGCTTTTCTTGAGCTGTTCTTCCAACCATTTTTTCTGAGTCCACAGGTAGAAGAACTCGCGGTTACTGTCGAGACAGAAGATTTGCATGTCGTTATACTTCAGAGTATATACTTGATTTTCGCCTACCATTGAGTCGAGATAGTATGAAAATACCAGTGAGAAGCGGCGTTCCAGTTTGCGAATGATGTATTTCAGGTATTCGTGGTTTCCTGTAACGGTGATGACAGGGTATTGTTGTCCGATGGAATCCAGTCCGCGATATGTTTCCTCCCAGCGTTGTTCGGTTGGACGTTCGGTCAGATCGCCTCCAAACACAAAAAACTCTGTATCGGGATGACGTTGCAATGCTTCACGGAAAAATTGGTTTGCTTTCCCGTTGATGCTGTCTTGCACATCGCCTACATACATGAATGAATAATCGTTGCGGGTAGACTGATTGTATGTACGGAAGCTATACCAGAATGAGGTCTTGCCTTCATTACAAACGCGGTAAGTATAATAGCGGCCAGGTTGTAAGGTACGGAGTTTGGCAACGTAGTATGCTGCCTTTCCGCTACGTGACTGGAAAATTTCTCCTTGTAGGCTCGGCTGTCGGCGCCATGCCACCTTACGGTGGTAGGTTTCCGACAGCCTGCCTCCGAACCGTACGTACACGTCTCCATGTATACGGCTCTCCGCCCATAACGGCATTTTAGCTATTCTTCGCATGAATCATGTTATGACATTCTGCACAGACGATTAAAGATTTTCTATGCATTTTGAGCATTTTACGTTCCCATTCGGTTTTGCCTCTTAATTCTGAGAGTTTCCTGACGTGGTGTGACATAACATTTCCTTCTTTTCCGCACAACTCACACTTATTTGCAGTCAGTCTTTCGACCAGACTCATAGATGGAGTGTTGAACAGGTAGGGTAAGTTGTCACATTTTTGAGTTCCCAAGTCGGTAATACGCTTGAAGCCCTCATTGTAAAACACCCTTGGTTTGCGTTGACCTTTCTTGTCCGTGTACCATACCACAAATTTATCGTCTTCACGATACTTGTCTGTTATGGTTCTAACGGAACTGTTAAGTTTTTGCGCAAATGTCTTTAGCATACTGAACCTCATGATACATCCAAATGAACGTCCAAGAGCCGATGCATTGTTTGCAATGGAGTAGTAGTTGTAGAATCCTCTGATTTCTGTGTTGAAACGTGCTACTATATCTTGTGGCTCATTGTCTATCAGGTATGTTCTACCTTTAGAACTCCACACTTCTTTGCCATTTCGTGTTTTCACGTTCATAGCTTCAAGACTCAGTAGCTTCTTCTTTATTACTTCTCGTGATACGTGTAGTATCACATTACCATTACGATGTCTACGAGTTTCTCCTCTTGCATTTTTCTGCGTTGTGTAATCTTTACGGACTGATATTTCATAGCCGAGAAATTTTGCACTGTCTTGTGCGTTGGTTATCAAGGTCTTTTCTTGTGACATTTCCAATTTTAGCTTCTTTTGCATAAATTGTGTAACATCCGCCTTGATTTTCTCGCACTCTGCTTTATTTCCAATGACCCCTATAAGGAAATCATCAGCGTAGCGTACATAATTCAATCTACGGAAATTCTCATCCATATCGTTACCGCTCGGCATAGTCAGTATTTGCTGTTGCTTATTACGAACTTCCTCTCGCATTGCTTCCAATTTATCAACGTCCGTCACCTCCTTCATTCTCTTCTTTAGATAGTGAACTCGATTGTTCAGTCTGCCGATATCCTTGTTGCGGTGTCTAACTTTACCCTTATGGAAATCTTGTGCATACTTCTTCATATACTTATCGAACTTGTCCAGGTAGATATTAGCCAGTATTGGACTGATAATTCCACCTTGAGGCGTACCCGAATAAGTTCTATTGAAGTGCCATTCTTCCAAATATCCAGCGTTGAGAAATTTACGTATTAACCGAAGGAAACGCTCGTCAGATATGCGTTCCCTCAGAATTTCTATCATCACGCCATGGTTGATATTGTCAAAGAAACCTTTTATGTCTCCCTCAATGAACCACTTTGTTCCGTTGAAATTATTCTGTAGACTCTTAAGTGCCGTGTGGCAGCTTTTGTGTGGTCTGAAACCATGTGAAGTCCGTTCAAAATACCCTTCGTATATGGCTTCGAGAACCATTCTCACTACCTCTTGCACTAATTTATCTGCAAACGTAGGGATACCGAGCGGACGTAACTTTCCGCTCTTCTTCGGTATGTAAACCCTCTTTGCCGGTTTAGGCCTATAGACTTCGCTTTTGAGACTGTCTATTAATGCGTGTATCTTGTCAATGCTCATGCCGTCCTCCGTCTGTCCATCAGTACCGGGTGTCATATTGCCTGGTTTTGCATGAATGCGCTGATATGCGACTAAGAACATCTGCTCATTGAACAGAATACGATAGAGTCGTTCGTATTTGTAACCTGACTCGTTGCTGTGTTCAGCTAAAATGTTTAATACTTGCTCGGGATTTCTCATACGTCTCTCACGTTTTCCTTTGTTTGTACTAAAGTTATGGACTGTTCCCCTTCGCCATGTACAAGCCGTTAACTTGCTCGGACTACTATGGGAACTCCGTTGCCATATCAGATATTCAGAGACCAGCTCTCATAGCCTTTGAGGCGTTCTGACTTAGGCAATCCCCAGTTAGTTTCACTTGATAACTATTAGCGTGACATATTGTCGGATGCGACTTTCGTTCTTGTCCGCTTATTGCGGCTGTGTCATAGTCGGTTCTTAATGCTCTGCACTAACGCACAAAATAGCCAGAGTACTATGAAATAGCGTATATAAAAGCCTTCCGCTATTGCAAGATGTGGTACCACCGAACTATCGTTCAACCAATCAAGGCTTCATCCTTATATATGTCGTTTCGTCTTGCCCTTCAGTCGCTACTTGGCTATTAGTAGACTCAGGGCTTTAATCAGCATGCTACACTCCCCGTTAGGTTTCCCCGTCGGATAAGCTGATTGACAATAGGATTATATTGAACCCAATCCTAACTTCTTGCTACAGAAGTATTTATCAAGCGACCAATCTGGGCGCACTGGCATAAAGCTGCGTGGTCTCAATACGCATGTGCCCCATCATTTTGCCGACTGTCTCGATCGGAACACCCAATGAAAGGGTTATATGGGTTCCGAAATTGTGTCGTGCCTTATGAAATGTAAGTTCAAATCCGTAAACTTCACCCAACTGGTGGGCGAGCATAATGAAATACGTACGACTATACAGATTGAAGACCTTGTCATCCTTTCTCTGTTCCCGATATTTCTCTATTATCTTCAACGGAATATCCAGCAATCGGACAGAAGACAGTGTTCCTGTTTTCTGGCGGTGGATATGAATCCACCATGAACCGTCTTCAGATTGGGTAATATCATTTACCCTCAGTTTTTTCAAATCCGTATAGGCAAGTCCGGTAAAAGTGGAGAAGATGAACATATCCCTTACAAACTGAAGCTGTGGCTTCTCGACAGGTGTTGTAAGCAGCGTCTTCAGATCTTCCAGCTTCAGATGACGACTTTTCCGTTTGGGCAGTTCAGGATGAAGGCGACAATACGGATCACGGCGGATTGTTCCCTGGCTGACAGCCCGCATGGTCATCTTCTTCAGCCTGTAAAGATGTTCATGCACGCTCTTCGGGCTTAAATTCCTGTCCGTCCTGAGAAAAAGTTCAAAGTCATCGTAGAACACACGGTCAAGACTACGTAGCAGTACATCCTCTACGCCGCGTTTTTCCTGCACGAAAGCCGAAAGGTGCTTATATGAACGTAAGTAGGAATCATAACTCTCCTTTATACGATCCACACCGATACGCTTCTTGAACTCCTCGTTATGCTCTCTGAAAAGAGCCAGCAGAGTTAGCGGTTTCTGACCGACTCCCATCACGGCATTCTTTACCTGCTCTGCCGTAATAAATCCCAGACTGTTCTTAATCCGCCTGTAATGCTCCTTGATTTCTTTGGTCAGATCATCAATAGCCCGGTTGACGGTAATGGCATTCTCACTGCGGCCGTCAGCCCGTCCTTTTTCAGGATTCCAGATGGCCGGATTGACGGATACTTTCGTTCCTATCTGTTCCCATTTGGCATCTATGCTTATCTTGCACAGCAACTGGCACGTTCCATCCTTACGGACTTTGGTGCGGTTTATATAAAACAGTATCGCAAATGTACTGCGACGTTTGATTTCCATATTGTCAGTATTTCTTTTCATAATCCTATTTTTTGCCATTGTCAAATAACTACAGAAAACCGCTCAGCAATTATTTTATCCAATGCTTTCGTATCTGTATCTATCTTATTGTCTGTCACCTTTGCGTAATGCTGTGTGGTCTCAATACGACTGTGCCCCAACATCTTGCTGACCGTTTCAAGCGGTACGCCATGGGAAAGTGTAATTTCTGTCGCATAGGTATGACGGGCGGTGTGGAAGACCAGCTTACGTCCTATACCGCAAATTTCGGCGATGCGTTTCAGATAACGATTCAATGAACTGTTGGAATACATGGGGAGAAGCTTTCCTTCAGGAGCCATATCGCGGTATTTTTCAATAATATGGAACGGCAGTTCCATAAGCGGTATTTCAAAATCTACACCGGTTTTCTTGCGAGAACTCCTGATCCACCAGGTACCATCTTCCGCGAGAGAAAGGTTTTCATTTGTCAGCAGACACATGTCGCTATAGGGAATACCCGTATAACAGGAAAACAGGAACATATCTCTCACATGATAAAGAATCTGATCATGGAGAGGTGTTGTCATAATCCTATTCAATTCTTCGGAGGTGAGATATTTCTGTTCCGGTTTCGGATGTACCGGTTCATATCCGACAAACGGGAATACTGTTATTATACCGTCAGCAATAGCTTCTCCGACAATTGTTTTCAGTTGGACGGTAAGATTGACTATTGTGCCTGAAGCCAGACAACATTCCGTACGTAGATACAAGTCATATTTTTCAATGAAGGAACGGTCCAATGCGGCAAAAGGGATATCTGACAGCTTATATTGCATCTGTAAAAAACGTACCAGATGATTGTAGGAATTGCAGTAAGCCCTCAATGTCTTTTCCGTACGATTGATCCCAACGCGTTTCTCGAAATTTCTAATGAAAAGTCTGAAATAGCTTAATAGGGTTTCCTGTTCCGAAGCCATACCCAAAAGTTGATGCTTTACATCCTCTGCTGTTACATCCTCACGGATTGCAGATTGTTCCGCATAGATGCCGAGCGCGGCAGCACGTATTTCATCCAGTCTGTTGTTTATGTCTCTTGCCGCAACACTTTTTCCACACGCCCGTCCGGATGACCACAATGACTGTGGCACACGAAACTTGACACTGAATGCTGTTTCAGAGTGCTTGCCGACAATAAGCCGTGCCATCACGGGACAGTTTCCCCTGGCATCCGCCTCGCTCTTTTTAAGGTAGAACGAAACCTTTACATCTGTCTGATTCATAATCTGTTCCATTGTTTGCAAAATTAACAGAGACAGAGTTAATCATCGGCATGTAAAATATCGTCAGACATCGACAAAGCTATCACCATTGACTTCCGGAACCTATATTTTTCATATCTCAAAAAAAATAAGTACCTTCGCTAAGCCAAAATGATGAAACTGCGTTCTTTACGGTCGGAGCAGAAAGGATTTTCAAACAAATCCATACAACTGGAATGGGCAACGGATAGGTAGCAATTTTTTCGCTTAACTATTCAAAAAACGGCTTCAAAGCACACATTTACAAATGCGGAATAATGCTGCGTATCTCCCTGAAAGCCCAATAGTTTACATTATTCTTCCTAAATCCATCCGAAATCGGGCGAGTTTCGCTATTTTTGTCTATCAAAAACCAAACGAATCCAAGCATGTCTGACAGTAAATATATATCTATAAAAGGCGCGAAGGTAAACAACCTGAAAAATATAGACGTTGATATTCCACGTAATAAACTAGTAGTCATTACGGGGTTGTCCGGTTCCGGAAAATCCTCACTGGCATTCGATACATTGTATGCCGAAGGACAGCGTCGCTATGTGGAAAGCCTTTCATCGTATGCACGCCAGTTCCTGGGACGAATGAGCAAACCTGAATGTGATTTCATCAAAGGTATTCCTCCTGCCATTGCTATCGAACAGAAAGTAATCAGCCGGAATCCGCGTTCTACCGTAGGTACATCGACTGAGATATACGAATATCTGCGTCTGCTGTTTGCACGTGTCGGCAAAACTTATTCGCCGATAAGCGGTCAGCTTGTAAAAAAAGACAGCCCCGAAGATATTGTAAACTGCATGCTCTCATATCCGAAAGGTACACGCTATACGGTACAGACTCCTATCATTCCCCGAGAAGGACGTAGTGAAGCCGAACAGATAGAAATGGATATGAAACAAGGATTCACCCGTCTGGAAGTAAACGGTGAAATGGTTCGTATGGAGGATTATCAATATAATCCTGCCGATACGGTATACCTGCTGGTGGACCGTATGAGCTGCGATGATACAAAAGATGCAATCAGCCGCTTGACCGATTCAGCAGAAACAGCTATGTACGAAGGTGACGGAGCTTGTCTGCTGCGCTTTTACCTGCCCGACGGAAGTACCAAACTACATGTCTTCAGTACAAAATTCGAGGCAGACGGTATTAAGTTTGAAGAGCCCAGCGACCAGATGTTTTCGTTCAACTCTCCTATCGGCGCATGCCCTACGTGTGAAGGTTTCGGAAAGATTATCGGTATAGACGAGCATCTTGTCGTACCCAACCGTGCATTGAGTGTTTACGACGGTGCTGTGATGTGCTGGAGAGGAGAAAAAATGAGCGAATGGCTCACCGAATTCCTGCGCGAAGCTCCGGCGCACGATTTTCCTATATTCGAGCCTTACTATAACCTGACTCAGGCACAGAAGGATTATTTATGGCACGGACCACGTGACAAAGTCTGCATCGATTCGTTTTTCAAGATGCTGGAAGAAAATCAGTATAAGATACAATACCGCGTAATGTTAGCCCGTTACCGTGGTAAAACAACTTGTCCGGAGTGTCATGGCAGCCGTTTGAAGAAAGAAGCGCTTTATGTCAAAGTGGGAGGACGCACCATTGCAGAACTGGTAGAGATGCCGGTTTATCAGTTGAAAGAGTTTTTCCGTACCTTGCAACTCGACGAACATGACAAGATGATAGCCCAACGCTTGCTGAATGAAATCAATAACCGGTTGACTTTCCTGCTCGACGTCGGACTTGGATATCTTACATTAAACCGACTCAGCAACTCACTTTCCGGGGGAGAAAGTCAGCGAATCAATCTAGCAACCTCACTGGGAAGCAGTCTGGTAGGTTCACTTTATATTTTGGACGAACCTAGTATCGGACTTCACAGCCGAGATACAGACAAGCTTATCAAAGTACTCCGCCAGTTGCAACAGCTGGGCAATACAGTGGTAGTGGTAGAGCATGATGAAGAAATCATCCGTGCTGCCGACTATATTATAGATATCGGCCCTAAAGCCGGACGTCTGGGAGGAGAAATTGTTTATCAAGGAGATATGAAAGACCTGCATCCCGGAAGCAACAGCTATACTGTAAAATATCTGCTAGGAGAAGAAATCATCGAACGACCACAGACACATCGTTCGTGGAATAATTATATAGAAATAAAAGGAGCCAGAGAAAACAACCTGAAGGGAATCGATGTACGCTTCCCACTTAACGTAATGACGGTAGTGACCGGAGTAAGTGGTTCAGGAAAAAGTACGTTAGTGCGCGACATCTTTTATAAGGCACTGAAGCGTGAGTATAGTGAAGGCAGCGACCGTCCGGGAGAATTTATTTCACTGGAAGGTGATATCCAGATGATAAAGGACATAGAGTTTGTCGACCAAAACCCGATAGGCAAATCTTCACGCAGTAATCCTGTCACCTACATCAAGGCATACGACGAAATAAGAAAACTGTTTGCCGACCAGCCTTTGGCCAAACAAATGGGGTATTCGGCAGGGTATTTCTCGTTCAATACCGAAGGAGGACGTTGTGAAGAATGTAAAGGAGAAGGTACTGTAACGGTAGAAATGCAATTCATGGCCGATCTGGTACTGGAATGTGAATCATGTCATGGAAAACGTTTTAAGAGTGATACTCTGGAAGTACGTTACGAAGGGAAAAACATCTATGACATACTGGAAATGACAGTCAACCAGGCTATCGAATTTTTCGATGAACACAAGCAGAAGAAAATAGTAAAAAAACTGCTGCCGCTACAAGAAGTTGGACTCGGATATATCAAGCTGGGACAATCATCCTCTACTCTTTCGGGAGGAGAAAACCAGCGTGTCAAACTGGCATACTTCCTGAGTATCGAAAAATCTCAGCCAACCATTTTTGTATTCGACGAACCGACAACAGGATTACATTTCCACGACATAAAGAAACTGCTAGAGGCATTCAACTCGTTAATAGCACGAGGACATACGGTTGTCATAATCGAACATAACATGGATGTTATCAAATGTGCCGATTATGTCATAGACCTCGGTCCGGAAGGTGGAGATATGGGCGGTAATCTCGTAGTATGCGGCACCCCCGAAGAAGTAGCTCATTGCGGAGCATCATATACAGGGCAGTATCTGTTAGAAAAGATACAAATTTAGCCCATACACATACATAAAGAAAGTATATAGAGTAATTTTGATGTTTTTTTGTTAAGGTGCAATAAACAATATTCCTCACTATATTGTTTAATTAATTATTTATTTTAATCAAAAAAAGAGAGATTTTATGAAAAAAAAGTTGTTTTTACTCTGTACTTGCTTCTTCGCCTACATCAGCATAGCGATGGCACAGGTATCGAAGGTGACAGGTGTTGTCATCTCAGAAGAAGACAATCTTCCTATCGTAGGAGCTTCTGTCCTAATAAAAGGGACTAATACAGGAACCGTGACCGATATCGATGGGAAATTTACACTTGGCAACATTCCAGCAAATGCAAAGAAAGTGATAATTTCTTTCATCGGTATGCAAAGTCGCGAATTAGACATTAAACCGGAATTAAATGTAATCCTGAAATCGGATACAGAAGTTCTGGATGAAGTGGTGGTTACCGGTTATGGAGTAACAAAGAAAAGTACATTTACGGGAGCAGCCAATGTAGCAGGTTCTACTACACTTGAATCACGCACCGATGCAAACTTCATGAAAGCGCTCGAAGGAAGTATGCCGGGTGTGCAAATGAATAATTCAACAAGTATGCCGGGTGCTCAAGCTAATGTGTATATCCGAGGAGAAAGTTCTGTCAATTCGGGTACACAACCGTTGTATATCATAGACGGTATGCCTATGAACTCGGATACTGATGCTGAAACAGCAAGTTACAACCGTGCATTCAATCCACTGGCAAACATTAACACGGCAGATATCGAATCGATAACTGTTCTGAAAGATGCCAATGCTACTGCTATCTACGGTTCGCGTGCCGCCAATGGTGTAATCGTAATCACAACCAAAAAAGGACAGGAAGGAGCTATGCATATAGACTTGGATATCAAACAAGGCTTTACAAACATTGCTCCAAATAATTTTTCTTTCTGTAATGCACAACAGACAGCCGACTTGTTTGCACGTGGTCTGGTAAACAGTGATCCGGAAAAGTACACCTACGAATCGGCTATGGCAAAAATAAAATCAGACTATAACTGGGACGGTACACAAAACTACGATTGGCTGGATGCTATTACCCGTACCGGTTATTATCAGGATTATAACATCAGCTTCAGCGGAGGAAATGGCAAGACTCGCTATTATGCCAGTCTGGGATACCTGAATCAGGAAGGTGTTGCCATCAACAGCGATATGAAACGTTACTCTGCCCGCCTCAACCTGGAAACATCTTACAAATGGTTCAACTTCGGATTTAACACATCATTTGCTCTGGCAGATATGGATGCATTCTCTCAATCTACCGGAGGATCTTATTCGAACCCGTTTGTCAGTGCTACACTGAAAGCAACTCCACTCGATCCTTTTTACAACGAAGATGGAAGTTATAATACAAGCATTTCATACAACCCATTGGCTGTTTACGATAAAGAGGCCGGAGATATTTATAATACCAAAACTACCACAATCAATTTAAATCCCTATTTCGCCATTAATTTTGGAAAAGGTTTTATTCTAAAAACCTCATTAGGTATCAACTCTTACGGCACACGCCAATATGACTTCTGGAGCTGGTACAACAATCAGGGAGCAAGCGACAATGGTCGTGGTACGCAGTATAATTCGAATACCACAACGATAACATGGACAAACACATTGAACTGGCTTTATACGTTCAATGAAAAACATAATGTTTCTGTCATGCTGGGACAAGAAGCACAATGGAAAAACTACTGGAACGAAGAGTATGCCGGTATCAACTTTCCATTGATGGGCTACCGTGAACTGAATATGGCAGGTTCTTCTTATGGAATTCCGTCATACAAAACACGTAAAGCACGTCTGGCTTCCTTCTTCCTCAATACAAGCTACGACTATCAAGGCAAGTACTACGGACAGGTCAGCTACCGCCGCGACGGTTCTTCTGTATTCGGAAACAACAACCGATGGGGTAATTTCTGGTCTGTAGGAGGAAAATGGAGAATCTCGGAAGAAGAATTCCTCAAAGACAACGACGTATTTACCAACTTAGCTATCAGAGCCAGCTACGGAACTGTAGGAAATCAGGATATAGACTGGTATGCATCACGCGGATTCTATAAGGCTGGATACAATTATAACAACGAACCCGGTATCGCTCCTGAGTCGTTAAATCTTCCTGACCTGGGATGGGAAACAAGCAAGAAGCTGAATATCGGTCTTGATATTACACTGATCAGAAAATGGAATCTGACTGTTGACTTCTATAATGAAGCTACATCAGACATGTTGTTTGAACTTCCTATATCTAAAGTTACAGGACTGGATAAGGTATACCAGAATATCGGTTCTATGCGCAACAGAGGTGTGGAAATCGGCTTGAACGGTACTATCTTACAGACAAAGGGATGGACCTGGACCGCTTATGCCAATGTTACATTCAACCAGAACCGTGTCACAGAACTGTCAGACGGAAAACCTGTTGAAGAAACTTATACTATCATACAGGAGGGATATCCTCTCAGACAATTCTATATGGTAGAATATGCTGGTGTAGATCCAGATACAGGCAATCCGTTATGGTATAAAAATGCTACTGGAGATGAAACAACAACCAACTGGAATGAATGTGCCAAAAGATATCTTGGATCGGCCGATCCGAAAGCTTATGGTGGTTTCGGTACACGTCTTCAGTGGAAGAACTTCGACTTCTCTGCTGACTTCAATTACCGACTGGGAGGAAAAGTTTATGCATCTTCAAACCGCTTCTACCTTTCGGCCGGAAGTCAGGGTAATATAACTCCTGCAACTTATTTATATGAAAATGCATGGACAGAAGAAAACCGGTATACAGATGTACCTAAGTATGTATACGGAAACACATCGGGAGAAAACAATCATTCTTCACGATTCCTTTACAGTGGCAACTTCCTCCGTGTAAAGAACCTGCAATTAGGATATACATTACCGAAACATCTTTTGAAGAAAATACTGATAGACAATATGCGTATCTATATATCAGCAGACAATATCTATACTTTCAAGGCAAAAGATTTTGTAGGATATGATCCTGAAACATACACCAACGGATTGATATCCTTCCAGTATCCTTCCACACGGACATTCCTGGCAGGTATTACACTTGGTTTCTAACAATTATGTTTAACGCATCAATATTGAAAATTAAATATGAAGAAATTTATATCTCGACTACTTATTTGTACAGCCTTGACAGGTTGTCTTGCTTCCTGCAATAATTTCTTCGATACAGAATATAATGAAGGAATAGATGTAGACAACGGACTTACCAGCGTAGACAATATAAAATATGCCCTAAATGGAACTTATTATCAGTTATTCAGATTCTATTTTGCCGGAAACTATTCACTGACTATTGGCGATATGGCTGGTGACATGGCATATCTGAATGGCTCGGCTAATCACTGGACCACTATCAACCATTATAGCGTAACAGCTGATGATTCATACCTCAGCAGCATATGGGAATACGGATATAAGGTTGTAGACAACTCTGCACGTATCATTAAAGCCGGAAAAGAACTTGAAAGTACTACCGCCGATTCGGACAAGGCAGCACTTAAACAATATCTGGCAGAAGCATACGGATTAAGAGGATATGCAATGCTGGCTATGACCAACATCTTCGGCAAGCAGATCAAAGTCAACGAAACAACAGACAACAGCGATGCACCGGGTATCGTTATCATTGATGAACCGATTCAAGCTTTCGAAGAAGTCAGCCGTTCTACAGTTGGAGCATGCTATAAAGCCATACTGGAAGATTTCAACAATGCACTGACTTGTTACGAAGAAAGCGGAACCGACGGCAGAGAAACAAATTCATATTTATCGGTTGCTGCGATAGAAGGCTTAATGGCACGTACATATTTATATCTGGAAGATTTCGAAAATGCAGCAAAGTATGCCCAATATGCTCTTGAACACTCGAACAAGAAAGTTGAAGCCTACACCGAAGACAGTTACAAAAAATTGTACACAGGAGGCGACAGTAATACAGAAAGTATCTTCCGTCTGGCAATTGATGTAAACAACAGCTGGTCGGCCAACTCTTGTGGTAACGTATGGACTACGTATGGAGGACTTCCCAGCCAGCGTATGAGAAACTTAATAGCTGATACAGACTGTAGAGGCAGCCTCTACCTGCCGACAATCAAAAAAGGCTCGTACACACAAATGCAATATGGAGGAAAGTTCTGGTATGGAGGAGGAAATACCGCATATGCCACCAACTATATTGTTAATGCTCCCGAAATGGAACTAATCATTGCAGAAGCAAAGTTACGAGCAGCACAACCAGACTTGAATGGTGCTAAAGAAGCTCTGCTGACTGTAGCCAAGAGAAATTCGAAGATTACCAGTGCCGACGATTTAGGAAATACCAAAGAAGAAGTATTTGCATTCCTGAAAGACGAACGTGCACGTGAGTTATTCCAAGAAGGTTTCCGCTTCTATGACTTACGCCGTTGGGGTGAAAAAGCTGATGTATATGCCAACGTCGAAGACCAGGTATCGTATAAATACACAAACTACGATATATCCCAGTTCTGTTATCCAATTCCTAGTGATGAAATCAATGCAGGATTTGGTATAGAACAAACTCCAAACTGGAACAATTATCTGCCTAAATAAATCTAATTTCGGCAAAGCCTTATAGGTCAGCACACAAATACAATCCGTTTTAATGAACAAACTGAGTTTCAATCCCCAAACTCTCCCGTTCATTAAAACGGATTTTTATTTTTAGCCTCAACAGAAATTGAGTCAATTTTTCCCAGATTTTTTATCCCCTTATTATAAATTCTTTTACCTTTGCAATCAAAGGGTTAGTCAACACACAAATAATACTATAAAAACATGAACAAAAAAATTAAAGCACTTGTGGGGTTAGGTATGCTTTTATTTACCGCTCCTGTTATGGGACAACAATTTCCTTATCAAAACACCAGTCTTACTCCTGAACAACGGGCATCCGATTTACTTGAACGGTTGACCCTGGAAGAAAAAGTTTCTCTTATGCAAAATGCTTCTCCTGCTATTCCACGACTAGGTATCAAAGCCTACGACTGGTGGAACGAAGCTCTTCATGGAGTAGGCCGAGCTGGAATTGCCACTGTATTTCCTCAAACAATCGGTATGGCTGCATCGTTCGATGATGAATTGATTTACAAAGTCTTTACAGCCGTTTCCGATGAAGCCAGAGCCAAATATACAGAATTCAGCAAATCGGGCAATCTGAAACGCTATCAGGGACTGACATTCTGGACTCCCAATATCAACATATTCCGCGATCCTCGCTGGGGAAGAGGACAGGAAACTTACGGAGAAGATCCTTACCTCACTTCACGAATGGGGGTTGCCGTAGTTCGAGGTCTGCAAGGTCCGGATAATATGAAATACGACAAGCTTCATGCATGTGCCAAGCATTATGCCGTTCATTCAGGACCGGAATGGAACCGACACAGCTTCAATGCCGAAAACATTGCGCCACGTGATTTGTGGGAAACTTACCTGCCGGCTTTCAAAGCACTGGTTCAGGAAGCTGATGTAAAAGAAGTGATGTGTGCCTACAATCGTTTCGAAGGTGAACCTTGCTGCGGAAGCAACCGCTTGCTGATGCAAATCCTGCGCGATGAATGGAAATACAAAGGCATAGTAGTATCCGATTGCGGTGCTATCAGTGATTTCTGGCGCAAAGGATATCACGAAACGCATCCCGATAAAGAAACGGCCAGTGCAGGAGCTGTATTGAGTGGTACAGATCTGGAATGTGGAAATAATTACAAATCACTTCCGGAAGCTGTACAAAAAGGACTGATAGACGAAAAACAAATTGATATCTCTGTAAAACGTCTGTTAACAGCTCGTTTCGAATTAGGCGAAATGGACGAACATGTCTGCTGGGACAGTATTCCATATTCTGTAGTCGACAGCAAAGCACATAAAGACTTAGCACTGGAAATTGCACGAAAAAGCATTGTCCTGCTGCAAAATCGGAATAATATCCTGCCGTTGAAAGAAGACATGAAAATCGCTTTGATCGGTCCCAATGCCAACGACTCTGTCATGCAATGGGGTAACTACAATGGTTTTCCTTCCCATACCTCTACCTTGTACGAAGCTTTGAAAGAACGTATTCCGGCAAACCAACTGATTTACGACTTCGGATGTGACCGTACTTCTGGTATCAGTTTGGAAAGTGTATTCAGCCAATGTAGCATCGATGGGAAACCTGGATTCCGCTCTACCTATTGGAACAACATCAAGATGGAAGGCAAACCTGCTACCGTCACCCATACCAGTACTCCTTTCAAGTTTACTACATTAGGAGCAACAGTATTTGCAGCAGGAGTAAATATTCAAGATTTCTCTGCAAGCTACGAATCGGTATTTACCGCACCCGAAACAGAGGATATCAATTTCCACTTCGAGGCAGCAGGCATAATCCGCCTGAGCATAGATGGAAAAGAAGTAGCCAGCGGAAAATATCTGAAAAACAATATGAATCTGTATACGCTGAAAGCTGAAAAAGGAAAAACATACAACATTAAAATAGACTTTATCTTCTACAGCAAAGACAGAGCAGCCCAACTGAATTTTGATATGGGACGCAATGTTCCTGTAAACCTGCAAGCTTCCATCGACAAAGTAAAAGCAGCCGATGTCATTGTCTTTGCAGGAGGTATTTCACCTTCTCTTGAAGGAGAAGAAATGCCAGTAAATGCAGAAGGTTTCAAAGGCGGCGACCGCACAACAATCGAACTTCCTGCTATTCAGCGACGATTGATAAGTGAATTGAAAAAATTAGGCAAGCCGATTATCTTTGTCAACTATTCAGGCTCGGCTGTCGGACTGGAACCCGAAAGCAAGATTTGCGATGCCATTCTTCAGGCATGGTATCCTGGTCAGGCTGGAGGAACAGCTGTTGCCGATGTTTTATTTGGCGACTACAATCCTTCGGGTAAACTTCCGGTCACTTTTTATAAGCATACCGACCAGCTTCCTGACTTTCAAGACTACTCGATGAAGGGACGTACCTACCGTTATATGACAGAAAGTCCTTTATACAGCTTCGGTCACGGATTGAGTTACACCAACTTTACATACGGTCCAGCTACATTAAGTCAGCAAACAATCAGCCAAGGTAAAGAAGTAACACTCACAATCCCCGTACAAAATACCGGAAATTATGACGGAGAAGAAGTGGTGCAAGTATATTTAAGTTGCCCGGGAGATAAAGAAGGTCCTTCACATACACTCCGCGCCTTCAAACGCGTCCACATTGCAAAAGGACAGCGCGCAAATGTTTCTTTCACCCTCGACAGTGAAACATTCCAATGGTTCGATATAAACACCAACACCATGCGTATGGTAGAAGGTAATTATGAACTGCTTTACGGAGGTACTTCACGTATAGATCAATTACAGAAAATATCTATTAGCGTAACAGACTAAAAGACATATCATTTGAGTAAAAATCATCTCGAAGGGTAATATCCGGATACGTTAAATCATTTTACTAGAAATAACTGAGTAAATGATTTAATATATCCGGATATATACTGATTATATGAAGAAAATACCAATTCATGAGTAGTGGAAAATAGAACATTTTCTATCTTTGTAGAAACAAAAACATCATGCAAATCAATAGAATACTAACAAAAACATTCCTTATCTGTCTGATTTATTGCTTGTCTATACTTCCGGCAAGTGCCCAGACTAGTGTCTTATTTTCTACCGACAATCAAATATCAAGCAGCCTGATAAATGATATTTATCAAGACCAGAAAGGTTTTATCTGGATTGCTACAGAATATGGATTGAATTTATTTGACGGAAATAAGTTTGTAACTTTCCACCACATAGAAAATGATTCTACCTCACTTCGTAACGATTATGTATTTTCAGTCTTCGAGGATAGCAAAAACAATCTTTGGGTAGCTTCATTGGGCGGGCTGATGAAGTACAATCATAATACCAATTCATTTACAGAAGTACCACTATACATAAATTCTACCCAGGTTACTACCATACACACTGTTCAAATTATCGAACGCAAGAATGGAGAAATATGGGTTGCATCTTCTGGAGGAGGTATATTCAAAGCCAACGCAGAAGCAGAACGTTGCGACTGTGTAATGGATTTCTATAAAATGGGTATGCTGCATCTGACTTCTATGTTGGAAGATAACGAAGGGAACTTATGGATGGGAGCAGAAAATGACGGATTGATTTGCTATAACCCTGAAACAAAAGCTGTCCAAACTTTCCGTACTCCTTTTATCAGTGAAAACAACATATCCGATCTGGCTAAAGGGAACAGTGGAAACATTTATATCGGCACATTGACTGGAGGTCTTAATATATACAATGCAAGTAGCAAAAGTTTTACACAAGTTCCTTACAAAGGAAGAAGCAACTTGCAAATCAAGACACTGAAATTTATAAATAATCAACTATATATTGGAACCGACGGAGAAGGACTAAAAGTGTATTCATTGAAAGACAAAGAGATTCAAGACCACCCTCTTGAAAACGCTCCGATAAATATAAACGACGGTAAGGTACACTCTATCCTAATGGATCGGGACAAAAATCTTTGGCTTGGTCTGTTCCAGCGGGGAATTGCTTTCATCCCCACCAAACGTAACCCTTTTCTTTACCACGGGCAAAAACAAATACACGATAACCCCATCGGTCATAACTGTGTTATGTCTGTATTCCAAAACAGCAAGAAAGAACTGTTTGTCGGAACAGACAATGACGGATTGTATGTCTTGGATAAGAATTTCAATCAGATAAACCACTTTACTCCCGAAGGAAGTCCAAATAGCGTTGCCAATACGATACTAAGTATCTTCGAAGATTCAAACAATGAACTTTGGCTTGGTTCATATACAAAAGGAGTTGCACGGTGTAACCCTGCAACCGGATTCTGTGAATTTATTCCAGAACTGATAAATGAACGTATCTTTTCTATCACCGAAGATCATAACCACAACTTATACTTCAGCACTTATGGTTCTGGATTTTATGTATATAATAAGACCAACAAACTATTGAAGCGTTATAACAGTACAGAAGAAAGTACCGGAATAAAGACTAAGGATGAACTTCCCAATAACTGGATAAATTCTTTGTATTGTGATAAGGAAGGTATGATCTGGATCGGACATTTTAAGGGTATCAGTTGTTTTAATCCACAAACAGAAAGCTTCATCAACTACACATCCAATAACTATATCATAACAAGATGCATCGGTTATGCCATAACTGAAAGCCACGACGGAACGATATGGGCAGGAACATCAAATGGTTTATATTCGTTTGACCGGAAAACTAAAACAATAAAACGCTACACACAGCAAGATGGACTGAGTAACAACATTATTTGTGGTGTATGCGAAGATAATAATCATAATATCTGGGTAAGCACATTCAACGGAATCAGCTGTCTGAATAGAAAAGAACAAAGTTTTACCACTTACTTTTCAGGCGACGGACTACAAGGAAATGAATTTACAAGAGGAGCTTTCTATCGTTCAGTAAGCGGTGAAATTTTCTTCGGAGGAGTAAATGGAATCACCAGCTTTATGCCAGAAAAAATAGCAAACAATACTCCAACTCCCTCTATTACAATTACTGAATTTATCGTTGCTGGAAAATCAGTAAATACCAATACACTATCAGGAGGAGAACCTATTACCCAAAAAGCTGTGATAGAATCGGACAAGTTCCGGCTAAACTATAAAGATAATACATTCAGCATATCGTTTTCTACATTACAGTTTGACAACGTACGTCAGGTTATCTATAAATATCGTATCAAGGAGCTGGATGAAGAATGGTTGTCAACAGCACCCGGAGTCAATACAGTGACATACAACAACCTGCCTCACGGGAAATATACATTCCAGGTATATGCTATCAATCATGGTTACAATTCACCTACCCGCAGTATCGAAATCATCATCACTCCGCCTTGGTTCCAATCATGGTGGGCATATATTATATATGCCATACTGACTATTTTCATCATACTAGCTATCATCGGAAACTTGCGTACACGCTTCGAACGCCGTAAAGAAATGGTAGAACGTAAGCATGCCGAAGAAATAAGCGAGGCTAAACTACAGTTCTTTATCAATATATCACATGAAATTCGTACTCCTCTCACGTTGATTATAAATCCGCTTGAAAAGCTGATAGCCAACTGTCATGACTCAGAACTAGGAAAGAGTTATATGATGATTTACCGTAACTCACAGCGTATTCTTCGATTAATCAACCAGTTGATGGATATTCGTAAAATAGATAAAGGACAGATGAATCTGAAGCTAAGAGAAACAGACCTGGTCGGATTCATTGATGATGTAGTAACTACATTCAGTTACCTTGCACAAAACAAACATATCACACTTACTTTCCAACATCAGGACAATCGGTTAAGTGCATGGCTTGACCTGCATAACTTCGACAAAGTACTGATGAATCTGCTTTCGAATGCCTTCAAGTATACTCCCGAAGGAGGAAATGTTACGATTTCACTCACTACCGGAGAAGATGAAGAAGCACATCTTCCGCTTAAGAAATATATAGAAATTAAAGTAAGCGACACAGGAATAGGCCTGGATGACCAGCAGATAGAACGCATATTCGACCGATTTTACCAAATCAACAATGATATTACACGCAATCAGGCCGGAACTGGAGTGGGACTCCACTTAACCCGGTCACTGGTAGAGCTTCATCACGGTACAATCATTGCCCGTAACCGTACAGATGTACAAGGCAGCGAATTTATTATCCGCATTCCACAAGGTAGTGACCATTTGAAAATGGAAGAACTGGAACAACCAGATACAACTACCTCAGAGAATAATCCAACAATTACTACTACCACAACATCTGAACAGCCAGTTAAAACAACAGAAGAAACAGAAACTGAAAAGAAAATCAAATCAAAAAGCAACTTCCACATTCTGATAGCTGATGATGAAAAAGAGATTCTGAACTATCTGAAAAATGAATTGTCGGCAGACTATAAAATTCATACTTGCAACAATGGACGTGAAGCCTACGAATATCTGCTAAACAATCCAACGGACTTGCTCATTAGTGATGTAATGATGCCTGAAATGGATGGTATGACATTATGCAAAAAGATCAAGCAAAATGCCAATATCAACCATATCCCTGTGATTTTACTGACAGCTAAAGGACGTCCGGAAGAGCAGGTAGAAGGTATCGAAATCGGAGCTGACAGTTATCTGATCAAACCGTTCAATATAGAAGTATTGAAGAGTACGATTGGCAATCTGCTTTCGAACCGACGACTGTTGAAGAATAAGTTCAGCGGAGCTCAGGAGCAAAGCGACAAAGTTCAGAATATCCAACTGAAATCGGCAGATGAAGTATTGATGAACAAAATAATGAAAGTCATCAATGAAAATCTGTCAGAGCCTACCCTGAACGTAGAAATGCTAGCGAACAGTGTAGGATTAAGCCGCGTGCACCTGCATCGTAAGCTAAAAGAACTCACCAATTTATCTTCAAGAGATTTCATACGCAACATACGTATGCAACAGGCAGCCAAGCTACTGAAAGAGAAGAAACTGACGATTTCTGAAGTAGCCTATGCTGTAGGCTATAACAACCTGTCGCATTTTTCGAATACATTCAAAGAATATTTTGGATTATCCCCTAAAGAATACATGCAAAACGCTCATGAAGAAAATGCTACAGAGAATGACATAATAGAAGAATAAATCATCAGCCACATCGAAAATCAGATAATATTACAAAAAAGAAAACTCCAGCATATCGTTCTAAAAACATGCTGAAGTTTTCTTTTTTTCTGTACAAACTTCTTTATTCTTCGTACAAACCTTTTTACCTTTTCGTACAAACTATTTCAACTTTTGTACAAAAAACAGACCTAATCCGCTGTTATTATCAGGAAAAGAAGAAGAACTATATTTCAGCTCATTCCTTTCTTGGCAATAGATCTGCCCCTGGACATTCAAAATTCGTAATAGGCAAATGTACCTTTTTCAGTTCTTTCAGCCGGAAAGTTGCCTCTTCTATATCTTTGGGAAATTTCATTTTCGAAAAGCTCTGAAAATACAACAAGCAGGCATCTTTCCACCAGACGGCATCATTTACCTGAATATCCAAGCGTTTTGCAACTGCTTCATAACGCTCTGTATCAATATACGGACGCATCTGATTCCATGTATCGCGAAAACGCCGTACCTCTTTCAGCCCCGTATCATACTTATAACACAGTTCTTCCCACAGCGTATATCCGTCTTTCAATTTATATGTCCACGGAACATGGTGAAACCAAAGCAAAAATTCTTCGGGGCATGTATCCAGCGTTCCCCATATATTCGCCAACGAATCGGGATATTGCGAAACAGCATTACTACCTGTACCACTTCTGTCAAAGCCAAGTCCTTCACTATCTGCCCGATGATAATACGAAGGAAGCCAGTCGGGACGTGCCCCTTCTATCTCACACCACGGTTCTGGTCCGTAATGATGTCCCCACGCAAATATATGGTGTAACCCCAATGGCATCATATAGTTAACCACCGCTTCACGACTTTCCAGCATAACTTCACGCATTGGAACAAGAAAATCTTTGTTCGATGTAAAGGTCTGTTTCAACCATTCATCGGCAATTTCTTCCGACGACAGACGAGGATTCCAGGCAAGTCTGCCAAAAGCATACCAGTTGGCCTGTGCAAAATCGTGTCCGCACCAATTCACATCATCACCAATATTAGTCACACCTGCTACGGCACGTAACATATCCGGATCAACATATCTGAAAAATTCTTTCCACATCGGAGCCAGATAAGCCAAATGATTGGAATGCCCAAGGTATTCTTGTGTAACCTGAAATTCTGCCATTAATGGTGTATGTTTCATCGCTCCAAACAAAGGACTATACGGTTCTCGCGGCTGAAAATCAATAGGACCATTCTTTACTTGCACGATAACGTTGTCGAGGAACTTTCCATCCAGTGGCTGAAACTCCAGATAAGCCTGTTTCGCACGGTCATTGTCGGAAGGACTATATACAAAAGCTCTCCACATTACGATTCCTCCATACGGTTTCAACGCCTCTGCAAGCATATTTGCTCCTTCAGAATGTGTACGATGATAATCACATGGACCAGGCTGCCCCTCTGAGTTAGCTTTCACCAAAAAACCGCCAAAATCAGGAATCTGCGAATATATTTCGTGTACTTTTTTCTTCCACCATTCTGAAACCTCGGTATTTAAAGGATCGGCTGTAGCAAGTTTTCCTAAAACCATAGGAGAGGCAAAATTTACGGACAAATAGACTTTTAAACCGTATGGCCTGAAAACATCAGCCAGCGCTTTTACCTTCAACAGATATGCATCCGACAATATTTCCGGAGAAGCATTGACATTATTTAATACCGTACCATTGATTCCAACCGAAGCATTGGCACGTGCATATGCTTCATAACGAGGAGATAACACATCAGGCAGTTCTTCCCATTTCCAAAGCGAATGCCCAGCATAACCGCGTTCTATTGTTCCATCCAGATTATCCCAATGATTCAGTATTCGGTATTCATATGCCGGCTTTTCCTTTATATCCAGATGGCCTAAATCAATACCCGTTTCCTGTAAACGAATCAGATGATAAGCAGCATAAAGCAGTCCGGTTTCCGACAATGAACCGATAACTATATGATTTTTATCCGTACGGATAGTATAACCATCTTTTCCTAAAGCAAGGTGTTCCTTATCTGCACAGAGTTGTAAAGTGACAGGAACACCTTTCCACGACCTATTCAGTTCACGCTGTGCAATATTCAACGTCTGCGAGTGCAACAAACAATCAATTGTTGCACTCGCAGTAGTATCTTGACGCAGCCATAAACGACTGCCGTCTTCTGCGGATGCTCCTAAAGTCCATCCGCAGAATAACAGACCGAGAAATAAATTCCTGATCATTCTCCTCCTCCATCTATTGTAATAATCTTACCTTCAGCATCATATTCCAGTTCCACAACTTTTAAGCTACGTAACCATGTTTTTCCTCCAGAAGGTACACAATCGTGGTGAAACAAATACCATTTTCCTTTATATTCCACGATAGCATGATGAGTAGTCCATCCAACTACCGGAGTAAGAATAACACCCTGGTAAGTAAAAGGTCCGTATGGATTATCACCGATAGCATAACATAAGAAATGAGTATCCCCTGTAGAATACGACAGATAGTACTTGCCATTATATTTATGCATCCACGATGCTTCAAAAAAGCGGTGAGGATCACCAGCTTTCAAGGGTTCTCCATGTTCATCCAAGACAAGGACAGCACGTGGAGCCTCTGCAAATTCCAGCATATCATCACGCAACTTGACTACACGACCGGGTAATGCTGGTTCATTGTCTGCCGGCAGGCAAGGATTCTCTATAGCTTTATTATCACGATAACGTTGTAGCTGTCCTCCCCAAATTCCTCCAAAGTACATGTAATGACTGCCATCGTCATCGCAGAATACGGCAGGATCAATGCTGTAACTACCTTTCATCGGATCGGATTGTGGGATAAAAGGTCCCTCAGGTCTGTCACTTATAGCAACTCCCATACGGAAAATATCATTCTGGTCCTTCATTGGAAAATACATGTAATATTTACCATTTTTGAAAGCTACATCGCAATCCCATAATTGTCTGCCTGCCCAAGCTATATCTTCAACTTTCAAAACAACTCCGTGATCTACAACCTCTCCATGCATCACATCATCCGTTGAAAACACATGATAGTCTTTCATATTAAAATGATCACCATTATCATTTTCAGGCACTCCACTTTCCCAGTCATGAGACGGATAAATATAGAGTCTGTCATTAAAGACATGTACAGAAGGATCTGCCATATAATCACCTGGAACTAAATATCTTGCTTCTTTTTTCATGATAATATCAAATTTAAATTCTTATAGATAAAACTGATTATTATTTCTTTTCTTCTGCCGGCGACTGGCTCTCTGCCATAATTTCTTTTACAAAAGGTTTCGGTTGATAGTTACGGTCGAATAACAACGGATAGTCATGACGTCCTTTCACCGGAAAATCATTTTTCCATGAATCGCTATCACTTACTCCCCATGCAGTTACACGAGTAATCACATCAGCATGTTTCTCGAATAAGCCGAAGAATTGCTTCATACGGTTATTCCATGCTTTAGAAACAGAATCGGGCAATGTTTCCGGATAAGGATTCAACATTTTCTGATAAGCTACGGTATCCGAAATATTAGCACTTTGTTTTACTGTCGGCAAAGCGCTCATGTCCCACTCAGTAACCATCACTTTTACTCCAGTTCCGGCAAAGGCCACTATACTTTGTTCAAATTCATTAATATCAGGATAGTCCATTCCCATATGTCCCTGCATACCTACAGCATCTATGCGAATCCCCTTTTCTTTCAGACTGCTGACAAGCTTTACTACTCCTTCACGTTTGCCTGGCATATTCATGGCATAATCATTGTAATACAATTCTGCATCCGGATCAGCTTCATGCGCATACTGAAATGCCAACGGAATGAACTCTTCTCCTAAAATCTCATAAAATTTACTTTTACGATACGAGCCGTCTTCTAGAATAGCCTCATTTACAACATCCCATCCCTTTATACGTCCTTTATATCGGGTTACAATTGTTGTAATATGATCTTTCATACGTTGCTTAAGCACTTCAGGAGTCACATTATTTCCTTTTTCATCCACACAGAACCACGGAGCCAATTGTGAATGCCAGATAAGGCAATGCCCGATAACAGCCATACCATTTTTTTCTCCAAAACTGACAAATTGATCAGCCAAGGTAAAATCGTAACGATCTTCTTCCGGATGAATCACTTCACACTTCATACAGTTCTCAGCTACAATCGAATTAAAATGCTGTTTCACAAGTTTTATTGAACTGGTATCAACACCTGAAGACTGATTAACATTCAACGCTACTCCCATCAGGAATTTATCACCAACAGCATCCTTCAGAGAAGGTTCTTCAACTACTGTTGCCTTTTGATTTCCACAAGCAGCAACAAAAGCTGCTATCAATAATGCTGATGCAATGTGTTTCACTCTCATGATATGATTTTTCTAAAGGTTAATAATCGTTTTTACTTCTACGTTCGGCAAGTTCTGCCTGCATTTTCTCATTATATTTTTTCGTTATCGGATAGAAGAATAAAGCTATCACTCCGACAAAGAATGTTGCTGCTGGAATAAGACTTGACGAAAGTATAATTCCATAAATAGCCGAATCACTTTGAGCAACTCCTGCTCCTGATATATAGCCAAAGCCAGACAACAAGAAACCTAAAATAGCTCCTCCCACACCTAGTCCAGCCTTAAGAGCAAAAACTACTCCAGCAAACACAAATCCGGTAGCACGACGATAATGTACATATTCAGAATGATCGGCTACGTCGGCTATCATCGCCCACAACAAAGGCACGGTAGGTGCATAAGCCAAACTCTTCAGGAAGTTCAATACAAATATGAATCCTATATTGTCCTTTGCCGGGAAATAGAACATGGCTGTAAAGATAGCAGTCAGCGTTAAACAAACAATGAAGGTTTGCTTCTTTCCGTACTTATTAGCCAGATATTCTGATAACAAAATTACTCCGAAAAATTGAACCAAAGCTCCTAACATATTAAAAACTCCAAAACCAACTTCGTATGCCTTATCAGGAGAACTGACTATCAGTCCAAAAGCATTTAGTATAGAATAACCTATTGAATCTTGGGCCTCGGTTGCAACCAATCCTAACTTATCGAGAAAAGCATATAATGCCCCAGCATCTACATAATTTTCGAAATAATAGTTCATTGCACTTCCCCACATTGCCAATGTTATAAAAACAAACAGTGTCAATACAAACATAGCCCGCCACGGCAAACTGCTCAATACATCCTTTATATCCTGACGTGTATTGTTTTTCTGTCCGGCAGGAGGAGTTATTCGTTCTTTAGCAGAAAAAAATACGGTAACAAGAAAAATGAAACCTATTATCGCAAACAAGGAAATAGTACACAACCAGCCATGAGCTTTATCTCCACCATCGGAAAACTTGCTGACCAAAGGAAGTGTCAGCCCTTGAACAACAAACTGGGCAATAGTAGAAAAGATGAAACGGATAGAAGTAATACTGGTACGTTCTTTGATATCGGCAGACATCACACCTCCCAAAGAAGAATAAGGAGTATTATTGAATGAATACATCGTCATCAATAATGTATACGAAATAGTAGCATACAAAGCTACAAGCCCTTTATCCTCAATACCCGGATTATAGAATGCCAATACATAGAATACCATAAAAGGCAAAGCGGTCCATAACACCCACGGACGATACTTTCCCCATCGGGAATTTGTTCTGTCGGACAAGATACCAACGGTCGGATCAACAAAAGCATCGACTATACGCGCCACTAACATGACTGTACCCGCTATCGCTCCTTCCAGACCGAATATATCGGTATAAAATTTTGTTTGATAAATCATCATCATCTGGAACACGAGGTTCGCAGAACAATCTCCTAACCCATAGCCAATTTTTTCGGTCAGAGTTACTTTCTGGTTTTGAATTGTGCTCATAGTATATATCTTTTTTTGTTTTATCATTCAGCAGACAGTACAGCTTCTACAAGTCGCGTTCCTGCTGTTTTCTTATCAAGCGGATGAATATCATTCCACTCACCGGTATCACTGTTCTTTATTAATGTAGCATGGTCTACCGATTGAGCAGCCTTTGCCTGCTGAGCCCGAAGTGCCGCCCAGCTTGCACGTCCCGGATCATCAGGCGCCAAGAAATCAGCCAATTCAACAATATAAAAAGGCAACTTATCATTTTGGAAAAGCTTTCTCCAGTCTTTCATCAAAGCAGTCAGCAAAGATGAGTATTCTTGCCATTTTCCAACATTCGATTCTCCCTGATACCAAACGACTCCTTTAAACATGTAATTTTCTAAAGGCGCAATCATTCCATTGTATAGTCCTACCGGTACATAATGAAAGTTGGTTGATGCCGGAGCAGAAGGCATTTCCGCTCCTACATGATATTTCCACGACGGAGATAATACGATTTCATCTTTTCCACATATCAGCTTATAAGGCTTTTCTTTCACAAAAGAGGGATATCCTCCGTTGCTGATCAGACGTACGGTAATCTGGTTCTGTCCTGTTTTCAAGACTCCAGCCGGAACCTTATAAATACGGGGAGGATACTGATAAGAGGTTGTTCCTACCAGGCATCCATTGACGTATACCGAATCAGCGTCAACAATACAACCTAACCGAAGTATGGCCTCTTTATTATTCCATGATTCTGGAATATTTATCTGCTGACGGAACCAATGCGAACCATTTATCGGACGCCATCCATTCGTTGCCCATGAAGAAGAAAACATATCAACTGTTTTCCATGATTGGTCGTCGAATGATGCCGCATACCAGGGAGTTTCAGTGTGAAGTCCTTCATCCGATTTATATAATTCTTTCTGCCATTCCTGCTGATGCATTCTTTCAGACTGTTTAATTTCAGTTACCAGATCATCACACTCATACATTGCTTTCTGATTCAGATATGACGGAAAATCTTTCAGTCCAGACTCACTTATCCATGCTTCGACAGGTGTACCTCCCCAACTGGAATTGACAATTCCGACAGGAACTCCTGTTTGCTGATACAAGAGTTTTGCAAAGAAATAACACAAAGCCGAGTAATTCATTACATTATCTTTAGTAAGAGATACCCACGCCGCTTGCTTTGTATCAGTTTGAGGCATCTTAAAATCATAACAATAAGGCACTTTTATATAATGAATCATCGGATTTTCATAACTGTTTACTTCTTCGGCAAACTTATCCATTATACGAGATACCGGAAGTTCCATATTCGACTGACCGGAACAAAGAAATACATCACCTATTAATATATTATGCAAAGTCACTTCGTTTATTTGCATATCATACGGACCTCCAGCTTTCCAGGCAGGAAGCTCAATCATCCAGCAACCTTTCTCATCGGCAACAGTACGAAATGTTTTGCCACGGAACTTTAATTCCACTTTCTCACCCACATCGGATTTTCCCCATATCTTTACCGGACATTCACGTTGCAAGACCATTCCATCTGCCAGTAATTTGGGTAAGGTAATCTTTGCTCCGCAGTCAAAAGCGGAGCAAAGAAATAATAAAACTAACCCTAACTTAATATTAAACCAATCTGTTGTTTTCATTCTATACTTTTCTTTTTGTTTTTCATGATACACAAAAGTATAAGGAATAAGGTCATTTCATTTCACTTATTGATTCAAAGCCTTGCTACCAGATTACATCGCGCCCCATGTCTGTTACATATACTTTTCTCAGTGTTACATTTATGACCTGCAACATATTCTAGCTTTGTTTTCATACAAAAGCATACTTACCTTTGTACGAACCCAAAAGTAACTTTATACCATGAAAAAACTTATTTTATTTGCTGTACTTTCCCTATTTCTTATAAAGGGACATGCTACAGATCAGTTTGTATTCTTCCAAAAAGAAACAGGATATTTTACATTAATCAATGTACTCCTTGCCGCATTGTGACCGACAGCAATGAAGACGAAGGAATCCGAATGGCGGTTGAAAATCTGAAAGAAGATTTTTTCCGCGTATCTGGTAACCGTCCTGTTGTATCATCATCTGCTGGCAATGATTCTGTTTGTGTCTATGTAGGAAGCATGGAAAGTCCGATTATACGCCAACTGATAAAAGATAAGAAGATTTCAGAAAAGGAACTTGCTGGAAAAAATGAAAAATACATTATTAGTTTGCTGGAACATCCACAAAAAGGAATCGCCCGTGCGCTGGTGATTGCAGGAAGCGACAAACGAGGAACAATATACGGCATCTACGAACTCTCACGTCAAATGGGAGTTTCTCCCTGGTACTGGTGGGCAGATGTTCCGACAGTACATAGAGAAAATGTATATATCCGTCCCGGAAGTTATTCTGACGGGGAACCTAAAGTAAAATACAGAGGCATTTTTCTGAATGATGAAGCTCCGGCATTAAGTGGATGGGCACATGAAAAATTCGGCGGCTTCAATAGTAAGTTTTACGAAAAAGTATTCGAATTGGTTTTACGTCTGAAAGGTAACTTCATGTGGCCTGCTATGTGGGGAAATGCCTTCTACGATGATGATGCAGAAAACGGTCCTCTCGCCAATAAAATGGGGATTATTATGGGAACTTCTCATCATGAGCCTATGGCTTTGAACCAGCAAGACTGGAAACGAAGAGGAAGTGGCAGATGGGATTACCAGACAAACTCCAAAACTCTTCAAGAATTTTGGACATTCGGTATGGAACGTGCTAGAAACTGGGAAAAAGTAGTTACGGTAGGCATGCGTGGCGACGGTGATGCTCCAATGGGTGGAGAAGAAGGTAAAGACCACGAATATACTCCCAATGAAAAGAAAAACATAGCTTTACTGAAGAGAATCGTCAATGACCAGCGACAGATCATCCGTAAAGTGACCGGAAAATCCGTCGATAAGACACCACAAGTATGGGCTCTTTACAAAGAAGTTCAAAATTACTACGATAAAGGAATGAAAGTTCCAGACGATATCACTCTGCTGCTTTGTGACGACAACTGGGGAAATATACGAAAACTTCCTGACCTGACAGAAAAGCCTCGTAAGGGAGGATACGGTATGTATTATCATTTCGACTATGTCGGCGCACCGCGAAATTCAAAATGGATTAACATCAGTCCTATCCCGAGAGTATGGGAACAGATGCATCTGGCATACGAATACGGTATTCGACAGTTGTGGATTGTCAATGTAGGCGACTTGAAACCAATGGAATATCCCATTACTTTCTTTTTGGATATGGCATGGAACCCCGACAGATTTCAAGCAAACAATCTTCAAGAGCATACCGAATCATTCTGTCGTGAACAGTTCGGAACGACCTATGCCAAAGAAGCCGCACGCATCTTGTCGCTTTATCCTAAATACAACCGCCGTGTAACCCCTGAAATGCTTAACTATCAAACTTACAGTTTCAACTACGGAGAATGGGAAAAAGTTGTAAACGAGTACAATGCTCTGGCACGCGATGCCGATAACTTACTGCAAGAAATGCCCGGTAATTATCGGAACGCCTACGAACAACTTGTGAACTTTCCGGTGCAGGCATGTGCCAATCTGTACAACATGTATTATGCACAAGCCATGAACCACCGACTGGCAAAAGAAAACAACCCGGAAGCCAATATATGGGCAGACAGAGTAGCCAGTTGTTTTAAGCGAGACTCTTTGCTCATGCAATACTACAACAAACAGATAAGCGATGGGAAATGGAACCACATGATGGATCAGGTACACATCGGTTATACATCATGGAATAATCCTCCAAAGCAAGTCATGCCTGAAGTCGTACGAATATCTCCAGAGAAATTCCCTCATACATTTGCCGAAAAAGATGGATATGTTTCAATGGAAGCAGAACACTATACCCGTGCTGCGAATGGAAAGGAAACACAGTGGATAATAATTCCGGATTTTGGAAAAACACTTTCCGGTGTAACCACAACTCCTGTAACTGTTTGCCCTGAAAATTGTTATCTGGAATATGATATTGATTTCACCAAAAGCAACAACATCAATGTAACTCTTCTACTCGCTCCTACACTGAACTTCAATCATAACAAAGGCTTAAGTTATGGCATCAGTGTGGATGGAGAGAACGAACAAATAATCAACTTCAACGGACACTATCGTGGAGAGCTTGGCGAATGGCAAGCGAATCCGATAATTAAATCGGAAACACAACACAAAGTAACAGCAGGTAAGCATACTTTACGTATACGCCCACTCAATCCAGGTATTGTATTCGAAAAGATTCTGATAGATTGCGGAGGATTGAAAGACAGCTATTTAGGAGCACCAGAGACATTGAATTATACAAACATGCAAGCATCCAAGAAATAATCTTTATCTTATCGGTAACCTACGTCAGCAGACTCACCTAAAAATCTGCTGACGTTTTTTTATTTTATGCTGATGTTTTTCAGAAAACATCACAACGTTTTTTAAATATTCGTACAAAAAAATAAGGTACTCCCATAGAGTTTCCAAAGAAAGTAATAAAAGCCTCATACATGTATGCTGCTATTTCTTTACTTTTGCAATGAACAAAAGAAAAAACAATCATGATCAGAGCGGTTACCCTACAAGATACTTCTGCCATAACGGCAATTTACAATGAATATATCGCACATAGTACGAGTACTTTCGATATAGAACCTGTCAGCGAAGAAGAGATGCAAAAAAGAATCTCCGAAATTTCAGCGCGATATCCGTATTTTGTATACGAAACAGACGGAGAAATTGTGGGATATTGCTACGCACATCCGTGGAAAGAACGGGAAGCCTACAACCGCACACTTGAAACGACTGTATATCTGTCGCCTGACCATACGGGAAAAGGACTGGGCCGGCTGCTCATGCAACGTCTGACAGACGAATGCAGACGACGCGGCATACATGTCCTGATAGCCTGTATCACGAGTGAGAATACAGCAAGCTGTGCCTTCCATGAAGCCTTAGGGTTCAGAAAAGCGTCTTCGTTCGAAGAGGTCGGTATGAAATTCGGACGATGGCTTGGGGTGACAGACTACCAGCTTATTCTGTAAACCAACATTTATCTGATGCTGTCGGGATATAAGATCATCTCCCTAGCCTTCCCTTTTACTGTTATCTCCGGACGAACAGCCGCAGCTTCCTCTTCTGTAAGCAATCCTTTTGCACACAGTCTTTCAGCTATCAGGCGGAAATAACCTCCTTGTGAATCACGCAAAGTAGCATCTTCATTGAATGAAGAACGGAAATGTTTGGGCTTCGGTACAATGGAAGCCAGAAATATAGCTTCTTCTACGGTAAGGTCGGAAGGTTCTTTTTCGAAATAAAAATGTGAGGCTTCACAAGCACCGTATACCAAAGGAGCCCATTCTACCAGATTCAGGTATACCTCGTACATACGTTCCTTTGAAGTAAGATGCTGGTTTTCTATCAGCCATACGATAAGAGCTTCCTCCAGCTTTCGGGCAATATTTTTATGACGGTTCAGAAAGACATTCTTTACCAGCTGCATAGTAATAGTACTTCCTCCACGTGCAAAGCGTCCTACCTGCAAATCGTAGGCCAGAGCTTCCTGAATAGCTCCAGGAAGAAACCCTTGATGATAATAAAACCCTCCGTCTTCCGACTGCATGATTGCCATCTGAAGCAAAGGAGAAATGCGGTTGAGCGGACGGAAATTAGGATTCGACGGTCCGATAAAGAATGTTCTTACCGGCAAGTCGTTCTCGTATGCCGTATATTCAAACTCCTCGTTCATCTTGGTAAGTTCACTGCCACCCAGGCTTTCGATACGGAAACCATGCCCGCGCAGATCGGAAGAGAATTGCAGACTATCCAGATGATTGAAGTCAACATCCAACAATAAATCATAACTCAGTTTGCCTGATGTACGAATACCCTGTACATGACGGAACAAACCTTTTGGCAAGGAAGCAAACAAATCTTCGGAAGGGAAAGGCGAACGATGGACGCTTGCCGTATAATGCCACTTTTTTTCTTTTTCCACCCGTAAATAAGGATGGAAATCAAGGCGGTTGAATATAACAGTAGAAACACTGTCCAATTCGAAATAATTACCTCCTACATGACAGGTATATTCCAGTTTTCCTTTATCTAGATCAATCGTATCGGGTGAAAGTGCTGTATGATAAACCTCCAGCCCGTCTACAGATGCCATCCCCTCCAGTGTAAGAGGCGTAGCAGAAGCAGACTTTTCTGAAAGCTTAAAGGCTATGGAATCGAATGCAACCGTCGCATTATAATGGGGACGGATGTAGGGAAGTATGATTTTTTCATTTGTACTACCGGAAGCAATGCTGCCTTCTATCAGGCGCATACTGCGTGCAAGCGTACCTCTTACTTTCCATTCTCCCTTAATAGCTCCCTCTTCCACCTGAATAGCAGAAGCAAACTGACTGTTTGCCAGTATAAGCTCAGGAATATAAAAACTTGTTTGCAGCAAGTCCCGGCGCGCCGTCACACTCAGGTTGCGCAATTCTCCATTTTCCGGCAATAATCTGAATACCAGGCTAAGTATTTTACTTACCTGCACATCGTATCCAGCCAATACACTTTCTACTTTACCCGGATCAGCCTCCGATACAGTCTGTTGACGGAAAAGAAAATCATAGTTCGAAACATTACCTTGCTTTACAAAAGAAAGTTTCATACCCTCTACATCAACCTGATGTACGGAAACTCTTTTTCTAAGCAAAGGAAGCAAATCGATATCGATCTCGGCTTTTTCGAGAGTCAGTAAGGTATCGTGATCTTCAGGTACTACTGTCAATCCCTCCAGGCGGATGACAGACAAAGAAGGCATTCCCAATTCACGATAGGCAATACGCAAGTTATAACGCTGCTCTAAAGCAGCCAACTTTTCATCGGCAACACAGCGCAACAGGGCTCCCCGAAAAAGAAAGAGTCCTGTTCCTGCCACAAGCACAACTGCAATCAATCCTGCGGCAATCCATTTAAGTACTCGACTTTTCATAATATCTTTATTGATATCTGCCGCAAAAATACGTTTTACTTACATGTTGTGCAAGAAAGATTTTTCTTTTATTTGTTTAACTGGTTTCCTGTTTTCTTTTCTTTCCGGACGAACAGACGGACGGTTATCCTTACGTTCTGTCCTTGAAGGTCTTGTCACCCTGTTGGGAGCTTTATCCGACGGTCTGGAAGTACCGGGTCTGACCGAATGGTGATTTCCGTTTTGAGGCGGACGGATACCACTTGCATGAGGCGGACGTTTGTCTGGCTTTGGTACCGGTTTGGGAGCAGGTTTTGCACTTATACCCGGACGATATGGCGGACGTGCCTCAGGACGATGAGAGGGTGCTGCCGGAGCTGAAGGTCGTGCCGGAGTAAAATGATATCCGGGATTCTTAACCGGCCGAGGAGCGATAAAGTCATGTTTTCTGAACTCCGGACGAGAGTGGAAATGACCTTTATACACCGGATGATGATAACGACCGGTATAATGCGCACAGTAATAGCCTGTATTCCGGTAAAAACGGCGACTGTGTGCTCCATGGTAAGTAAGATAATGTACCGGACGTCCGAAATAGAAGAAACTTCTGTTAGGGTATACCTTATACACCCGCAGATAACAAACATTATTCATCGCATAAATCGGACGGAAAAAGTATTCGATTGCAAGAAAACGAGTGTATGCCGAACTGGAAAGAATCCAGCGAAGGTCATCGTTTCTTTCATCCAAATACCGATAATAAGCATCAAGTGCAGCAGCATCGGCACATGCCATACCCGTCAGATAAGGATCCACTCCACTCAGAAAGTCAAAGTTTATTTCAAACAAATCATTGTACTGACTCTGGTTCAGATTCAGTTCGAAAGCCATACGGTCTGTCAGAAAACGAGCATTTACGCGTATATCGCCTAATGACGAGGCATTTGCCGGCAAACAACATGCACAAAGCGCAAGGCAAAGTAATAATGCGAACTTCTTAATCTTCATATTCAATATCTTTTTAATTTCCTGATACAAAAATAGGAGGATAAAAATCCTCCTGCAACGGAAACTCTCCATTTGCCGATAGGGAGTTTCCTATTTCTTTTAGGGATAATCATCTGCGCCGGCGCTTACGATGCTGCTTGCGTTTACGCTTGTACGCCTGAATACGGCGGTGTATCTGCCATCCGCTCAGTCCTGCTACAACAACCAAAATAAGAATAACAATCCCGCTATTCAAATTATCCCCTTTGATACGTGACCATATTTCAAGCACATTGACCGTCTTGTCACCAAAATCGCGTATCATGGAACAACGGTTTACGACAGAAATATCAGGATATTGCGTATTACGTAATTTTACATCACGTCCTTCCGGTCCGAAAAAGTAGCTTGCATCCACCGTTTCAGTCAGTGTTGTATCAATGCATGCTTCCATGATTTCGGGAGCAGCTATTGCGCTGACATAGCCATTTTCTTCCATATTGCGCAAAGCAATATCGGGACGGCACAGAAAGTTGATAAAGTAACTTGCAGCTTTTACGTTCTTGGCATACTTTGGAATCACCCATCCGTCGTACCAGATATTACTACCTTCTTCAGGGATAGAATAAGACAAATCGACACCCACCTGTTCAGCTTCTTCGATAGCCCATTGTGCATCACCGCTCCAAGTCATATTTATCCATGCTTTTCCCTTTGTCATCATCTCCTTTCCGAAATCGGCTTCCCAGCCAGCGACATTGGGTTTCAACAGTTTCAGATACTTTTCTACCGTATCCATAGCTGCCGGAGAATAATCGTTCATCAATTCAGGAACAGTAACGGTACTATCGGCAAGCAGCTTGCGGTAAGCATACAGCATAGCTGTACCATAAGCATCACGATAGGCGTCTTTCATCAGGATACGTCCTGCAAAACGTTTGTCCCACAGACAGCCCCATGTTTTCATATCCTCGGCAGTAACATACTGAGTATTGTACAACAGTCCGGCAGTTCCCCACATATAACATACAGCATATCGGCTTGCCGGATTTTCAGCAGTTCCCAGTTTATTTATTTGTCGAAGAATATACGGAGAAATACCTTTCATGTAATTAGGAGAATGTGCAAAGGTAGTATCGATAGGCAGCAACAAACCTTTATGCAGCATTCGTTCGATGATATATTCCGAAGGACATACCACATCAAAATCCTCATGCCCTTTTTCGATTTTGGTGAGCATGATTTCATTTATATCGAAAGTCTGATAAACGATACGTATATCTTCTCCTGTCTGTTCTTTATAGTATTGCTGAAAATCTTCCAGCACGCCTTCACCAATATAGTCTGCCCAGTTATATACTTTCAATATATTCTGGCGTGACTCATCAGCATTATAGCAGCTTGCCATCGTAAGGCAAGCCCACAGACATACGATAAATTGATATAATCTTTTCATTCTATGTTTCAGCACACGGTTTCTATTCCGGCAAAGCCTTATTTCTTCTGAGCTTTTCCGGCTCTGCGGTTAATAATAATCAACAATACCAATATAACAACAAACGTAAGGGCGGACAACGGACGAAGCTCAGGAGTCAGTCCTCCCTTTCGGGCATCGGCATAAATATAAGTAGAGAGGGTTTCCAGTCCCTGATTACCGATGGTAAACACTGTTACGGCAAAATCATCGAACGAGATAGTCAGTGCCAGCAGGAAACCGCTGATCATACCCGGACGTATCTCAGGAATAATCACTTTCCAGAGTGCCTGCATCGGTGTAGCTCCCAGATCGAGTGCTGCTTCATACAGGTTCGGATTCATCTGTTTCAGACGGGGAAGTACACTCAGCACCACATAAGGCGTACAAAAAGTAATATGAGCCAGCACAACAGTTGTAAATCCCTGTGTTACTCCCAAAGAAACAAACAGCAGGAACAACGATATACCCGTAATGATATCCCCGTTTAAGATAGGAATCGTATTGATAAATCCTACAGCTTTCCGGCTGCGAGCCCGCAAGTTGAATATTCCAATGGCTGCAATACTTCCCAACAAAGTAGAAACCGTAGCAGCAATGAAAGCAATGGCGATCGTATTGATACAAGCATTCATCAGCGAATGGTGTGCACCGGTATTCATCAGTGACTCATAAAGCTTAAATGAAAAACCTGTCCAGTTGCCCAGCACTTTTGCTTCGGTAAACGAATAAACCACAATAATCAGAATAGGTGCATAAAGCAAAATCAGCAATATCCACAAATATGTCTGCTCGATGATTCTTCTTACCATACACCACCTCCTCTCTCCGACTCGTCCTTATTTTCCGGAGTAAACAAGGAAGTTGCGGCAATAAGGAACAACATGATGAGCGAAAGAGCTGCTCCGTAGTTCCACAAGCTGTTGTTTATATTTTCCTGTATGGTAGTTCCGAAAAGCTTGATATTGTTCATGGTCAACAACTCGGCAATGGCAAAAGTCGAAATAGTAGGCATGAATACCATCATGATACCGCTTACCACACCCGGCATGGACAAAGGAAATATAACCTTCCAGAATACCTGGAAAGAGTTTGCTCCCAAATCCTGTGCTGCTTCAATGTAACTTCTGTCCATCTTCTGCAAGGTATTGTAAATGGGATAAATCATAAAGGGAATAAAATTGTATATCATACCGAAAATCAAAGCTCCCTCTCCCAACGGCAGTCTGCAAAAATCGAACAACGCTACCGTGGCAAGTGTACGTACCAGAATGTTTACCCACATCGGAAGGATAAACAGCATGATCAGCGTACGCGAATAACTCAGATTCTTGCTGTTGTTCAGAATCCAGGCTACCGGATAACCCAGTAATATACAGCCAAGAGTAGTAAGAATGGCAATACCTATGGAGTACACAAATGTATTGACAGACTCCGAATGAGCAAAAAACTTACTGAAATTAGCCAGTGTAAGATGTCCCATATCGTCGGTAAATGCATATACTACAATCAGCAACAGCGGAATAATTACGAATATGACCGAAAAAATGAGATACGGCAAAACCCAACTCTTGCGTGAAGAGAAAAAATGTTGCAATTTCTTCATTATCCTTATATTAACATATTACACGAATAGCCTCAGCAGGAATAGTGATACCGACACGGTCACCATCGTCCCACACATCATTAGTATCGACGAATACATTCTCGTCCCAATCGGAAAAGACGGTAAGATGATAATGGTTTCCTTTATAAAGTATGAATTTCACTTCACCGGTAAGCATACCGTCTTCTTCATTATCCTGCAATATCACTTTGTCGAAATCGACCTCTACCTTCACATTTTTCCAGTCGCGTGACGAGTCACTCATGTCCACCCGAGGACATTCGAACTCGCAACCGAGAAATTCCACATGCGTTTCATCCACCATGGATGCCTCAAACGTATTACATACACGTTCCTTCTGCATGATATGTATGTCCATCGGCTTAATCAGCAGACCGACTTCCGAACCTGCTTCGAAAGCATGATAATCTTGTACCAGAAATTCATAATCGCCTACGGCAACTGCCATTTCGTAATGCACTCCCTTAAAGATGCACGACTGAACGATACCGCGAAGCTGTGCAGCATCGGAAACAGGAAATATATACAAGTCTTCCGGACGTATCACCACATCGACAGGAGCATTTTCTCCAAATCCCTTATCCACACACTCAAACTCCTGACCGCAGAAACGAACCAGACAGTCACGCACCATCGTACCGTTCAAGATATTACTTTCACCAATAAAATCGGCAACAAACGAATTGATCGGCTCATTATAGATATCTGTCGGTGTACCTATCTGCTGGATTTTTCCTTCGCTCATTACCACGATAGTATCACTCAGTGTCAATGCTTCTTCCTGATCGTGAGTAACATAAACAAAGGTAATGCCCAAACGACGGTGCATTTCCTTCAACTCCATCTGCATGTCCTTACGCATTTTCAGGTCGAGTGCAGCAAGAGGCTCATCAAGCAACAACACTTCCGGCTCGTTTACAATGGCACGGGCAATAGCCACACGCTGTTGCTGTCCGCCCGACAAAGAGTTTACGTCACGGTACTCATAGTCGGTCATACCCACCATTTTCAACGCAGCCTTCACCTTTTTCTCCATTTCTGCCTTAGGCATTTTTTTCAGCTTCAGTCCGAAAGCGATATTATCATATACATTCAGGTGAGGAAACAAAGCATACTTCTGGAATACCGTATTCACCGGACGACGATGCGGAGGAATTTGTGTAATCTCCTTCCCACCAATGTACAACTCGCCCTCCGAGGCAGTCTGAAAACCTGCGATAAGCCGCAGCAAAGTAGTCTTTCCACATCCGGAAGGACCAAGAATCGTCACAAACTCACCTTTACGGATAGATAAGTTTATATTATCGAGTGCCGTTTTTTCACCAAAAAACTTCGACACATTCTTTACTTCAATAATAGGTTTATTGTCTTGTTGCATACACTTGTTCTGATTTCAGCCTGCAAAGGTACACATTATTATTAATTTATCCCGCCAAAATAAAACAGTTTTAGCAGTACAACCCAACGAGAATATTTTAATTCTCTTTTCTGAAATCGAACATCAGGTTCAGACGTAACCCTTCATCTCCCTTCTTGATACGTATATTTCCCGGCTGACTGTTCGGACCTTGTTGTTCGATCGGCTTGAACGAACAGATGGCAGGGATATCAAGCAAGAACGATATATCCCCTTCAGGAAATTCGGGCATAGTCCGTTTTGCACTGCCTTTCGGTTCTTCGGGTGTAAAGACACGATAGAAAATACCGTCCGTACGCGAATAAACAGTAAAAGGTGCTGTATCGCTTTCGAACGTAGCCCAATACATATTGGCATGATAGCCCTTAAATTCAGGGTAAACGAGATTGTCGTAACTCTCGCCCGTAACGGTATTGTTGTAATCTTTATGCCAGATACCATAATTCGTACCCGGAATACGATTTTTCCACACCCGGTAAGGTCCTCTGCCCAGCCATTTCATCCCTTTACAAATGCGTTCCGGATAAGAAAAAGTCAATCCCAGATTATATACCTCCGTATCCATGAAAGCATCATCGAAACCTCCGCCTCCCGACGCACGGTTCAGCAGTACCGCATCCATGTAAAGCAATCCCTGAGAGGTAAGCCGCCAGACAATCGAATCGGCTCCTCCCTTGTAGCGGGCACAAAAAACGGCTTCTTCCGAATCCTGACACACATAACTGCTGGCAGGCTGGTAGAGCATCTTCATGCCGACTGCTACCGGACCATTGGTTAAAGGTATCTCAGTATTCCCTGAAAGCACACGGAGAATCATCCCCGTAGCCGCATCGAAAGTTACGCTTACCTTCTCACTTTTCAGTACAATTTCTTTTCCGTTGTTACGTGCCGAAACAGTATTGCCGGACAAGCCCGTGGAAACCTGTGCCAAATGACGCTGAAAATACGGATTTGCAAGCCGGATAGGAAAAGACCAGTCACAAATGCGATGTCCGTCCCTGTCGAAGGCTTCCAGTTTCAATACATCTCCTTCAGCAAAAGAAGCCGGCAACGAAAAACGAGCTTTGCCTGTTTCACCCGGAGACAAGGCAGGAAGCGTAACCTCGCCACGCGCCAATATACGGGAAACAGCTCCCTGCATAGGAATGTCACACGACAAAACTTCATAAGTCATCCGGCAATCTTTTAAATTGGTATAGATATATTCATTCGAGACGAAAAAGCTTCCATCGAAATGTTCTGTTATAAGCAACGGTTTTATCTGTACCGGCGACCACTGGGAACGTATGGCATAGAAACTTCCTTCCTTTTCCCTGCGTGGTCCCACAACACCATCGGGAGCATTCGATCCGTCCGAATCGAGCACGCCTCCTCTGTCGGAACGTTTGGGAGCCTCATCACAGAATACCCAGATAAAGCCTCCTGCAAACATGGGATTCGTCATCCACCTGTCCCAAAAGTCACGAAGTCCGGCTCCTCCACCCTGATCGTACATGGCATGCATAAACTCTGTAGGCATAAACACCTTATATCCGTTGGTAAAGCGTGCCACACCTGTAAGGTAGGCCGGATAATGATGCGTATCAAGTCCGTCGAAATCAGCCCAAGGATGGATGACATGCCGACGCTGAAACTTATCATATTTACAGAAAAGGCTGTCATTATCGGTATTCCATCCGCCTTCGTTTCCGTTACTCCATAAGATAACCGACGGATGATTCACATCCCGTTCTACCATTTCTCTGATCAGCCGTGCACCGGTTTCCGTATCATAACGTCCATGCCAGCCCGAAAGCTCATCGATATATACCAGTCCGAGAGAGTCGCACATATCAAGAAAATGTTCATCGGGCGGATAATGGGAACGGACAGCATTCATATTCATTTCTTTAATGAGCAGAGCATCCTGGCGGCTCATGGCTGCACTTGTAGTCCGTCCGCCATCTACCGAAAACGAATGCCGGTTGATACCTTTCACAATCAGGCGGGTTCCGTTCAGATAAATACCGTCTTGCGGAAAAAACTCAATGGTACGGAATCCGATCCGCTCTTCACGAACCTGAATAACGTTTCCGCTGCGGTCTTTCAGTTCCAGACGCGCCACATAAAGTTCCGGAGCTTCGGTATTCCATACTTTTACATCCGACCATTTGCATGTAAACTCGGTTTCTCTGCCGGAGGTGGCAAGCGGACAACTGACCTGCTCTTTGCCTTGCAGTGTCCGTAAGGGCTTTCCGTCTTTCAATCCTCTTATGGATACAGCCAGCACATGTCCTTTGGCATTACCAGCCATGCGTACCGAAGCACGCAGCGAACCGTCTGCACGTGCATCGAGTATAAAATGTTCTACGGAAACAGCAGGAACGACCTCCAGCCATACCGGACGATAGATGCCCCCATACAGCCACCAGTCGGCACGTCGTTCGGCAGCATTCACCGACTTGTTTGCAGATTGCTTGGCTACTTTCACTTCGAGCAGGTTTTCCCCCTCGGCTTTCAGCAGTGAAGTTATGTCATAAGAAAAACGATAAAAAGCTCCCTGATGGATTTGTCCTGCCGATTTGCCATTTACCCAAACTTCGGCATCGGTCATCACTCCGTCGAAAAACAGTTTAATGCGGTCGTTTTTTTCACAATCGGGAGTAAGAAAACGATAGCGGTATATACCTGTTTCATCACTGGGTTTTGCTCCTTTGATGGTATAATAACGTCCATAAGTGTATTCTCCAAATCCTTGCAATTCCCAGCAGGAAGGAACCTCTATGGATTTCCATTTTCCGGAATTTTGTCCTTTGGAACAATAAAATTCCCATGTACGGGTATAGTCTGTACCTGTTCCCGACAGGTAGATACGTTCGGGATGTGGAGCCTGTGCCTGCATATTCAGTGCAGAACAGATGCCTAGTGCAAGCAAAGCACGACGGATAATGTGTGTTTTCATATAAAAAATGCCTGAATTGGATTCTTTCAGGCAAAGATAAGGATTCGAAAAGAGCAGGGAAATAGAAATTTGTACACTTAAATGTATATCCGTGCATTTCAATGAATTACACTTACTGTACACGGAGCTAAAAAAACATGCTCTTCTTTTCCGGAAAATATGCTCTTCTTTTGATTAAAATATCAGCATCTTTTTCTGAAAAGATGCTGATATTTTCAGAACAGGAATAAATCTGTGTGACTTATGTCCGGAATGGTATTCTGGTTTCCTGCTGTTACCCCAGTTATCGGATAGTCACCATGGTAGCTCCGAAACCGTATTCGCGGAACGAAGCGTCCTGACTGGGATAGTTTTTATATTTGCGCTTGAGTTCATCAAGTATGGCACGACGCAAGACTCCGTCACCCTTTCCGTGGATAAACACGATTTTCTGTCCTTTCTTATTTTTGTATTCTTCCAGTGTCTTGCGGAATACATCAAGCTGATAGTTCAGCATTTCTGCATTTCCCATACCTGTAGTATCGTCCAGCAGTTCATGAATGTGCAAGTCTACTTCTACAATATCATTTTTTACCTTGTGCTGTTTCTTTTGCAGCTTGGCTGGAACATCCGACACATTCTTCTGCAACAGAGCTTCCTTGATATCGTTGGCCGAAACATATACTTGTTTTACTTCTTCATCATCGCGTACAATATCGTATATCAAAGCCGGTTCGGCAAAGAAATCACTCTGCTGGAACGTATGCAACTTATAGAATTTTACGGTATCAATACGCACTTCCGTATTGATAGCATTCTTCAGAAGGAAAGTACGGTCGTCTTTATAAGCAAGCAACTGCACGGCTACATGTTCCATACCGTTCAATGCACTCTTTTCGAACTCCTCCAGATGCATCTTCATATTCGGCTTGATGGTTCCTCTGCTGCGCAGTGTCCAGCTTTTACCTTCTGCCGACAAATACAGATAATCGACAAAATAGTTGCTGTCGTTCACCAGATAAGCATCAAAAGCAGTCGATGAAATGGCCTTTACATCCTGAGGCACATAAGCCAGATATACGTTCAATACATCATTTCCCCGTATCTCCGGAGCACGGTAAGTTACAGGTTTTTCTTCCTCTATTTCTTCTTCGGCTGCTTGCGGTGCTTCGGGTTTCTTCGCCGACTTAAGCGGAATATTATAGTCATCTGTCTGAATGACAACACACTCCTTTATCAGCATAGGTATCTCAAAACCGTCTTCACCTTCTACCAGCGCAACATCTTTTCCCTGAAATCCTCTTACTATTCCTCCTCCTACTTCGCTAAGGAAGCGGACTTTATCTCCTATTTTCATATTTTCTTCTTATTTGGTTTATTACGCAAAAGTAAGGATTTTACTAGTGAGTAATGATATTTTTACCTACTTTTTAAAGCAATGTTTTTCCTTTATCTATATAGGAAATATCTGAAACCTGCTTCCCCAAAAGCGGACTTCAGGCAGTTTTTCCGATAAAAAACTGTCAGCTCATGTATCCGAAAGTGTATTCCGAAAGAAACAAGAATAAAAAAAGTTATTCTTATAGGACTGAGAACAAAAACCCGAAAGAAATTCAGTAATTTTGCAGACATTAAAAAATACTACTCAACACTATGACAGAAACTAAGCATATAAAAATCAGCGATTATAACTATCCGCTACCCGATGAACGTATTGCTAAATTCCCTCTTCCTGTACGCGACCAGTCGAAATTACTTGTATATCGCCACGGGGAAGTAAGCGAAACTGTATTTACTTCTTTACCCGACTATATGGAACCGGGTATGCTGATGGTTTTCAATAATACAAAAGTTATTCAGGCACGCCTGCACTTCAGAAAGGAAACAGGTGCACTGATCGAAATATTTTGTCTGGAACCTATTCAGCCAAACGATTATGTACTCAATTTCCAGCAGACTCATCATGCCGCATGGTTATGTATGATCGGTAACCTGAAGAAATGGAAAGAAGGGCCGCTGCATAAAGAGATGACGGTAAAGGGAAAAACAATCACGCTGACTGCTACACGCGGAGAATGTCACGGTACAAGTCATTGGGTAGATTTCACCTGGGATAATCCGGAAGTTACCTTTGCCGATATACTGGAAGTATTCGGCGAACTGCCTATTCCACCTTATCTGAATCGTGAAACTCAGGAAAGCGACAAGGAAACTTATCAGACTGTTTACTCTAAAATAAAAGGATCGGTTGCTGCTCCTACTGCCGGACTGCATTTTACAGAACGCGTACTGGCATCGCTCAAAGAAAAAGGTGTAGACTTGGAAGAAGTCACGCTGCACGTAGGAGCCGGAACATTCAAACCGGTCAAAAGCGAAGAAATAGAAGGTCACGAAATGCATACAGAATACATTTCGGTCAACAAAAGCACTATAGAAAAGCTGATTGCACATCGAGGAGAAGCTGTAGCTGTTGGTACAACTTCCGTACGTACACTCGAAAGCTTATATTATATAGGAGTAACTATCAGCCAGAATCCTGATGCCAGTCAGGAAGAATTGCACGTAAAACAGTGGCAACCCTATGAATCGGATGTTACACTCAGTACCATAGAGTCACTGCAATGTATATTGGATTATATGAACCGCCATAATCTTGACGCACTCCATACAAGTACGCAGATTATTATCGCTCCCGGATACGAATACAAAATAGTGAAGCGCATGGTCACAAACTTCCACCAGCCTCAAAGTACACTGCTTTTGCTGGTTTCGGCTTTCGTAAAAGGTGACTGGCATAAAATCTATGATTACGCACTGGCACACGATTTCCGTTTCCTGAGCTACGGAGACTCTTCGTTGCTTATTCCTTGAAGCACTCTTTGATATAAATCAAGAAAAGGGCATCGGAAGTCATTTTTTTCTTATTAGATGAATAAAGAATAAACAAAACCCTGTAATTTTGTGTTGTAAAACATAAAACAAGGATAACATTAACTAGACTAACCCCATAAAAAGAGGGGAAAAGCAATACTAAATTAACTTAGTAAACGCAAAAACAAAAGAAAGGGTAACAATTATGAAACAGGTAAAAGATTTATTCAAAGCTATTAAGAAAAACTTGAATACAAGTGCAATGGCAATGTACGGTCAGTATACAAGATAATATACACCGTACTGATTTTAGAAAAACATCAATACATCATCCATAACCAGAGGACGAAAGATTTTCAGATAAAATCTTTTGTCCTCTTTTTTATATCCAGTAAACTGAAGCTTTACACACTCTTACAGATTATTCATTACCACCAATCAAGATATCTTCTCCCTACCTTCTCAGCCTAAGGGATATTCTATTCTTCCATTCAGACCATGCAAGTTATCGCATGATATCTTTAAGACACTCATATTTCTCCAGAGAATAAGGCGAATAATCGGGTAAGGCGTGAACCATTTGTTACGTTAATCCGTTTTTATCTTGAGCTCCAAATTACGTATCGAAAGAATATATAAAAGAAAAAAGCATCTTAGATTTTCTCCAAAATGCTTTTAATCTGTTGGGCTACTCGGACTCGAACCAAGAAAAACAGGACCAGAATCTGTTGTGTTACCATTACACCATAGCCCAAACTTATATTTACGGTATCCTCTCCATGAAGACTTCCGCTTTTGTAAGATGTTGGGCTACTCGGACTCGAACCAAGAAAAACAGGACCAGAATCTGTTGTGTTACCATTACACCATAGCCCAAAATCTATTGTTTTGTCAGCCTCATTTGATTTTGACGGTGCAAAGGTACAACTTTTTTATAATATACCAATATTTTGGAGCTTTTTTTTCAAAAAAATACAAAAGAAAAAGAGAATTAAGCCTCATTCCTTCGTGATATACAGAAAAGCAAGTATATTTGCTACATTAATTTATATATGAATAATAAATAAAAACGGAAACAATAATAATGGACGAAACAAAAGACTTAGTAAAGAAAATTACAGAAGGCATTCAAGAGAAAAAAGGAAGAAACATTGTAATAGCTGACTTAACCAATATAGAAGATACTATTTGTAAATACTTCGTTATTTGTCAGGGAAACTCTCCCAGCCAGGTTCTGGCAATCGTTGACTCAGTAAAAGAATACGTCAGAAAGACAACCGGTCATAAAGTATACGGAATGGATGGTGTGCGTAATGCACAATGGGTTGCAATGGACTACGGAGATGTACTGGTACATGTCTTTTTACCTGAAGTGAGAGATTTTTACAACCTGGAACATCTGTGGGCAGATGCCAAATTAACATCTCTCCCCGATATTGACTAATTTCATAAAAAAATTGTATGAGCGAAAATTTAAACAACAATAAACCTAAGATTAATGTACCCCGACCTAGTTTGAGTTGGCTGTACGTTATAATAGCACTTGTTTTTGGTTTTCTTTATTTCTCGAGCGAAGACGGAAGCGCTAGCAAGGAAATAACCTATACCGAATTCAAGGAAATGGTAAGCAAAGGATATGCAAGTAAAATCATTGCTTACGATGACAACACCGTAGATATGTTCATCAAGCCTGAAAACATTGTTGATGTGTTCGGAAAGGATGCTAATAAAGTAGGAAGAAGTCCTTCTGTAAATGTCAAGATAGGCTCAATGGAAGCACTCGATAAATTCCTTGACGAAGAACAAGACAGCGGAAACTTTACAGGTTCTATCAGTTACGAAAAGCAAACCAATTATTTTGGTATGATTTTCTGGAACATTGCTCCTTTCTTATTATTAATAGGAATATGGATGTTCGCCATGAGACGTATGAGTGGTGGCGGAGGTCCGGGAGGAGCCGGAAGTGTGTTCAGTGTAGGAAAAAGCAAAGCACAGCTTTTCGAAAAAGGAGCAAACCGCATCACTTTCAAAGATGTTGCTGGTCAGGCAGCAGCCAAACAGGAAGTAGAGGAAATAGTAGAATTTCTGAAACAACCTCAAAAATATACGGAACTGGGAGGAAAGATACCTAAAGGAGCCCTGTTAGTAGGCCCTCCGGGAACAGGTAAGACATTGCTTGCCAAAGCTGTTGCAGGTGAAGCTGATGTACCTTTCTTCTCTATATCAGGTTCCGACTTCGTTGAAATGTTTGTCGGAGTGGGAGCTTCACGCGTACGCGACCTATTCCGCCAGGCTAAAGAGAAGTCACCTTGTATCATCTTTATCGATGAGATCGATGCTGTAGGTCGTGCCCGTGGAAAAAATCCGAGCATGGGAGGTAATGATGAACGCGAGAACACCCTGAACCAGCTGCTTACAGAAATGGACGGATTTGGTTCAAACAGTGGAGTTATTATCCTGGCTGCAACCAACCGTGTAGATATTTTGGATAAGGCCTTGCTTCGTGCCGGACGATTCGACCGACAGATTTATGTAGATCTGCCCGACTTGAACGAACGTAAAGAAGTATTTGGCGTACATCTCCGCCCATTGAAACTGGATAATACGGTAGACGTTGACTTGCTGGCTCGCCAGACTCCGGGATTCAGTGGAGCTGATATTGCCAACGTATGTAATGAAGCTGCTCTGATAGCTGCCCGCCACTCAAAACCGTCAGTGGGAAAAGATGACTTTCTGGCTGCAATCGACCGTATAGTCGGTGGTCTGGAAAAGAAAACCAAGGTTATGACAGCAGCAGAGAAACGTGCCATTGCGCTGCACGAAGCAGGACATGCTACGATTTCATGGTTCCTGGAACATGCTAATCCGCTGATTAAGGTTACAATCGTTCCTCGCGGACGTGCATTGGGAGCAGCATGGTACCTGCCCGAAGAACGTCAGATTACAACCAAGGAACAGATGTTGGACGAAATGTGTGCTACGCTGGGAGGACGTGCTGCCGAAGAAGTATTTATCGGTCACATCTCAACTGGTGCTATGAATGACCTGGAGCGAGTAACCAAACAAGCTTACGGCATGATAGCATATGCAGGTATGAGCGACAAGTTGCCTAACTTGTGTTATTACAGCAATGACGAATACAGCTTCAACAAACCTTACAGTGAACATACTGCTGAACTAATCGACCAGGAAGTGCAGAAGATGATCAACGAACAATATGCTCGTGCCAAAGCATTGTTGCAAGAGCATAAGGAAGGTCATAACCAGTTGGCACAGCTTCTGATAGACCGTGAAGTCATCTTTGCAGAAGATGTAGAAAAGATATTCGGAAAGCGTCCATGGGCATCTCGTTCGGAAGAAATCATGGCTGCTGAGGAAAAAGCTCTTCCTGCTCCCGAAAAGACAGAAGAAGCTGCTACAGCATCTGAACCGGAAACTAAGGAACAGACTGAAAACTCCGGAACTTCTGCTACACAAGATGAGGAAAAGCAAGCCTGACAATCATCTGATAAACAACAGATAACATAACTTTTGTCATTCAGAAAGCTCCAGACGAGCTTACTGAATGACAAAAGTATTTTTAATAATAAACATTAAAACCTTACTGCCGTGAAAAGCAATTTTCTTCAACGAGCCATCACAGGAGTGATATTCGTAGCCGTACTTGTAGGCTGTATTCTGGGAGGGCCCATTTCATTTACAATTTTGTTTGCATTGATCAGTGCACTTACGATCAATGAATTCGGAAACATTGTCAACCGAATGGAGCATACGCGCATGAACAAACCTATATCCATTCTGGCTGGTTTGTTTTTATTCCTCTGCTTCGGATATATCGGAGTAGTGCCGGGAGCGAATGAGATATTCATCCCTTATCTCTTCCTGATACTTTATTTGTTTATCAGTGAATTGTACAAGAAGCAACCTAATCCGCTCAATAACTGGGCATATGCCATGATGAGCCAGATATATATTGCCTTATCATTCGCTCTGCTCAACGTGCTGGCTTACCACAGCAGCGCAACAGAAAGTGTATCTCAGTATAACCCTATACTGCCCCTGTCCATTTTTATCTTCAACTGGGTAAACGATACGGGTGCTTACTGTACCGGCATGCTGTTTGGAAAACACCGTCTGTTCGAACGTATTTCCCCAAAGAAATCGTGGGAAGGTTCTATCGGTGGAGCCGTGTTCAGCATCATTGCAGCCATCGTTTTGGCACACTTCTTTACATTCCTGAGCACCGGTGTATGGATTGGACTGGGACTGACTGTAGTAGTATTCGGAACATGGGGTGACCTGACCGAATCGCTGATGAAACGTACCCTCGGCATTAAAGATTCAGGCAATATCCTGCCTGGACACGGAGGTATGCTCGACCGCTTCGACAGCACTCTGATGGCCGTTCCAGCAGCTGTAGTATACTTGTATCTGGTAGGACTTATCCTTGCATAAGAGCATAAAAAGCGCCCTTCATTTCTTCTATACGTTTCAGATATGCATCTTGCTATGCAATAAATTGATTCACAACGTATTGATAAATAGAAGAAATGAAGGGCTTATTATGTCTGAAATTCGTACAAAAAATAAAAAAACATCAAGAAGTTTTTCTACACTTTTGCTCTTCTTTCAACAAAGTCTCCATGTAAAAACAGAAACCAATGGTATCAGGCTTTGTGATTCGACTTTAACAAAGCTGTAATCTGAGATGCAGCACGTTCCGATGCTCCGGGTTCTCCTAAAATTGCTATCAGCCGGTCGTATTCTGAAAGCATAAGCGAACGTCCGCTTCCTCCCGGTACAATCTTAGCCAACTCCTTTTTTATATTGGCAACTGTCATACCGTCGGCAACCAGTTCAGTTACCACTTCACGGTCGGCTATCAGATTTACCAATGAAATGTATTTCACCTTCAAGATATGCCTGCGAAGGAAAGAAACCAACTTGCCTGCTGCCGTATAGTAACACACTACCTGAGGTACACGGAACAAAGCTGTTTCGAGCGTAGCTGTTCCCGAAGTAACCAGTGCAGCCTCAGCCTGCTGTAACAAACGGTAAGTCTGCCCGAACACAATCTTCGTGCTGCTGTCGATATATTGTTTGTAGAAATCAGGCTCAATACCAGGAGCTCCCGCCACCACAAACTGATACTGCGGAAAACTGCGTGCCGCCTCAATCATACGCGACAGATTATCTTTGATCTCCTGCCGGCGACTTCCTGCAAGTAAGGCTATGATCGGTCTGTTTTCCAACCCATTGGCAGCAATAAACTCACTGAAAATTTCCTCACCATTCTTCCGGAAATCATCCACAGCATCGACACAAGGATTGCCCACATAATGCACCGGATACTGGTGTTTCTTGAAAAAATCGACCTCGAAAGGCAGGATAGAAAACAGTTCATCTACATCGCGCTTGATATTTTTGATGCGATATTCCTTCCAAGCCCAAATCTTAGGCGAAATATAATAGTAGACAGGTATCCGCGTATGCTGTTTGATATATTCGGCTATCTTCAGGTTAAATCCCGGATAATCAACGAGGATCAGCACATCCGGCTGCCACGCTTCAACATCCTTCTTGCAGTAATCCATGTTACGGAAAATAGTACGCAAGTGAAGCAGTACGGGAATAAAACCCATATATGCCAGTTCACGGTAATGCTTTACGCAAGTACCTCCCACCTCCTTCATCAGATCGCCTCCGAAAAAGCGAAATTCGGCCTGCGGATCTTCGTGCTGCAAGGCACGCATCAGGTTCGATGCATGCAAGTCGCCCGATGCCTCTCCTACTATCAAATAATATTTCATACGTTCCAGTTCCAGTGTTTCAAGTCTTCCATCAGCGAATATGCCGTCACATCAATTTGCGTAGGAGTAATAGCCACGTAACCGTGTTCCAACGCCCAGTGATCGGTATCTTCAGCATCAGGCTCGTTATTCTGATACTCACCTGTCAGCCAGTAATAATATCCGCCACGCGGATGATCTGCCTTAACAAATTCATTGGTCCATACCCCATCAGTCTGACGGCAGATACGCACACCTTTCAGTTCGTTTGTATCAGGGAAATTCACATTCAGACACTTACCTACGGGAAGTCTCTTTGCAAGCACTTCTTCTACAATGCGGCGCACATAAGGCAGCGTTGCTGAAAAATCAGCATCCGCACTATGATTACAAAGCGAAAATCCTACCGAGGGGATTCCTTTCAGACATCCTTCTATCACCACTCCCATCGTACCAGAGTAGTGTACATTGACCGACGAGTTGTCGCCATGATTAATACCTCCTATCACCATATCGGGCTTACGGGGAACCAAAGCGTGCAAAGCAAGTTTGACACAGTCGACAGGACTTCCCGAACACTTATATACAATGAGTCCCGGCTCCTGACGCATCTTTGTACAGCGAAGCGGATGCTCGGAAGTAATAGCTCCCGATGAACCCGAACGCGGCCCGTCGGGCGCAACAACAATGAGGTCGGCAACAGTGCGTAACGCAGCGATAAGTTCTTGTATTCCTTTGGCATTCACGCCATCATCATTCGACAGCAATAAAAGAGGTCTTTCGTTTGTCATATATTTCTCCATTAATAATCGCCGGTAAAGTTACAACAAATATTAATCTTCCCAAACCACGACGAATAATTACAGATAAATCGTTATCTTTGCCTCGCCGAAGTTATTAACAAAAGCCGTAAGTTATCAACATTTTCAAGAAATGTAGACATTTGCTGATACATAGTTTCGACGATTATTTGTTACTTCGCAATCAGATAAACTGATTAATATGGGAAAAATTATTGCTTTAGCCAACCAAAAAGGTGGCGTAGGTAAGACTACTACAACCATTAATCTGGCTGCATCATTAGCAACTCTCGAGAAGAAAGTGCTGGTAGTCGATGCCGATCCGCAGGCGAATGCTTCATCCGGTCTGGGAGTAGATTTAAAAGAAATAGATTGTTCTATTTATGAATGTCTTATCAATCAGACCGATATACGGGAAGCTATTTACACGACCGATATTGACGGATTGGATATTATTCCTTCTCACATCGACCTCGTGGGAGCAGAAATCGAAATGCTGAACCTGGAAAACCGTGAGAAGATTATGAAAAAGGCATTAGAGCCGATGAAAAGTGAATACGATTATATTCTGATAGACTGTTCACCGTCGCTGGGGCTGATTACCATCAACGCACTGACAGCTGCCGATTCGGTCATCATTCCGGTACAATGCGAATATTTTGCACTGGAAGGTATCAGCAAGCTGCTGAACACCATCAAGATAATCAAGACAAAACTGAACCCTTCGCTGGAAATAGAGGGTTTCCTGCTTACAATGTTCGACTCACGTCTGCGTCTGGCAAACCAGATATACGACGAAGTGAAACGTCATTTCCAGGAACTGGTATTCAAAACCATTATCCAGCGAAACGTCAAACTGAGTGAGGCTCCCAGCCACGGAATACCTGCCATCTTGTACGATGCGGATTCTACAGGAGCAAAAAACCACCTGGCTTTGGCAAACGAAATTATAAACAAAAATTAAGAAGCATAGAAAGCTGAAAGAATAAACAAATATGGCCGTACAGAAAAAATTTGCACTGGGCAGAGGACTCGACGCGCTGATTTCTACAAACGACGAGGTTAAGACTTCGGGCTCTTCTTCCATCAACGAAGTGGAACTGAGTAAAATCTCGGTAAACCCGAACCAGCCACGCCGCGAGTTCGATCCGATTGCCCTGCAAGAGCTTGCCGACTCAATAGCTGAAATCGGCATCATACAACCTATCACTTTACGCAAGCTGAATGAGGATTCATATCAGATAATAGCAGGAGAACGACGTTACCGTGCTTCTATACAGGCAGGGCTGAAGACTATTCCTGCTTACATCCGTACTGCCGACGATGAGAATGTAATGGAAATGGCTCTGATAGAGAATATCCAGCGCGAGGACTTGAACTCGCTGGAAATAGCTCTCGCCTACCAGCATCTGATCGAACAATATGAACTGACTCAGGAACGTCTGAGCGAACGTGTAGGCAAGAAGCGTACTACCATCGCCAATTACCTGCGACTGCTTAAACTTCCTGCTCCGATACAGGTTGCACTGAAAAATAAAGAAATAGATATGGGGCACGCACGTGCCTTGCTTGCGCTGGATGACCCGAAGACACAGATACGTATTTTCAACGAAATAATCACCCAAGGGTATTCGGTCCGCAAGGTAGAAGAAATAGTAAAAGCCCTTTCAGCCGGCGAAAGCGTAGAGTCGGGAGGCAAGAAGATTGCTCCCAAAGGCGCCAAACTGTCTGAAGAATATACGATGTTGCAAAATCATCTGTGTACCTTCTTCGGTACAAAGGTGCAGCTTTCGTGCAGCAACAAAGGAAAAGGTAAAATCAGTATCCCGTTCAGCAACGAAGCTGATCTGGAAAGAATCATGGAGATACTGGACTCATTGAAACCAAAAGAATAAAAAGGACAAGTTTTGAGAGAACGATCGTTTACATATGTATTGTATATCGTACTGATGCTCTGTTTCGCATGGGGAGGAAGTACGGAAGGATATGCACAACGTGCACTCAAGCACCGGAAAGGCTTACTGAATGCCGATTCGATACGCGCGCAAAACGTGGCCGACAGCCTTGCTTTACTCGATACGCTGAATATACGTCAAAAGCGCATCGAAGAACTGGAAGCTCCGGTAGATACGGCCAGACTTATGCGTCAGAGTGACTCTTTGCAAAGCCGGAAACCTGTAACCATAAAGGAGAAAAAGAAATGGCTTCCCACTCCCAATAATTCTATCTGGCTGTCGCTTGCCATACCAGGAGCAGGTCAGATATACAACCGGAAGTATTGGAAACTGCCTATCGTTTATGGAGGTTTCGTGGGATGTACTTATGCATTGACCTGGAACAGCAAGATGTATAAGGATTATACACAGGCATATCAGGACATCATGAGTGACAATCCGAATAACGACAGTTATATGGATTTCCTGCCAGCCGGATATACCAAAGAAGATGTACAAAACAGACTCGATTATTATCAAGAGTTGTTCCGTAAACGAAAAGATGTCTTCCGTCGTCAGCGAGATTTAAGTATAATTGCTTTCATCGGAGTTTATCTGTTGTCGGTAATCGACGCATATGTCGACGCTGAGCTATCGAACTTCGATATATCGAACGATCTGGGAATGACACTGGAACCTGCAATATTTAACGATGCATACCGCAAGCTTCCTCAAGGAATAGGCTTGCAATGCAGTATTAGATTTTAAATTATGAAAAAACTATGTATTGGCATACTCGCCTTCCTTAGCTTTTCGCCCCTCTTTGCCCAACAAACGGAAAAGAGTATTGTCGTCCGCTCCAGTTCAGGTGTGGAGGCAGCTGCCGATTTGCCCGAAGGTATGCTTTCTGAAACAGACAGTTTATATCTGGACTGGATTTCGAAAAATTATATCAATCTGGGAGAAAACTGTACTGCGACTTCTACCAATCCGGAAGTAAGCGACTCTATCTACATGGATCGTCTGCAACGTATTCCGGCCATCATCGAAATGCCGTATAACGAAGTGGTGCGCAAATTTATCGACATGTATGCTACCCGCTTGCGACAGAAGGTTGCATTCATGCTGAGTGCTAATAATTTCTACATGCCCATCTTCGAAGAGGCACTCGACTTGTACGACCTGCCGCTGGAGTTAAAATATCTTCCTGTCATCGAATCAGCCTTAAACCCGATGGCAACTTCCCGTCAGGGAGCCGTAGGCTTATGGCAGTTCATGCTGGCTACAGGTAAAATTTACGGACTGCAAGTAACCAGTCTGATAGACGAACGTCGTGACCCGATCAAATCTACTCGTGCCGCAGCACGTTATCTGAAAGACTTATACGATATCTATCACGACTGGAATCTGGTACTTGCGGCTTACAATTGCGGTCCGGGCACAATAAACAAAGCTATCCGACGTTCGGGAGGAGAAAAGGACTTCTGGAAGCTATACAATTATCTGCCTCAGGAAACTCGTGGATATGTGCCGGCATTTATCGCTGCAAACTATATCATGACCTATTACTGTGAACATAACATCAGCCCGCTGGAAATGAGAATGCCGGAAGGAACAGATACCATACACATATCTCGTCCGCTCAACCTCCAGCAGATAGCCGCCGTATGCAACTCAAACATCGACGAGCTTCGTGCCTTGAATCCAGAGTTTAAAAAAGATATCATTCCTGGAAATGAGAAGCCTTATGCGCTTCGCTTGTCCAACAAGATGATGAGCTGTTTCCTCGAAAACGAAGACAGCATCTATAACTATAAACCGGAGGTCTATCAGACACGACGCAGCAAAGTAGAAGTAGCCGATATTAAATCGTCTGCCAAATCAGGAAAAGCCGTTTATCACAGAATCAGAAACGGAGAAACTTTGGGAGGCATTGCAGCCAAATATGGAGTAAGCGTATCGCAGTTACGCAGATTGAACGGAATCAAAGGCAGTAACATACGTGCCGGAAGATCACTCCGCATCCGATAAGTATCATATTTTTACACCGAAATATCATAAAAACCATCCCGACAATCCCAAGATTTGTCAGGATGGTTTTTCATTTTTCTATCTTCCTTTTCCATAGCTTTGTAAGAAAAAACTTCATTCTACTTGTTAAATTCTTTATTTTCTTTATTTTTGCAATATAGATTAAGGGAGTAATACAATGACGGATGAAAAACTTACACAAGAGCAAGCAGATGAAAAGCAAATAAATGATGCCTTTCAAGAACTTTTAGATCGATACCTGGAAAGCAAGCACCGCAAAAAAGTAGAAATAATCACCAAAGCATTTAATTTTGCCAAGCAAGCACATAAAGGTGTACGACGCCGTTCGGGCGAACCTTATATACTGCACCCTATTGCGGTAGCACGCATTGCGTGTGTAGAAATCGGACTGGGGTCTACCTCCATCTGTTCGGCTTTGCTGCATGATGTAGTAGAGGATACCGACTATACGGTGGAAGATATAGAAAATCTGTTCGGACCTAAAATTGCACAGATTGTAGACGGACTGACAAAAATATCCGGAGGCATTTTCGGCGACCGCGCTTCGGCTCAGGCTGAAAATTTCAAAAAGCTCCTGCTTACAATGAATGACGACATCCGAGTCATTCTGATAAAAATAGCCGACCGTCTGCATAACATGCGTACCCTCGGTTCCATGCTTCCCAGCAAACAATATAAGATTGCGGGAGAAACCCTTTACATCTATGCTCCTCTTGCCAACAGACTAGGTCTGAACCGCATAAAAACAGAACTGGAAGACCTGAGTTTCAAATACGAACATCCGGAAACTTACAAAGAGATACAAGACAAGCTGCAAGCTACTCAGGCAGAGCGCGAAAGCGTTTTTACCGAGTTTACAGCTCCGATCCGTGCACAACTGGATAAGATGAAAATACCTTATCGCATTCTGGCACGTGTAAAATCTCCTTATTCCATCTGGAACAAGATGCAGACCAAGCATATCACGTTCGAAGAAATCTACGATATCCTTGCTGTGCGCATCATCTTTACTCCAAGAAACGAAGAAGAGGAACTGAACGACTGTTTCGATATCTATGTAGCTATCTCGAAAATATACAAACCTCACCCCGACCGTCTGCGCGACTGGGTAAGCCATCCGAAAGCTAATGGCTATCAGGCACTGCACGTGACACTGATGAGTAACAAAGGGCAATGGATTGAAGTGCAAATCAGAAGTGAACGCATGAACGACGTTGCCGAGCAAGGATTTGCAGCTCACTGGAAATACAAGGAAGGTGGAGGCAGTGAAGATGAAGGCGAACTGAGCAAGTGGCTGAAGACCATTAAGGAAATTCTGGACGATCCACAACCTGATGCGCTCGATTTCCTTGATACCATTAAACTGAACTTGTTTGCATCCGAAATTTTTGTCTTCACCCCCAAAGGAGAAATCAAGACTATGCCGCAAAACTGTACGGCACTCGATTTTGCTTTCTCTATCCATACATTCCTGGGCAGTCACTGTATCGGAGCTAAGGTAAACCATAAACTGGTTCCACTAAGCCACAAGCTACAAAGTGGTGATCAGGTAGAAATACTTACTTCCAAATCACAAAAGGTACAGCCTTCGTGGATAAACTTTGCCACCACAGCAAAAGCCAAGGCTAAGATACAAGCTATTCTGAAGCGTGAAAAGAAAGAAATGCAGCAGAAAGGTGAAGATATGCTTACCGATTTCTTCCATCAGGAAAACCTGCCGTCAAATGATGAGAATATCAAGAAGCTCTGCAACCTGCATCACGTAAAGAATTACGATGAACTGACCTTAAATATCGGTCAGGGAATATTCTCATTAGGTGAAGCAGACAAAAACGAGCTGAAGGAAAAGCCATCACCTACCAACTGGAAGAAATATATCAGCTTTGCATTCGGAGGAACCAGTAAAAACAAGCAGGAAGAGAAACAAGCTGAACAGCCTGCACTGAATATAGACAAAAAGAAAATCATCAAGCTGACTCCTGATGCCATTCAGAAGAATTACATTCTGGCTGATTGCTGTAAACCGATTCCGGGGGATGATGTACTTGGTTACATTGACGATAACAACCGTATTGTTATTCATAAACGTCAGTGCCCGATTGCAGCCCAGCTGAAGACCAGTTTCGGTAACCGACTGCTTGCTGTAGAATGGGAAACAGGCAAAGCATTAAACTTCCCGGTCAATGTATACATTAAAGGTATAGACGGCATAGGAGTCCTCAATCAGGTTACACAAGTTATATCTCAACAGTTGAATGTAAATATTCATAAATTGAATATTGAATCGAACGATGGTATTTTCGAAGGTCGCATTCAGCTTTACGTACACGATGTAGATGATGTGAACACCATCTGTACAAACCTTAAAAAGATAGATCATATCAAGAAAGTAACCCGTATCGAAAACTTTGAAGATACAATTGCCGACTAAAAAGACGTATCTTTCTGATGATGACAATAACAGATTACAACCATTAAGACGAAATAAAGATATTCAGCAAATATTCCTAAAAAATACAATGGCATATGAAGATGATAAACCATAATCACTTCATATGCCATTTTTTTATTGTTGTTTTTCGTTGTTTCCTCACATATACGACGTCCGGAAAAAGTCTGATGATCGCTTAAAAAGACCTAGAATTAAGTCACCAGCCAAACAATTCACACCTGCAAGCATCAGGTGAGATAATCCAGCTCCTTACGCATACTGAGCAAATCTTCTTTGATACGCCGCAAGCGGTCGATGATTTCGGCCGTATCACGAATGCTTTCTTTATTCTGCTTCAAACGCTGTCTGGCTCCGGCAAGAGTCATTTTCTTTTCTTTTACAAGATGATATACCAGGCGAATATTTTCAATATCCTCTTTCGTATACTGCCGGATATTTCCTCCCGCCTTCTTGGGAGCAATTATAGGAAACTCCTTCTCCCAATAGCGCAAAAGTGACTCGTTTACATCAAACATTTCCGCCACTTCACGAATAGAATAATATAATTTCAAATTTTTATCGCTCTTCAAAGCCATGTCCTTTCTGTTTAGTCTGTAATATTAATCGAATACCTTACCGTGGTTGGCAGCAATCTGGATCATCTTGTCGTAATCATCCGCATCCAAATCCATGAAGTAATAGTTCACCGGATTCATAATCTGCCCTTTCAGATGCACTTCGTAGTGCAAATGAGGTCCGGTACTCTTTCCCGTACTTCCTACCTTGCCAATAGTTTCTCCACGCACTACTTTCTGCCCTACCTTCACATCAATTTTACTCAAGTGAGCATATCGGGTGACATAACCGAAACCATGATTAATGACAATACAGTTGCCATACAATCCTTCCCAGCCTGCTTTCTGTACCGTACCGTTTCCAGTGGCATACACCGGTGTACCCACGTTTGCCGAAAAGTCCATACCCGCATGAAACTTAACAGTCTTATAAATAGGGTCGATACGATTTCCATATCCCGAAGCCGTCTGCTTCAAATCCTTGTTGGCCACCGGCTGGATAGCAGGAATACATGCCAACATATCATCCTGTTTCTTACACAACTCTACCACCTCGTCAAACGATTTCGACTGCATATAAATCTGACGTGAAAGCAAGTCCATCTTCTGAGTAGTATTTACTACCAGCTTGGCATTTGCCATATCCATCAAATCCTCGTAACGGTTCGTTTTACCGTAACTGGCAGAACGCAAGGCATCCGCTACAGGATCTGCCTGCATAATCACCCGGTAAAGGTTGTCGTCACGCTGCTGAAGCTGCTGCATTACGTCAAGCGCCTCATCCAGACGAGTAGACAAAATATGATACTGTGAAAGCAAACGCGAATTTTCCACACGAAGATCCTTTTCCGAAGGAGAACCGAAGATAAGCAACAAGATGATAAAGCATCCGGCGCCCAGTCCCATCCCCACAAACAAACGCCTCAGGTAGCTCATCGCCCGCTGGCGCATAGTGGGATAAATACGGTCGTATGTACGCGTTTTCGGATTATAAATATAATAGACTTTCCGCATTCAAATCTTGTTTTGAAAAAATTTAAGACGCAACACATCAAGTTTTTGCATCAAACATACGGACAAAAATAATAAAACCGATTATCTTTGCAAATCAATTTTGAGAATATTAACTACAAGACATTATAAGCATTATGTTGACAGCAAACGAAATCCGCGACTCATTTGTAAAATTCTTTGAGTCGAAAGGACATCAGATTGTGCCTTCAGCACCGATGGTCATCAAAGACGACCCGACATTGATGTTCACCAATGCAGGTATGAACCAGTTTAAAGATATTATTCTGGGCAATCATCCTGCGAAATACAAACGTGTAACCGACTCACAGAAGTGCTTGCGTGTGAGTGGAAAACATAACGACCTGGAAGAAGTAGGTCACGATACATACCATCATACCATGTTCGAAATGCTGGGTAACTGGTCTTTCGGCGACTACTTCAAGAAAGAAGTTATCGGATGGGCATACGAATATCTGGTAAAGGTATTGAAACTCGATCCGAAAGATTTGTATGTAACCGTATTCGAAGGAAGCCCTGAGGAAGGACTTGCCCGCGACGATGAAGCTGCCGGATACTGGGCTCAGTATTTCCCCGAAGATCATATCATCAACGGCAACAAGCACGATAACTTCTGGGAAATGGGTGATACAGGTCCTTGCGGTCCTTGTTCAGAAATTCATATCGACTCGCGTTCGGCAGAAGAAAAGGCTGCTGTTCCGGGACGTGAACTGGTTAACAAAGATCATCCGCAGGTTATCGAAATCTGGAACCTGGTGTTCATGCAGTACAACCGCAAGGCTGACGGAACACTGGAACCACTTCCAGCAAAAGTAATCGATACCGGTATGGGATTCGAACGTCTGGTACGTACCTTGCAGGGCAAGACATCCAACTACGATACCGACGTTTTCCAGCCTATCATCAAGGCTATCGGCGATTTGTCGGGCAAGAAGTATGGTGAAGACGAAAAAGTAGACGTAGCTATGCGTGTGGTAGCCGACCACATCCGTACCATCGCCTTCTCTATCACCGACGGACAGCTGCCATCGAATGCAAAGGCTGGTTACGTAATCCGCCGAATCCTGCGCCGTGCCGTTCGCTACGCTTACACTTTCCTTGGACAGAAACAAGCATTCATGTATAAGTTGCTTCCTGTACTGATTGAAAATATGGGTGGTGCTTATCCTGAACTGAAAGCACAGCAGGCATTGATCGAGAAAGTTATGAAGGAAGAAGAAGAATCATTCCTCCGTACACTGGAAACAGGTATCCGTCTGCTCGACAAGACAATGGCTGAAACTAAAGCTGCCGGTAAGACTGAAATCAGCGGTGTAGACGCATTTACACTGTATGATACATTCGGATTCCCATTCGACTTGACTGAGCTTATCTTACGTGAAAACGGTCTGACTGCCGACGTAAAAGGCTTTGAAGCTGAAATGCAGAAACAGAAAGAACGCGCACGTAATGCTGCTGCCGTAGAAACAGGCGACTGGGTTACACTGAAAGAAGGAGAAACAACTTTCGTAGGTTACGACTATACTGAATACGAAACAAGCATCCTGCGTTACCGTCAGATTAAACAGAAGAATCAGACACTTTACCAGATTGTATTGAGCGATACTCCATTCTATGCAGAAAGTGGTGGTCAGGTAGGTGATACCGGTGTATTGGTAAGCGAATTCGAAACTATCGATATCATCGATACCAAGAAGGAAAACAATCTTCCTATCCATATAGCAAAGAAACTTCCGGAACATCTGGAAGCTCCGATGATGGCATGTGTAGATACAGACAAACGTGCAGCTTGTGCAGCTAACCACTCTTGTACACACTTGCTGGACGAAGCATTGCGTCAGGTACTGGGTACTCACGTAGAACAGAAGGGTTCTCTTGTTACTCCTGACTCTTTGCGTTTCGACTTCTCTCACTTCCAGAAAGTAACTCCGGAACAGATTCGCGAAGTAGAACATCTGGTTAATGCTAAAATCCGCGAAAACGTTCCTTTGACTGAATACCGTAACCTGCCTATCGAAAAGGCAAAAGAACTGGGTGCAATCGCTTTGTTCGGTGAAAAATATGGCGACGAAGTACGTGTCGTACAGTTCGGTTCATCTATCGAATTCTGTGGTGGTACTCACGTATCGGCAACTGGAAAGATCGGTATGGTGAAGATTATCTCAGAAAGCTCTGTTGCTGCCGGTGTACGCCGTATCGAAGCTGTTACAGGTGCGAAGGTTGAAGAAATGTTCGATACTGTACAAGATACTATCAACGATCTGAAAGCTTTGTTCAACAACGCTCCCGACCTGAAAGCCGCTATCTCGAAATACATCGAAGAAAATGCCGGTCTGAAGAAACAGATGGAAGAATTCATGAAGGAAAAAGAAGCGGCTGTAAAAAACAAGCTGATTGAAGGTGCAAAAGAAATCAACGGTGTGAAAGTTATTCAGGCTGTTCTTCCGATGCCAGCTGACGCAGTCAAGAATATTGCCTTCCAGTTGAAAGGACAGTTCCCTGAAAACTTGTTCGTAGTAATTGGTAGCGTATTCGAAAACAAGCCGTTGCTTACTGTTACCATGAGCGACGATCAGGTGAAAGCCGGACTGAATGCCGGACAACTGGTTCGCGAAGCTGCCAAACTGATCCAAGGTGGTGGTGGTGGTCAGCCTCACTTTGCAACTGCCGGCGGTAAGAATCCTGACGGACTTAGTGCAGCAGTCGACAAGATTGTAAGCCTGGCTGGTTTCTGATTGTAAATTACAAAAATAAAATACAAAAAGGTTCTATCATTTTCCCGCTATGGGGTGATAGAACCTTTTTTATTACAGATTAGGATGGTTAGCGTACAAATCAATTATTGCAGTCTGACAAGAATCTTCAATCCCAAAATAGAGTATTGATGAACAAGCAATTATCCTATAGAATTCAGCTATGCAGGTTATCTACAGGAACAATGCTGATAAGCTCATATTCATATATGTTTATCGGACACTTATCTAAACCAATAGCTCTTCTTTCTTGAATTGGAATTCCGACCTCTACCTTTTCTTCTTTCCGAACGTGTTTCTCTTATCTTACAATTCCAGATAAGTCTTCAGTGCCTTTACATATTCTTCCATCGCTTTTCTGCCTGTTTCTGTAATCCGGCACGATGTACGAGTCTTTTTCCCGACAAACTCTTTCTCTACCTGAATGTATCCCGCCTTGCTCAGTTTATCCAGTTGCACACTGAGATTACCGGCAGTAGATTCAGTCTTCTCTTTCAAGTACACAAAGTCGGCCTCATCTACCGATAATAGGATAGACATAATTGCCAGACGCAGTTGCGAATGTATCAACGGATCTAGTTCAGCAAGCATAAGCAGCGGCTTTTTTATTCAACAAATGTCCTGGTATCACCATCATAAGCAAGAAAGAAAAACCGAAATATAGATTCCATTCCGGAGCCACTCTACCGCCATTTGTCAGTACCATCAGCATATAGACAGCAACCAAAAAGGCAACAAGAGGTGAATACACCAGAGCTGGAACCCGAACAATCAGACCGGTAATCGAAGTTCCTATACCCGCATATAGCAAACACAGCGGAAGCATCAAGCCAAAATTGCACGAACCAATCACCATACCTATCAGTAGCATGGCCACAACAGTCAGTCCGAACAACGATCCTACGATGCACCAGGTATGAGCAAGCATCTTATCCATATGTGTTACCACAGAAGGTTTCTTACGAACCTGAAGCACTTTCATAACAATGGCAGGAATAAACATCAAAAACCACAAGGCGTTCCACAACGGTCTGCCTGTGATATACACGGCTGCATATACAACTACAGAAAGCACTACTGCAGCATATCCATAAATCAGAAAAACATTGCCACTACCCCGTTCCAAATTTTCTTTCGTCATTTGAATCATCTGGGAAATCAGTTCCAGACTTTCTTTTTCTGTAAACATCTTCTTTTCTTCCATACTCCTTACATTTTTAAAAGATAAAACAGTTTATTTTATAAACTACTACTGCAAAAAAAATAGAAATCCGCGCGTTTATTCCTATTTCTATTACATCACAAATATAAAGTAGTTTATTTTATAAACCAAATATTCTGTTGTTTTTTTCTGAAAAAAGTAAATTTCCTACCAAGTCAATTGTAATAAAGCCCAACTATCCATGAAGATTTTGCTGTGACCAATGCATAATAAAACATTTCTGTCCGACAAAACATTTCCGAAAGCTCATAGTCGCTTGTAATATAGCAGTTGGTTTATTCATCGATACAACAGAGTTTTCAAAGCCTTAAATACAACTGAGAATCAACCTATTGATAAATTTATCACACAGCGATAACAATAAAAAAACTCTTCCCAAAGGCTTTTAAAAAAGACCTTCAGAAAGAGTTCCTATAATATCAGCAATTTCTGCCAAAAATATCTCGATGTTTTTTTATTTTCTGTACGAAAGTTCAGCAAGTTCGTACAAAAATTTTCAGAAAAATTATGTACTCCGTCGCAAGCCCAGCAATCAAAGATTACCGAAATATGTATCGAGCAACTTTTTCGCAGCCGAGAACGAAGTAGCCTTTCCTTGCAATACCTCCTGTTCCTGAGCTGTAAGCATCGAAGCGATAGCCGGATTGTTGTAGAAACTATCACGCAAATGTTCGTTTATCGTTTCGTACATCCAGTATTTAGCCTGTTCGTTGCGGCGGTAATCAAAGTATCCGTTCTTCTTCACAAAGTCGATATAACTGTACACCATGTCCCAGATCTCCTTGATTCCGATACCATAAAAACCTGAATACGTTAGCACCTGTGGTGTCCACCCCGATTCAGGAGCCGGAAACAGATGCAGTGCATTGCGGAAATGAGCAGCAGCCAGCTTCGCCTTCTCGATGTTATTACCATCAGCCTTGTTGATGATGATACCGTCTGCCATCTCCATTATACCACGCTTGATACCTTGCAGTTCATCTCCTGTTCCGGCAAGCTGTATCAGCAGGAAGAAATCCACCATCGAATGAACGGCCGTTTCGCTCTGTCCTACTCCCACTGTTTCGACAAAAATTTTATCGAAACCTGCTGCTTCGCACAAGATAATCGTTTCACGGGTTTTACGGGCTACACCACCCAGCGAACCGGCAGAAGGGCTGGGGCGGATAAAGGAATCCGGATGAACGGAAAGTTTTTCCATACGTGTTTTATCTCCCAAAATACTTCCTTTCGAACGCTCACTGCTCGGGTCGATAGCCAGTACAGCCAGCTTACCTCCACGTTCCAGTACATGCAGGCCGAATACATCAATCGACGTACTCTTCCCCGCTCCGGGAACACCACTGATACCCACACGGATAGAATTGCCTGAATACGGCAGACATTTTTCGATAACCTCCTGTGCGACTGCCTGATGCTCAGGTTTCACACTCTCTACCAGCGTGACAGCCTGACTAAGTACGGTTACATCGCCTTTTACGATACCTTCCACGTACTCGCCTACGGTAAACTGACGGCGCTTGGGTTTCTTTCTCAGGTTCAAATAAGGATTTATACTGGAGGGTTGTTCTATACCCTTGTTAACAGTCAATCCCTTGTACTCCTCACTGTTCTCAGGGTGTTCCATAGTCTTAGTATTTTAAGTTGATAATAATAGCCTTACGAGAGATCTTAAGGCTGTACGATTTTTGCCTTTACCCGAATGGTAACCGACGGTTTATTCGGGTCGTTGGTAATCATCAGTACACGGGGAGTACCTTTCACACGCGAAAGGTTCTCACCAAGTACGGTAATCTTCAGCTTGGCAGATTCACCCGGCTTCAGTACCGTTTTCTTCAAGTTGACGGCTAGAGCGATGTTGAACACCTGCATATCCTGAATCACCAAATCGGTCTTTCCCGTATTGGTAATGATGACATTCTGCGATTTTTTCTGTTTTGGTTTCAGCGGAGGGAACTCCAACTGTGTAGTAGAAAGCGAAATCTGTGGAGGATTGTTCTTCTGCTGTTCGGTCAGTCCGGAGAAATCCGGCAACAAGACTGTCGATACAGGTATTTCGTTGTCGCTTCCCACTTTATCGCCCGGATAGCGTGACAGATACACCGATGTACGGGTAATACCGAACTTCGGAAGTTTTTCCGTATCGAGCGTAACGATAATCTTACCGTTCTTACCTCTTCCCAGCACTTCGGGAACTGCCTTTGCACTCAGATAAGGAGGCAGATGCATCAGCACCGGAGAATAAGCTTTATTGGATGTATTGGCTACCAGAATACTAAATTCAGGATGGTCGCCTTTATTGACATCTTTAAATTCTATTTCATCTTTGTCCAGACGGATTGCACCAAACCCGAAAGGATGGGTAAACGAATAATTTCTGGCGTCGGCTGTTACTTCACCATTAAATTCCAGATAAATAGGACGATAAGAAGCGTTGCAGTAAATACCGACTTCTTTATAGAAATGTCCGATAGCCTCTGCGTCGAAAACGGCTGTTACCGTACCTTTCCCACCGGCAGGTATCGGAGACTTAGTCCAGTCGACCTCCGTACAGCCGCAGGAAGAAGTTACTTTCGAAATAACCAGCGGTTTGTCACCCGTATTCGTGAAATTATAAGTAATGGTCACCGGATTGCGCCAAAGCACATATCCCAACTCCTGCACATTCTTGTCGAATGTTATTTTCGGCTGTGCCTGAGCAACCAAAACTACGGCAAACAATATATTGAATAGAAATAAAATGCGTTTCATCTTTCAGTGTGTTACTTGTTTAGAGTGAACAAAGATAAAGAGAAAATCAAAGACGAACAAAGGTTGGTGGTGAATTAATATAAATTTGCCGATACAGCGGTAAAAAGAAATACAGGCTGATGCAGATTTTTCCATACCGGAAAATACATCAGCCTGTACTGTTTTCTAATGAATTATTCTACTGTCAGAGATTGTCCTCCTGTGTGTCCGCTGAACTCGGGAGCATAAACCGACTGGATGGTTGCCACACCAGCCTGATAATTTCCCGCACGGTCTAAATAGACTTCATACTCCAGCGTATATGTACCCTTCGGCATCCGGTCGATAAAGAGTTCGGTAGAAGCATCCCGGTTCACCTGATAATATCCCAGACCGTTGTTCCAATGATAGCCGGACAACTGGTTTTCCGGTTCCATACATGCCGCACGCTCATCCTTTATCCGGATAAAGTCCATGTCGCGATCAGCCTTTACCGTCAGTCGTACAGTCAGTTTATCTCCAGCATGCAAGGCAGTCTTCCGCGAAACCTGCTTACCGTCGAGCCAATACTCACGTACTATTGAAACGCCGTTACCTTTTGCCGGAAGTACCTTATCCATATCCTCCAGATACTGCGCATATACAGCTCCCCAGCCTATACCGGTTCCCGACTTCGACACGACAACACGTTCCACACGAGTATCTGTTCCGGTCAGCGTCTTTCGGGTATATCCTAAAGCATCGTCCGGAGTACGTACCTCAATATTGCCGGCTACAGCCTTCATCTTTCCATTCACCTGCAACTGCTTACCGGAGCCATTCAAGAAAGCATACACCGCATCTGCTGTTGCAATACCGCTTTCCCATACCTGAACCTGCTTCTGTTTGAGCAGCCAAAGCTTCATACCGGCCAGCATATCCGCATCGGGAGCAATCTGCCTGATAGCTTCCATAGCAGCTACCTGTGCAGGGATTCTGTAATTGCTCCATGAATAAGGCGCTTTCGGTGTATCGAAATAGACTCCCAGTTGCGGCGTGCTTACCGTATACTCCTTAACAGACTGAACCAGTTCCTGAGCCTGACGCTTTCTGCCATCAGCCTGCATAATGAGAGCAATCATCGCCTTCTCACCGATAGAATAGTCGGCCGAACGGTTTTCCAGCTTATCCGTCATATAGGCATTTATCTGTTTATCTGCCAACGAAGCAGCCTGCCCGTCGAGGGCACAAACATACAGATAGTGTACCACCTGCCCGTTGGGAACAAGGTTTTTCGCACCTTCCTTTTCCGCCTTCTTCATCATTTCATAATCTTCTTTCACTGCATTCTGCAAATAGCGCAAAGCCTGTGTATACATCGGAGCGACCTTTCCGTCGAGCGCCACATTCATGTGCTGCAAACGTGCCAGCATCTCCACAATCTGCGTTGTAATATACCGGCTACCTGTCATACCCTTATACCAGCTCCATGAGCCATCGGGGAGTTGCAGTTCTTGCAAACGTTCTACCGAAGTACGCAGGCGGTTGTCCATCGAATTCAGATCGAACAACAAAGCTATACGCCGTTTCTGTTCGCCTTCCTCAATTGCTTCGGAAAGCCACGGAGTTTCTTCCAGCAACAGATTCTTCAGATCCTGATTACGTTCGAGATTACTCAAAAGCGTTTCTTTACTTCCTCCCTGAGCAATCCAGGTATCAAACACCTGTTTGATGCAGGGATTTGCCTTCACAATAGCCTCAGCAAGTGAATTGGCATAATAGGCAGTTGCCCACGACAATGCATCTTCTTCTGCCGGATTACCGATAACAGGCAGCGCCTGAACAGCATACCAGTCGGGATTTGCAGTCAGCTCTACTGTCAGCCGTCGTTCGGTAGCCGTTTTGCTCTGCTTGTTGAACAAGTCTTCGGTTCCGACTTCCGTCATGCTTTCTCCACTCAATTGGACAGGAATGGTTTCCGTCATCCACTGCTTGTCGGTCAGTACCGGCAAGTAATGCTGTTCGCCGTCGCTATATTCTCCAGCCTCGGCCGTAATCCGGCATACCAGCATATCATATTTATCAGGAATCTGGCAGTCGAACCGTACGACTCCCGTTGTTCCTTCTGCCACACTGAACGGTTGCTGATAGTCGTAAACCACTTCTTCTGTCACCGGATCGTATAATTTGATACCGGCATTCCCTTCAATCTTATCCATCGACAGATTGACCAGCGAAGCAGCAATAACGGTTCTGTCACCTTTGCGAACGAAGCGCGGCATATTAGGCTGCACCATAAACGGCTTGCTTGTCTTCACAGTCTGCGTCAGCATGCCGTAATCGACATCCTGTGTATGCGCCAGTCCTGTGAACTTCCATTCGGTCAACGCATCCGGTACGGTAAAGACGATACTTACCCTACCCTGTGAATCAGTCCGCAGATTCGGATAGAAAAAGGCTGTTTCGGCAAAGTTCTCACGCACCGGAATCATCGTTTCTTTACCATCTGTTCCTTCGACAGCTGCATCATTTTCTACAATCTGCAAGACTTCTTCTACGCCAGCACTACCGCTTTCTTTTTTAAAGCCGGACGATACAATATCCGGAGAGGCGACAACCGCCGATTCCTCAACAGTCATGGCAGGCTGATATTTCACCTCTACGGCATTTCCGGCATCGTGTTTCGCCAGAATACGGGTTGATGTGCCAGCCAGATTGATGCCTCGCATATAAACATTTCCGGAAAAGACCAGCAAAGAACTATACTCACCATTCAGCAGATTCAGTCCAGTGTACGTCCTTACGTATGGAAAACCTGCAAACATGCCGATTCCCTGGTCTGCCGACAACATACCTGCATAAATCCATGGAACAGGACGAGAGAACCACAGATTAAAACGCCAGTCGTGCTGGTACAGCTTATCAAGCGAAGCATCGTAAAGCGATGCCATCACATTAGCTTTTACCGGATTTCCGGCCGCATCTGTAATATGCATGCTCCATTCTTCCTTATTGCCCGGTTGCAACTTATCTCTGAAAGTTTCCCACTTCAATGTCAGTTTCTTTTCCGGTTCCGGCCGGATGATTGTCGCCTGCTTGCTATACAGGCTGCCATTCCGCATGAAAGCAAAGTTTACGGTAATACCATCGCCATACACCTCCTGATACGGATAACTGAATTTCTTGATTTCATCATTCAGTGTCAATCGCTGAGAATCGATCCGTTTGCTTCCACTGTACACATCGACCAGCAGATACACATTCTTTTCACTGGTTCCCACATACAAAGTTGCCGGAGCCAATTCGTTAAACTCGGTTCCATCCTGATAGAACCAGTCGACAGCAGGATACGGGAGTCGTGTATCCAGACGCGAGAACAATGTAAAATCTTGCTCTGCCGTACATACTCGTCCCTGCGCATCCGTTGCAGAAATTTCAATGCGATATCTGCCTGAAGGCAATGCAAGCAATTCGGAAGGAACAAACGAACGTTGAGCTTCCGCCTTGCCTTCCAGTTGCAATCCGGCTTTCTTGCCCGCTTTATCCAGTGCAAACACACGGTAAGCGACCTCCGTCTGTACAGGAGTTCCATTCAGGTTCAATGCCATAAACTGCACCTTTTCCTGTTTCTCACGCATGACCATACCCGACAGTCCGCGTATCTGCAAGCCCAACGACTGCTTACCCACCGGAAGTGACAAGGTGTTTGTCTGTGTTTCACCCGCTCCATCGGTTACCTCTGCCTGCACTTCATATACATAATAACGGTGCTCCAGCATATCCCTTCCGGTTGTTTCCGGGGCAGTAAGCACCATACGGACACTAAAATTACCATCAGCATCCGTCTGCATCTCACCGTTATCCAACTCTACCTTATTCATACCTCCCATACGGAACCACATATATTCCGAACGAGATATCGTATATTTTACCTTTGCCATGCGGACTGGTGCTCCGGCAAATGTCTTTGCTTCTCCTTTCACCACAATGGAATCGCCCATATTATATGTGTCTTCGTACGGAGTAAAGACCACATCGAAAGTAGGACGCTTGTATTCCTCTACCTTGATAATGGCAGAAGCTCCATCCATCGACACATAATAAGTACCGGGAAGCAGGTTCTGTGGCAGCACAAATTCACCCGACAATACGCCAAAGTCGTCTGTCGATACGGTATATTCGGCTACATTACGCTCGGAAGAATACAGTTTCAGAGAACTTTTTTCGCCCTTTATCACACGAAGAGAATCACCGTTCTGTTCGTAAACCATACCGGAAACATATACTTTCTGCCCCGGACGATACAACGAACGGTCGGTAAACAGATTTACCTTCTTCTTCCATCCCTGCACTGTTTCTCTGACAAACGAAGCATTTCCTCCTATACTTGAAATAGCAGTGAAATCATTTCCTGCCATACGGACATTGTAATAAATCCTGCCCGAACGGGGAACATCTACCGTAACACTGCCTTTACCATCGGTCTTATATACCTGAAGTACATTGTATTCATTTCCGTTCAACCGATACGTTACCACTTCTGCACCCGGAACTGGTCTGCCCGTCAGTTTATCTACAGCAACAAACTCCTTGCGTCCCTCTGACACAGGAATACTGATGCACTGATAAGGAGAAACAAACAACAACGAATAATCAATACCTTTCGCACTCCCTTGAGGAATTTGCTTTAACATGTAAATTCCCGCTTCGGGCAATGTATAATGCAATACCGTATCACGCTTCTCGTAATCGGGGGTAGAAGGCAAGGCGTAGTAACGTGAAGCCACTTTTGTACCGTAATTCTGTATCAACGTTTCTTCCTTCAGATTGCCGCGAATCAATGAAGAAGCAGGAGATATATTCAGACGATACAATTCGAAAGACACTCCTTTCAGATTGGCATACGTCAGGTTCATATCCGCCTCATAGTTGGGATATACAAAAGGTATATTCATTGAAAGATACGGACTGGAAGCAAAATCAATGTATGAACGCAACTGAGACACCCATTCGTGCTTAGGATATTTTTCAATTCCTTCTCGTGCCGCCTCAACCGACTTAAGCAGTTCATTGTTCATACGATAGATATAGGCCAGTTTTACATATACATCGGCACAGACCGGCAGATCCTTGTATTCTTCTGCCAGCTTACGCAATTCCTCCGCTACCTGCTCCGGTGTCAGCGCTTCACGTACGATGCTACTTCCCGCCCCTTCCCAGCAGTACAACAAACGGGCTTCCTTAGTCAGTAAAGCTGCCTGACGGTTGCTTTCACCGTAGAAAGCAATCAGTCCGTCGTACAGTGACAATGCTTCCGACACACATTTCAGTCTGTCGGAATTAAAACGATAAACAGACAAACGTTCAATTGCCTGCCGGGAAAGCAAGTCGAACATATTATCATCCAGATACTTTTCACTCAGCTCGCCGGAAGTTGTCATCGGACGGAAATCCTTGGCAGAAGCCTTACCCAGTACCTCTCTGTCTTTCAGCGAAAGACGGAAATACCGTATTGCATCATCTTCCGTACCCAACTGCTGATTATCCAGTATCAGGCTACCCATTACATGATTCAGTGCAGCACACCCCACCCTATCTGTTTCGCTTTCTGCCCATTTCCGGATACCATCGTACTCTGCCTGTGCACTGTCCGGAGTAAGCTGGATGCGTGATTCAGCACGCACAATATAGGCCTTCATCATCTGAGGGATGTTCTTTTCACTCTTTGCTTTAGTGTATATTTTATCAACTACACCAATAACCGTTTTCGGCAAGTCCTTCTTTTGGGCTGCTTCTACTTCTTTCCAAAGTTCATTATAACTCTGTGCCTGCAATACAGATGAAAACAAACTGAAAAACAGTATCAGCCAGCTCATCAAATGTACTTTCTTCATATCGCATATAGTTTGGTTTCACATAACATTGTTCTATAAAGAAAAGAAATTTTCACTTAAATGCTGCACAGATTTTAATTAAATTATCTGAAAGACTAAGTAAGTTACCATAAAAGACATTGAAACCTTATCCCAAAACATGCTGATGTTTCTTCTAAAAGATGCTCATGTTTTCTCCAAAAAATGCTGATGTTTTACAGAACTTCTGCCCGTATTTTTCAAAAAAAATCCTTCGCGCTCCTGTATTTCCAAAGAAATTCCAAGAAGCGCAAAGGATTATGAAGGCATCCTTTAACGGGCTGTGGTACAAAATTTTCTGTCGTATCCGACACTATCAACGGGGTGCTTAAACCTTTCTGTCATTACATTTTCATAAGCATATCAGTTTGCCTTCCAAATTATATAGAGATTGTGTACTGTGTTGATTTTCAATTAAATTAAACGATATTCATCATATACACCCCAACAAATAAAAAGCGCCCACCTTATATATATTCACATCTATTGTTTCATATCTTATATCCGATTATAAGCCTTCATTCAGATAGACTTCCAGATTGGTATATCCTTCACGACTTAACGTTACTGCTGGTCCATCTGCCGGATTCTCGGGATCCAGTCCGTGTTTTCTTTCCCACACGTCGGGCATACCGTCACCATCAGTATCCAGAAGAGCCTGCAAATCGGTATTTCCGCCGGAAAGGTCTACCCATGGCGATGAAGCTCCTTCAGGCATGACATCCTCGGGCAAGTCGATTATGCCAGGCGAACTGGCAGCCTTTTTATCAATGCTTCCCATATAAGTTGCCGTACCGGTACGAGTTTCTCTTACAATCCGCTCATCGATTTCATCTCTCCATTTGGAACATCCGGCTGAAGCCAGCACTTTCTCGAAGGCTTCGGCAGCTGTATGTGTGGTAACAATACCTGTTTCCAATGGAGCTTTCAGCCGTATCGTATCGCGTGTGACGGAAGAAAAGTATCCGTCGGCACTTGCCGTATCGAGCTGTTCGTATATACCTTTCGTCCAGTTATCGGCTGAAACTTCGGGAAAGCCTTCTACTACATTACCATCCACATAAAACTTTCCCCACACATGCAGCATGGGATGCCAGATATTGGGCTCCCCTTTCTTGTTATAACAATATTTTTTAGAACGCACACCGACAGAAGCAATCCGATAACGCACCTTATTATGAGGTGTGGCAGGACCGGGTTTATAATAATTATTCACGATATTGACTTTCATTCCTTCGCCTCCATAGCAGCCATTGCCAGCCCAGTTGTAGTACACATTGTTACGAATATCCACATACTCTCTGGTCTGTGTTCCCGGACGAGGTCCCATACGCGGAACTCTACTCACATGATGTGCCATGAGATTATGATGGAACGAGGCATGATCTCCTCCTACTATACCGCCATATCCGTGCGCTCCCTTGGCATGCCCTCCGTTATTCAGACTTTCTGAGATGATACACCATTGTACGGTAGTATTCTCATTTCCATATACAGAGCAAGTTTCGTCTACCGACCAGCTGATGGAGCAATGGTCTACAATGATATTGCGATGATCGGTAGCTCCAAGTCCGTCGGGTTCTCCCTTGTTTTCGTTGCCAACCCGAAAGCGTACATAACGGATTATAACATCGTCTGCCTTGATAGTTACCGGATAACGCGCAATACATACTCCACGTCCCGGAGCTGTCTGTCCGGCAATGGTCAGGCTATCGTTCACTATTTGCAGGGGACGGTTCAGAAAAATGTTACCCGAAACATCGAACACCACGGTACGTGCCCCTTTCTTATTTACAGCATATCGGAGAGTTCCTTCCTGCTCTCCATCTTCGAGTGTGGTAACATGATATACCTTACCCCCTCTTCCTCCGACAGTGTATCTTCCGAATCCTTCAGCTCCTGGAAAAGCCGGAAGAGCAGTTCCACCGTCAGCTGCAATCATCGTTCCAGTTGGGAAAAACAATAATAAGATTAATAAAAATAACGGATGTTTCATAACTATCAGATTTTATTCCTGCTGTTTTCGATAACGCAAAAATAAGATACCCCTGAAGAAAAGGCGTGCATTATTTAAGTAAACAATGTATACTATTTAGGCAAACCGGCGATATGAATAAATATTGCATGACATACGGACTATTTTTCAAGACAAAGCAATGGCGCCATCAGCAGCCGGACGATAAATCGTACAGCAACCAATAACGCCATGCCTTAATCAACAACTATTTCCAGAAATTACTGCTGTTGTTTCTTTATAATATCCTGCACCAGACTATGCAGATACATTTCAAGATTTGTATATTTTCCAGCCGGATCGAGTGTATTCGCATTTCCGTCATCCGGATTATTGGCATCGAGCCCGTATGCCGTTTCAAAAGCATCAGGCATACCGTCGCCGTCTGTATCGGTCACATCACGCGAGGTATCTTTCGCAAGTTCCGGATAAGGATTGTCACCCAGTTCGGACAATGCTTGCAATACATCTTCAGGTTCGTTGATGTATCCAGGCTTATTTCCTGAAGCCGTACACGTAGCTTTTCCTTCTTTGACATCCGAAAGGACAAGCTCGTCGATTGCATCCCGATAATTGCAGGCTCCAGCGTAGTTCAATACCGCCTGATAAGCTTCCTGTGCCGAATGCTCGGTTGTCATTACCGGATCGACTACCGGCGACTCCTTACGGATAGCCTTCATGGTTTCTTCAGTCCACAGATTATCTACCTTACTGCCGTTTTCCTGCTGTGCATAGATACCTTTTGTCCAGTTGTCTGCCGTAACATCATCGTGTCCTTCCACCACGTTTCCCGTTACATAGAAAGTTCCCCATTTATGCAAGGAAGGATACCAGTCGTTGTAAGAACCATCGTCTTCAGTCACATAATCGAGAGTACGAACACCAATCTTAGCTATACGGTAACGGATACGGTCTGTTTCCTTACCCGAATTAGTAGCCGGTCCCGGTTTATAATAATTGTCTACAATATTTATATTCTGATTTTCGGCTCCGTAACAGCCCTCTCCTGCCCAGTTATAGAATACATTATTCCGGATATCGACATACTCATTAAGCTGTGTGCTGGCGCGCGGGCCCAGACGAGGAACACGGCTTTCGCAATGTGCTATCAGGTTATGGTGATAGGAAGCTTTGTTTCCACCCCAGTTTCCTCCGTAGCAATGTGTACCCTTGCCATGAACCGATACACGAAGTGCCTGAGCCGCGATGCACCACTGCACGGTAGAGTTCTCCATACCGTACACCGAGAGACATTCATCCACACTCCAGCTCACTGAACAATGGTCTATGATAATATTCTTTTTATCCATACCTCCCAGTCCGTCGGGTTCTTTTCCACTGTCATCTCCGGGACGGAAACGAAGGAAACGGATGATTACTTCATTCGAATTGATGACAAAAGCATAATCGGCAAGACAAATACCTCCCGGAGAAGTCTGTCCGGCAATAGTCAGATTATCGTTATTGGTTTTTAAGTCGGCTTTCAGATGAATGGTTCCTGCAACATCAAATACAACAGTCTTTGCACCTTTCTGTTTCAATACCCAGCGTAATGTTCCTTCTGCCGGATTGTTGGCATCGTCGTCCAGACTGGTCACGTGATAAACCTTTCCTCCTCGTCCGCCTACGGTATTCTTTCCATACCCTTCTGCACCCGGAAATGCAGCGAACTCTACCGGATCCATCTGCAAAGGTCCATCAGGATTATCTTCACCTCCAGGTTCCTCGGTTTCTCCACTCTCTGTACCTCCACCAGCAGGCTGTTCTGGTGTATCATCCGAACATGCTGTTCCTCCCAAAGCAGCAAGCAGACATGCACTGAAGAGGATTCTTTTAAAATTTCTGTTCATAATATTAAATGTTAAGTAATTTAGAACTTGTTTCGGAAGCAAATTTAGGGAAAGGCGAGTATACGGAGTTGCACAAATTGATTTATGATGTACAAACATTAGTCAATCGTACATAAATATACCTTGCAGAGAAATTGTACAACGAATTGCATAAATACTATACAAGGCTTTTGGGTATACGGGCTATTTTTGTGAACAACACTCAAAATTGTATCTTATGCGTATCCTGAAAACTTCAATTTTAAGCGGTTTACTGCTGACAGCCGCTGCATGTATATCCTGCCAGACATCAGAACCGTGTTCATGGAAGGAGATGGAAAAGGTGTACAACCAGATTTCTCCTCCAACTTTTCCCGACAAGACGTATGTGATAACCGATTATTACAACGGAAAAGATTCACTATACACCGATGCGATTAATCGGGCCATCGAAGCCTGCTCTTCACAAGGAGGAGGAACCGTACTCGTTCCCGACGGCGAGTTTCTCACGGCTCCTATCCGCCTGAAATCGAACGTCAACCTTCACCTGTCGGACAGTACCATTCTGAAATTTACAACCGACTACAATCTGTTTGAAACCGTACTTACACGTATAGAAGGCATCGACTGCCATAACATATCTCCGCTGATTTATGCATACGGAGAAAACAATATTGCCATTACCGGAAAGGGGAAGCTAGACGGACAGGCTAGTACAGACAACTGGTTTGCAGAACAGCGCATCCGTGGCATTAAGGCAGAAAACGGAGAAACGGTCAACGAAAAGACCTTGCTATACCAGATGAAAGAAGATTCTATCCCCGTAAAAGAACGCGTCTTTGAAAAAGCGAACGGCATCCGCCCGCAGTTCATCAATTTATATAAATGCAAGAACATTCTGCTGGAAGGATTCACCATCAACCGTTCTCCGTTCTGGCTTATCCATCCGCTACTGTCGGAAAACGTAACCATAAAAGGTGTGAAAATGCAAAGCCACGGTCCGAACAATGACGGATGCGATCCGGAATCGTGCGAAAACGTGCTGATAGAAGACTGCGACTTTGACACGGGCGACGACTGCATAGCCATAAAATCGGGACGCGATGAAGACGGTCGCTACTGGAACATTCCCTGCAAAAACATCATCGTACGTGAATGTCGCATGAAGGACGGACATGCAGGAGTAGCCATAGGAAGCGAAATAACCGGAGGATGCCATAATGTATGGGTAGAGAACTGCCAGATGGACAGCCCCGAACTGGACCGTATTATCCGTATCAAGTCCAACCCTATGCGTGGTGGAAACGTAGTAAACGTCTTTGTACGGAATATCACCGTAGGCGAATGTAAACAATCTATTCTGGGTATAGAGCAAAAATACTGGCATGTAGACGAAGGTCCGTATCTGCCTCTCTTCGAGAATATCCACCTGGAAAATATTACCAGCAAGAAAAGCCAGTATGTGCTTCATCTTGACGGATTTGACGATAAATCTCAGATACGCAACATCTACCTGAAAGACTGCTCATTCGAAGGAGTAGAAAAGCCGGAAATCAACAAAGTAACAGGAGCTGAAAATATCCGTTTCGAAAATGTAACTGTAAACGGAGAACCATTCCACGAAATGTAATTATTTCGTGGAATGATTTTCCTTATATTCCGTAGGCGTACATCCCATAGCAGCCTTGAATACACGACTGAAATACTGGGGAGAAGAAAATCCACACATATAGGCAACTTCCGATACCGTATATTCTCCCGACTCCAGTAGCTGCACCGAACGTTTCACACGCATATCTTTCACAAAGTCAATCGGTGAAACACTCAGAATCGATTTTATCTTCCGATAGAACATCGAACGTCCCATTCCCATCGAGTCGGCAAGATCCTCTATCTTAAAATCCGGATTATTCAGGTTATCTTCTACACTCTGTATGATATTCTTGATAAACTCTTCATCAAAATGAGTGATTTGCGGAAGTGAAGGCGACAGATCCTCCAGCCGGTGTTCCTGCTTTTCTTCAGTTGCCGTTACGGTCACCTCGTCCAGACTACGTCCTGCCAGCAGGAAGTCTTTCAGGTGAGTGCGCTGCAACAATACCGATTTCAGACGTGCACGTAAATAAGCAGAACTGAACGGCTTCGTAATATATCCGTCGGCACCATACTCCAGTCCCTTTATACGATCGTCCAGCGAAGCCTTTGCCGACAAGATAATAACCGGAATATGACAGACATTATGATTTGTCTTGACAGCATTCAGCAGTTCAATACCATCCATTTCAGGCATCATGACATCACTAACCACTACATCGGGCATTTCTGCCAGAACTTTTTCCAGTCCGATTCGTCCGTTAGGAGCCTCCAGTACACGATATTCTTTCTGAAGGATATGAACAATGAAGTGACGCAGCTCATCATTATCTTCTACAACCAATATCGTTATATCCTTCTGATCTTCCAGTTCTTCGGGCATCTGAACTTCGGAAGAAACATCCCGGCTGCCGTCATCCAATATAAACTCTACATTCTGGTCATTGCGATAAGCCTCAGCCCTCAAAGGCAATGAAACAGTAAAAGTACTTCCTTGTCCCAACGCCGTATCAACTTCAATCTTGCCGTGCATCATCTCTACCAGATTGTGTACCAGCGAAAGTCCTATTCCTGTAGAAACCGCCGAGCGTTCGCTTCCAAGTGTTTCAAAACGGTCGAACAGCTTGCTCAGCTTTCCGATATCGATGCCTTTTCCCTCATCTTTTACCCGGATCAGTACATTATCCGCCTGCATCTCGACGATAAGCGAAATAGATTTTCCCTTGGGAGTATATTTGAAAGCATTCGAAAGCAGATTGAACACCACCTTCTCTACCTTATCTACATCCGTATAAATCTTGATTTCTTCCTGAGGTGCGACAAAACGGAAATCTATCTCCGACTGATGTGCCATGCCTACGAAATCGGAGTATGCCTTGTGGGCCAAAGATACGATGTCGACCAGCTCTATATAAAGCTTCATCTTATTGTTCTGGATCTTACGGAAGTCGAGCAGCTGATTGATGAGCTGAAGCATACGTTCTGTATTACGCTTGGCCACCTGCATGTTCTCCAGTCCTTCGGGTGAAAGCTTTTCCTGTTCAAGTACTTCTTCAATCGGACCTTCGATAAGCGTAAGCGGAGTACGGAGTTCGTGCGATATATCGGTAAAGAAACGGAGTTTCATATTTGTAAGCTGTTTCTCGAAACCGATTTTTTTACGCAACCCCCATATATACACTACAATACCCGAAACCAGGGCCAGAGCCAGCAGGAACAAGATAACGTACAAGACCCATGCCCAACCTGTTTCCCAGAAAGTAGGTTTCACATGAATATGCAATACCTTGATATTGTCCGACCACACTCCGTCGCTGTTATTCGATTTCACTTCCAGATCAAAATCTCCTGCCGACAGATTTACAAGGCTTACCGAACGGTTCTTTCCGATATACGTCCATTCATCACTCAAATTCTTTATCCGATAAGCATATTCCAGATAAGCAGGCTTGGTAAAATCGAGTGCAGCAAACGAAACCGTAATGTTACGTTCATCGGGTTCCAGTGTCAACGTATCGTTTACCAGTGAGTTTCTGACTGAGATTCCTCCCCGTTTCTGAATGTTGAAACTTGTAAAGGCTATATTCGGTGCATAAGCAGTCTTTTTCAACTGTTCCAGATCGATGCGTAACGCTCCTTCATTGCAGCCTACATACATGTTGCCCGAACGGTCTACCACCGGAGGTACTTCGGAAAGAATTAAATTGGAGTTGACATTAAAGTGGTCATACACTTCGAAATCAGGCTTTTCCGGAGAGAACTTACAGATAATATTCTCGAACATAATCCACAGTCTGCGTTTGTTATCCTCTACCATGGCAAAGGCAATGTCCGAAGGCAGACCGTTTTTCTTATTGTAATGGAAAAAGTCAATCTTGTCGGACAACAGTCCTCCCAGTTCCACCTGACTGATTCCTCCACTGAAGGTAGTAATGTATACTTCTCCGTCGGAAGTTTCCAGTATATGCATCACATCGTTATCACTCAAACTGTTCTCACGGTTCGGTTCACAGTAATTCAAGTAAAAATGAATATCCTCAGGATTGTCAAACTGCGAGGAGAACGAAATCAATCCGTCGGTCGTACCCACAAGTATCACATCATTCGACAACGGACAGACGCTGCGCACACGCATACATTTTCCGGAGGGATAATTTTTTTTCAGCTTGTTGGTAACATTTATAAAGTGCAGATTCTCCGGCTCACCTACGGCAAGATTCAATCCACCCTCATATGTTCCTACCCAAATATGCCCGAAACGGTCTTGTGCTATAGAATAAACCGAATTACAGTTTATCCCGTCCGGATTGTTTTCCTCAATCTGATAGTGTTTAAAGACGTACCCTTCTCCACGAGGTTTGCCTACAAACAACCCGTTACCGCGGCTTCCTATCCAGAAATTTCCACGGCTATCTTCAAAGAAAGAATAAATGTTAGCTCCAAACACCACCGAACCGTCTTTTACGATTCTGCCGTCAGGACTCAGGTTTCCGCAATATCCGAAATCTTTATCGTACACCTTCACCATTCCGTCCTTCGATGCCACCCAAATTCTTCCGCGCGAATCGATGTACAAGCCCCTAACCAATGCACTGGACGTGCTGAGATACTCAAAATTTGTATTCAGAAAAGCAATACGGTCAATTCCGCCTTCCTGAGCCATCCATACATTTTTATGATTATCTATGTAATAAACCCGGTTGATACCTTCGTACATCGTTTTGGTAGCATCGTTCAACATATAGCTCTGTTGAAACACATGCTTTTTAGGATTGTAATACGAGAAAAAGCCATTATTAGAATACGCCCATATATGACCATACTCATCTTCATGGATAAAACAGGCTTCATCTTCACTTGCCTGCCGGCGGGGATAGTCCAAAAACTCAGCTTGTCGGCACTCCGGATCCAACCTGACTATATGCTTGAGCTTGTTCTGTACCCATATATTCTTTTTCGAATCCTGAAAAATATAAACCGGCTGAAAATCCTCCTGAGTTTCGTCGAGTAACAATGAAACCGACTTTCCGTCTGCCGGATTATAAACTGCAAAGCTTCTCTTCATCAATATACCCAGCAATCCGTCGGAAAGAGGAAAAATCTGCCGGATATTTTCTGCCGGACGAGATAGACGTACGTCAGACAGTCCCCTTTCCGGAAGGTATTCCATCAGCTTGTTTCTACTATCTGCCACGAAAAATCGCTTGCCGACACTAGCGGTATATCGATAAGCATCATTTCCTTTCAGTGCGTTATTGCCATATACAAAATATCCTTTGTCTGTCAGCACCCACTCATTGCCCTGCATATCGAGTGAGACTGTGAACACGTATCGTTTGCGTTCCGCATCCGAATGGGTAGGCAAGTATACCAGCCCTCCCTTGTCTTTATACCTGAAACAATCGATACGCCACAAATCACCATTCGTACCTACAATCCACACCATTCCGTTTGGAAGGGTGATAATTTTCGAGGCAGCCGTACACAACTTTACCTCCGGATGATAGACAAATACATCCTCAAAACACTCCCGGCGTATATCGAACAGATACACCCTTCTGTCGTAACTCTGGCACACCAGCATCTGATTACCTCCGAGTTGCAGATTCACCAGACGGTTATACTGAAGCTTGACCTTGTCTGTAGGATATGTCTTATAGTTTTTAAAGGAATAACCATCAAACTTTTCCAGTCCGTTCCAGGTAGCCATCCAGATGTAACCCTCATTGTCCTGCAAGACTCCCTGCACCGTATTCTGCGACATACCGTCCTTCACCGAATAGTGCTTCACATTGACAAGTCCTTGCGCTGCCATGTAACACAGGCTGCACACAGCATATATCACCGTTAGAAATAAACTTTTCCCCATACAAATTCATATCGTTTTAGATACGGCAAAGATATAAGAAAGTTTATAACTAAAAAAAATCCTGAAAAACGAATTTTCCCATTGCATCACGAAAGCTTTCTTCCGGACAAGTCCGGCAAAATATCAAGATAATGTATGGAAAACTGCCCGACGTTTTTTTAAAACTTCATATAAAAACTTACTGTATTTTCCTGACGTATGATATACTACCTGCCTAAACCTTACCGAAAACCTCGGCAAAGCTATTAAAAAGTGTGAAGTAAACGAGAAAACATCTGCAATCGGCATTTTTCGATGTAACGCACGAAAGGGGGATTGCATTTTTTTATACCTTTGCTTCAGGTAAGTATGAACAATAATAAAAACAAGCATATCTACACAATGAAAAAACTGATTGCATTATTCTGCCTGCTGGCTTTCGTTATCGGAGCACAGGCACAGCGTAAGGTCAGCCTGCAAGATGTGGCACAAGGAACCTACCGTGCACAAAGCATCTACGGCATCAAACCAATGCTGGACGGAGAACATTACACGCAGATGAGTTCTGACAAAAAACGTATCGTGAAATACTCGTTCAAAACGGGCAAGGAAGTAGAAGCGATATTCGATGTTACTACGGCAAGAGATTGCCCCGTGAAGTCGTTCGACGATTATATCATGTCGCCCGACGAAAAGCTGATTCTGATTCAGACAGACACGAAACCCATCTACCGTCATTCGTTCACTGCCGAGTATTACATATACAACGTGAAAAACAACAAAATGGAACCGCTTTCTAAAAATGGTCCCCAACAGGTTCCGCTGTTTTCACCCGACGGCTTCCAGGTTGCTTTTGTACGCAACAACAATATTTTCCTTGTGAAGCTGCTTTTCGGCAACAGCGAATCGCAGGTTACAAAGGACGGTGAATACAATAAGGTACTGAACGGTATCCCCGACTGGGTATATGAAGAGGAGTTCTCTTTCAACCGCGCTTTCGACTTCAGTGCCGACAGCAAAATGATTGCCTATATCCGTTTCGACGAGAGTCAGGTTCCCATGTTCAGCTTCCCGTGGTACAAAGGTATGGCCCCCGAAAAGAGCCAGTATGCCACTTATCCGGGAGCTTACGAATACAAGTACCCGAAAGCCGGCGAAATGAATTCGAAAGTCAGTGTACACACATACGATATCAAGAGCCACGTTACACGTAAAATGGATTTGCCGCTCGACGAAGACGGATACATTCCACGTATCAAGTTTACTTCCGATCCTGAAAAACTTGCCATCATGACACTGAACCGCCACCAGAACCGGTTCGACATCTATATGGCCAACCCGAGAAGCGCACTGTGCAAGCTTACTATACGCGACGAAGCCGAACAGTACATCAAGGAACAGGCTTATTCTGACATTGTTTTCTATCCGGAAAATATCGTAATGATGAGTGAACGCGACGGATACAATCACTTGTACTTGTATACTATCGGAGGAAACCTGATCAAACAAGTTACCAAAGGTAAATTCGAAGTGAAGGATTTTCTGGGATGGGATAAGCCAACCAATACGTTCTACTATACCAGCAACGAGGAAAGTCCGTTGCGTACGGCTGTCTACAAGACCGATGCCAAAGGAAAGACTATCAAACTTTCTACCCGCACGGGAACCAACTCGGCAATATTCAGTACCAACCTGTCGTATTATATCAATAATTTCTCTAATATCGACACTCCTACACTGATAACGATAAACAATAACAAGGGTAAGGAACTGACTACACTATTGGACAACTCGAAACTGAAATCGGAAGTTGCTACACTGAACATGCCGAAAAAAGAGTTTTTCAGTTTCCGTACAACCGAAGGTGTAGAGCTGAACGGCTGGATGATGAAACCTGCCAACTTCGATCCAAGCAAGAAATATCCGGTCATCATGCACCAGTACAGCGGACCGGGGTCGCAGCAGGTACTCGACAGATGGGGTATCGGAAGCTTCAGTGATGGAGGCATGTTCGAAGCTTACATGTGCGACAAAGGTTTTGTCATGGTATGTGTCGACGGACGTGGTACAGGCGGACGCGGTGTGGACTTTGAAAAATGTACATACTGCTTCCTAGGAGTTAAAGAATCGCACGACCAAGTAGAAGCTGCCAAATATCTGTCCTCACTGCCTTACATCGACGGAAACCGCATCGGTATCTGGGGATGGAGCTTCGGAGGTTACAATACACTGATGTCGATGAGTGAAGGTACACCTGTATTCAAGGCTGGTGTGGCGATTGCGGCTCCAAGCGACTGGCGCTTCTACGATACAGTATATACTGAACGCTTCATGCGTACACCGAAGGAAAACGGCGATGGTTACAATGCCGGTTCGGCTATCCTCCGTGCTCCGAAACTGCATGGCGACCTGCTTCTGATACACGGAACAGCCGATGACAACGTGCACTACCAGAACTGCGCCGAATACAGTGAAGCACTGGTACAGGCAGGCATACAGTTCGACATGCAGGTATATACCAACCGCAATCACAGCATCTTCGGTGGCAACACACGCAATCATCTGATGAACCGTGTAGCCAACTTCTTTATCGAAAAGCTGAAATAAACTAATAATCATACATTGAGAGTCATGAGGAATTAAAAATTCTACTGCCGATACAAGGCGGCGGTTTTTAATTCCTCATTTCTCTTTCTTAGACCAATATACTATGGAACACGTAAAAAAGCCTGAATGGCTGAAAATAACTATCGGAACCAATGCACGCTATACCGATACAAAACGCATTGTCGATACGCATAAACTGCATACGATATGCAGCAGCGGCCGTTGTCCGAATCTGGGCGAATGCTGGGGAAAAGGAACAGCTACTTTCATGATAGGTGGTGCTATCTGTACCCGCTCATGCAAATTCTGTAACACCCTCAGCGGGAAACCGCTTCCGCTCGACACTCAGGAACCTGAACGGGTAGCCGAATCGGTCCGTCTGATGAAACTGGATCATGCCGTTGTCACCTCGGTAGACCGTGACGACCTGCCTGATCTGGGAGCTGCTCACTGGGCTGCCACAATCAAAGCGATAAAAGAAGTCAATCCGAATACAACACTGGAAACACTCATCCCCGACTTTCAAGGCAGGGAAGAACTGATCCGCATGATAACCGACGCCCGTCCCGATATTATTTCACACAACATGGAAACCGTACGCCGCATCAGCCCGCTGGTAAGAAGTGTGGCAACCTACGACCGAAGTCTGGAGGTTATCCGCCAGATAGCCAAGAGTGGAATAACGGCCAAGTCGGGCATCATGGTAGGACTGGGAGAAACTCCTGAAGAAGTAGAACAGACGATGGACGACCTGCTGGCAAACGGCTGCCGCATTCTCACCATTGGACAATATCTCCAGCCGAGCCGGAAACATTATCCCGTTCACGAGTATGTCACACCCGAACAATTTGCCCGCTACAAGGAAACCGGAGAAAAGAAAGGATTTGCCACAGTAGAAAGCGGTCCGCTGGTACGTTCTTCCTATCATGCCGAAAAACACATCCGCTATAAGTGAACAATTCGGAAAAGAACCTTGTTACACCTATAAAAAAGACCACGGCAGATGATGAAACTTATATTAAAATACAGAAACAAGATAGTATCGCTCGGACTGTTGCCTATCATAGCAACACTGATATGTTTGCATTTTTTCCAAAATACAATAGTGCTGGGAATAGGTTTTATAGTCTGCCTCGGTCTGCTGTTATACGGCATTGTACGCCTGAAGGATCTGAATTTTTTCCTTCTGCTAGGTAGTATAGGCATAGGTTCCTGCTTCGTACTTCGCCTGTTTACAGGCTACAAATTTATTCCATACGGAAGCATTACTCCCATACTGGAGCTGTTGCTGCTCATTGTGGCATTCATCCATATCACAGCTCCCGAAATCTACAAGGAACTGCAAGAACGGCTGCATCTGAGAAACTGTTTTTCTTTTGTTCTGGAAGCAAAAACCATCGTAATACTTTCATCACTGCATCTTACTATCCTGCTTTTTGTAGACCATATCGAACATCTGTTTTCGGAAGACGGTTCTTTCTTCCTGATGTACGGCATACCGGTTATTATCTATGTGCTGTGCCTGGTCATCAATGTAGTAGGAATCCATCTCGCACTTCAGGAAAACTTCCGTTATAGTCTGGTGCGCATTGCAGTAGTACACGACGGAAAAATCTACCTGAAACAACGTACCGGATGTCCTGACGAAAGATACGAAAACGCTCCCATGTGGGATATTGCTGTAGAAAGTCCTTTTGAGGGACCAATCGAAAAGAGCACCGAATACGCCACACGCATTGCCAAAAAGATATGTGCTTCGAAAAATACTACCCCACGGCTTATATTGAAATATACAACTACATCATGCGATGCCGACAACCAGCAACGCGTATCGTTGTACATTCTCCCTCTCCAGAACGAAACAGATCTTCAAAAAATAACCGGAGGCAGATTCTTTTCTTTCGATGAAATAAGCGAAACCGCTGCACGCAGATACAGCCCTTCCCTGCTTTCGGAACTGGATACGCTTCAGATGGCAGCAGAAATGTGGAAGGCATTCGGTGCTTCCGAATAGTATTTTTATTTATAAATCAAAAATATGCACGGTATCTTTGAAAGGTCGGGCAAATGACCTTTCCATTCCTGAACTGTCTTGGTTTTGATATATTCCCCCTCACAGGTAATATTGGCAGCCACACAAAGTTTGGTTTGCGGACGGCAGGCTTTCAAGATATCCTCCAGCATCTTGTTGTTACGGTAAGGTGTTTCGATGAAAAGCTGTGTCTGATGCTCACTGTATACCCGTTGTTCCAGTTCCTTCAATCTTTTCTGACGTTCTCCCGGTTCGATAGGCAGATAACCGTGGAAAGCGAAACTTTGTCCGTTGAAGCCCGAACCCATGACCGACAGGATAATAGACGACGGTCCCACCAAAGGAACCACCTTCAGATTCTTGCGCTGTGCGATAGCTACAACGTCTGCTCCCGGATCGGCAACGGCCGGACAACCTGCTTCCGAGATTACTCCCATAGAGTTTCCTTCCTGCAACGGTTTCAGATAACCCGAGATAGCTTCGGGTGACGTATGTTTGTTCAACGGATAAAACGTCAGTTCGTCGATATTGATATCCCGATCCACTTTTTTCAGGAAGCGGCGTGCCGAGCGCACATCCTCTACGATAAAATGACGAATCTGCAGAATGATTTCTCTATTGTACGAAGGAAGGACTTTTTCTACCGGAGTATCACCAAGAGTCACCGGCAGCAAGTATAATGCTGTATCCATGATTGTCTATAATCTATATTTTTGTAGCTCAGTCTAAAGTCAGATTGCCGAAATCAGTACGTTCCAGCAGTGTGGCAATACTCACGTCAGAGTGTTGCTTCATGTATTTTTCTACAAGCTGCATTCCCAGCCATAAGCCTATTACCGGCGGAATCTTCTCACCGTTGAGTACCATGCTCGGATCGGAATGTGTATATGCACGAATCAGCATCGGGTCTGTACTCGTGAGATGTCCCCTTTCTTTCATCCATTTCCACATTTCCTTCTCATGTTCCTTGCACCAGTCTTCTTCTTCACTGCTATATCCCAGCATTGCTCCGTTCGATTTCATCTTAAGTACCTTACGCACTACCCAGTGTATTTTTCCCTGGTGCATGATGACATCGTATAGCGAACGGTGTCCCGGACGCCATTCAAACGGATATAAGCTAAGCAGATAGAAGGTAAAACAGTCGGGAAGTATCCGGTCCGGATTCATCGAGCGGCGCTGATAGTCGTAATAATACCGGCGATAAAGCGGATAGTCTTCACCCATGTACTTGTCAATGCTGAAGCCCAGCAGGCTGTCGCCCACCACTACCGACTGGTTGAGTGCTGAGATTTGCGAATAGACTGCCGGTATGGGAAATGAAGGTATCTCTTCCCGCAAACGGTGAAAACCTTCGGTAAATCCCTTTTCAAGGGAAGTCATATCTTTGAACTTCTCGGTCGCATCCTGCATCAGCCGGAGCAAAATAGTGTCCGAGTAATACTCACACAAGCGTTCGTTGATAGCCGGCTCGTCTACTGTACCCAGCATAAGCACATCTTCTATCAGAATCTTGGTAGCACGCGGACAGTCGAGGCTCATTTTCTGCAATGCCGAGAAGCTGTTCATTGCCGTGGCCTCAAATTGCAGACGGTCGTAACGGAAAACCTTTATATTCTTATTAAGCAAAACATCGCCGTCTTGCTCTCCTGTATGGCAGGAAACAAGTACGACGATGCTTAGTAATATGAATATAAATTTTCTCATGTAAACAGTTTATCCGTCAGATATTATCCGTAGATAATATTTCCGTTTTCGTCTTTGTATTCATCCAGACCCTTTTCGTAAGTAGCCATAGCACGAAGACTCATACCTACGCTAGAGAAACCTCCATCGTGGAACAGGTTCTGCATAGTGACTTTACGAGTAAGGTCAGAGAACATTACGATACAGTAGTCAGCACATTCGTCAGCCGAAGCATTGCCCAGAGGCGACATGCGGTTGGCAAAGTCGAACAGTTTATCCATACCTTTTACTCCCGATCCGGCAGTAGTCATGGTAGGCGACTGTGAAATGGTATTGATACGTACGTGATGTTCGCGTCCGTAAATGTAACCGAAGCTACGTGCGATAGATTCAAGCAAAGCTTTCGCATCTGCCATATCGTTGTAACCGTAGAATGTACGCTGTGCAGCTACATAGCTCAGTGCAACGATAGAACCGTATTCGTTGATAGCATTCAGTTTTTTAGCCGACTGAATCATCTTATGGAATGAAACGGCTGAAATATCCAGCGTTTTGTTCAACATATCATAGTCAAGGTCATCGTAAGTACGTTTCTTACGTACGTTAGGTGACATACCTATAGAGTGCAGTACAAAGTCGATTTTACCTCCCAATACCTCCATTGAACGCTTGAAAACGTTTTCCAAATCTTCTACGCTTGTAGCGTCTGCCGGAATCACTTCGCAATTCAGCTTTTCTGCCAATGCAGAAACTTCTCCCATACGGACAGCAACAGGAGTATTGGACAAAGTGATCACTGCTCCTTCTTCAACAGCTTTTTCTGCAACTTTCCATGCAATAGACTGTTCATTCAGAGCACCAAAAACAATACCTCTTTTTCCTTTCAGTAAATTATAACTCATACTTTTTTTATTATAAATTTGGGGCAAAGATACAAACAATTCTGTTAATCCTGACATTTTCAGGCATGAATCTATGAAAAATGAACAATATTCCCCCCTGCATACCAAAGAATGCATCTTTTGTCAATTTTTCATATATAAAAACACAAGATTGCACATTTTTTTCACCTATTGAATCAAAATGTTCACATCGTTTTCATGCGAACCTGCTAATTTTGTAAACATCAACAAGAGGTTTTTCATAATATTTATTAAGGTTAGAAATTAGGTTAAAAAAAGGTCTTTATTATCCTGCCTGTCAACCTTCTGTGAAAGAACGTTGCCGGGCGCTAAGGATAATAAGTACATTCAAGAAAACCTCACCTTTATTTAATATAGAGTAAAAGAACAACAAGATAAACATAAATATTAGCGCTCATGATTACATTTAGCAACTTAAGACAATGGGCTTTATCAGTATGCATCGCAGCTTTTGCATTGGGCTACACAAACAGTGTAACGGCAAAAAATGCAACAGAAGCCGATAACATCTACAGTGAACTGCCATTTCAGATGAATAAGGTTCAGCTGCCGGTATTTCCCGATTATTCGCGTTCTATTACTGAATTCGGTGCTGTAGCCGACGGTATTACGCTCAATACAGAAGCTTTCGACAAAGCTATCAAGGCTGTAGCCGAAAAGGGTGGCGGTAAGGTTATCGTACCTGCGGGACTGTGGCTTACCGGTCCTATCGTACTGCAAAGCAACATCAATTTATATCTGGAAGAAAACGCACTGGTTCTGTTTACAGCCGACCACACACAGTATCCTATCGTCAAAACTTCATTCGAAGGACTGGAAACACGCCGCTGCCAGTCACCGATATCAGCTCTCAACGCTGAAAACGTTGCCATCACCGGAAAAGGTGTGATGGACGGAAACGGTGATACATGGCGTCCGGTAAAGAAAGACAAAATGACTGCCAACCAATGGAAAAAGCTGGTGGCTTCGGGTGGTGTACTCGATGAATCAGGACGTATCTGGTATCCGAGCGAAGGCTCTATCAAAGGAGCTATGGCATGCAAGAACTTCAATGTGCCCGAAGGAATCAATACCGATGAAGAATGGAACAGCATACGCGACTGGCTGCGTCCGGTTCTGCTGAGCTTTATCAAGTGTAAAAAGGTGTTGCTGGAAGGCGTAACCTTCAAGAACTCTCCAAGCTGGTGTCTGCATCCGCTTTCTTGCGAAGACATTACCATCAACAATATCAGCGTATCTAACCCCTGGTACTCACAGAATGGTGATGCACTCGACCTGGAGTCTTGCAACCGTGCACTGATTCAGAACAGCAGCTTCGATGCCGGCGACGATGGTATCTGTATCAAGTCGGGTAAGGACGAAGACGGACGCCGTCGTGGTGAACCTTGCCAGAATGTCATCATCCGCAACAACGTAGTTCTGCACGGACATGGAGGTTTCGTTGTAGGTAGCGAAATGTCAGGTGGTGTAAAGAACATCTACGTAGACAACTGTACATTCCTGGGAACTGATGTCGGCTTGCGTTTCAAGAGTACCCGCGGACGTGGTGGTGTAGTAGAAAACATCCATATCAACAACATCAACATGATCAACATCCCGAACGAAGGATTGATTTTCGACTTGTTCTATGGCGGAAATGCTCCGGGTGAAGGCGACGGTTACAACAACCCGACAGAACAAAAGATTCCTGCCGTAACAGAAGAAACTCCTGCTTTCCGCGACATTTTCATCAAGAACGTTACAGCAAAGAACGTAGGACGTGCTATCTTGTTCAACGGTTTGCCGGAAATGCCTATCAAGAATATCCACATCGAAAATGTAACCATGTCGGATGCTAAAGACGGCGTAATACTGAACCGTGCAGATGGTGCTACACTGAAAAACGTGAAAGTCATTACTACTAAGGAAACAACCTGAAAATGCAGAATGTAACAAACGTTACTGTAGGCGACAAACAATATAAAAAGGTAGGAAACCAGGCAGAATCGTATAAATTCTAACCCGAATCCTTCCGTTATCAGAAATAAGAACGACGAAGGGTCTGTAAACATCCGGTTCAAGTCACACAAGCTTGGTTCTCATGTTTACAGATCCTTTCTTCCTTTTCGGAACTTCCGATTATAAAATCATATACTACTCCGACAAGTTCTCTGATATCCGGAGCTTATCGGATACCGATAAAATGCTGAATATATTATGAAAACATTCTCTGCAATCTGTCTGGCACTGCTGGCAGGAGGACTGAGTGCATCGGCACAAGGTCAGGAAAAGAAAATAGAAGTCATCGTTGAAAATCCGTGGAACGCTGAAAAGGTGGACGAGCCTGTCGTTATTGATCTCAGTTCCCTTGGAGCAGGATTTACTGTCAAATCGGCTACTGTTTTCGACGGGACAAACGAAATTCCCTCACAGCTCGACGATATGAACGGTGACACCCGTGCCGACGAACTGGCTTTTGTCATCAATCTGCCGGCTTCGGGCAAGAAGACACTCAACGTCACACTATCCAGTCTAAAAAGCGACAAAACATATCCGGCACGTGTGTATGCCGAAATGTTGTTCCGCACTTCCAAGAAAAACAAATATGCCAAAGGATATGCCATCTATGCCGACGGTGCTTCGGACACTTACAACGTACAGCATCACCACGGAGCGGCTTTCGAAAGTGAGCTGGTAGCATACCGCATTTATTTCAATGAGAAACAGACCACCGACCTGTACGGTAAGTTCCACAAAGGTCTGGAACTGGAAGAAAGTCAGTTCTACCCTACCGACGAACAGTTGAAGCGCGGCTTCGGCGATGATGTCATCAAGGTAAACAGCAGCTGCGGAGCCGGAACACTGAGAGGATGGGACGGTACACAGTCTACACTTATCAAACCGGTTGCCGTACGCGGACAGCGTATCCTAGCTTCAGGACCGGTACGTACCATTGTCGATGCAGAGGTAAAGGGCTGGCAGTATCAGAACAAGGAACTGAACATGATAAACCGCTATACACTGTATGCCGGACACCGCGATGCACAGGTAGATGTGCTGTTCGATGCTCCGCTGGATAAGGAAGTATTCTGTACCGGTGTACAGAATATTACAGGACACGCCGACATGTTTTCCGACCATAACGGACTGGTTGCAAGCTGGGGTACAGACTGGCCGGTAAACGATACAGTGAAATATAAAAAAGAAACCGTAGGACTGGCTACTTATATTCCCAAGAAGTATGTGGTAAAAGAAACATCCGACAAGGAAAACTTCCTTTATACCATCAGCGCTCCCGGAAAAAGTTCGTTCCGCTACTATACATCATTCACCTCATGCAAGGAAACCTTCGGTTATCCCGACAAGGAAAAATGGTTTGCCTACGTACAGGAATGGAAAAAGGCGTTGGAACAGCCGGTCAAAATTACAGTCGTCAAGAAATAGTCACAACATAAACACCACATCGGGACACAGAAGTTAAAAAAGACAAAGCGAATGGAGGTTTCAGGCACTCCGGACGTATTTATAAAAGTCAGACGATGTGAATAACACACAAATGCGAACAAAATAATTTATTAACTAAATAACCATAATCCATGAAATCAATCGTATTCTCAATCTTACTGGGAAGCTGCCTCGTACCCTCGGTACAGGCACAAAACTATGTATCGAAGGTATGGGTTGCCGACCAGGGTGACGGAACATACAAGAATCCGGTACTATATGCCGATTACTCCGATCCCGATGTTTGCCGTGTAGGCGATGACTTCTACATGACCTCATCCAGCTTCGGATGTCTGCCGGCTTTGCAGATTCTCCACTCCAAAGATCTGGTAAACTGGAGTATCGTGAGCGCAGCCGTTCCGGCTTCACTTCCACCTCATACAGATGTGACGCCTCAGCATGGCAACCGTGTATGGGCTCCGTGTATCCGTCATCACAACGGTGAATTCTATATATTCTGGGGAGATCCTGATCAGGGTATCTTCATGACAAAGGCTAAAGACGTAAAAGGTCCGTGGTGCGAACCGGTACTGGTAAAGGCTGCCAAAGGTATCATTGATACTACTCCGCTATGGGACGAAGACGGACGGGTATATCTGGCACACGCATATGCCGGAAGCCGTGCCGGACTGAAGAGTGTGATTGCCGTATGCGAACTGAGTGCTGATGCTACCCGTACCATCAGTCCGTCACGTATCGTTTTCGACGGTCATGAGGCACATGAAACTTGCGAAGGACCGAAGTTCTACAAGCGCAACGGATATTATTATATCTTCCATCCGGCTGGTGGTGTTCCTACAGGCTGGCAGGTTGTACTGCGTTCGAAAAACGTATACGGACCGTATGAATGGAAAACCGTGCTGGCACAAGGCAACAGCCCTGTCAACGGACCTCATCAGGGAGGCTGGGTAGATACTCCAAGCGGAGAAGACTGGTTCCTGCACTTCCAGGATGTGGGTGCAGCCGGACGTCTGGTTCACCTGCAACCGGTAAAATGGGTAAACGACTGGCCTGTAATCGGTGAAGACAAGGATGGCGACGGTTGTGGCGAACCTGTACTGACTTACAAAAAACCGAACGTAGGAAAGACATATCCTATCTGTACCCCGCAGGAAAGCGATGAGTTCAATACAAACGAACTGGGCCTGCAATGGCAATGGAATGCCAATATCAACGACAAATGGTACTTTGCCGATCAGGAACATGGAGTATTGCGCCTTTATTCTTATCCGGTTCCCGAAAACTACAAGAGCCTGTGGGATGTGCCCAACATGCTGCTGCAAAAAATCCCTGCTCCAAGCTTCAGCGCTACCATGAAGATGAAGTTCTCTCCTATCGCCAAGTACAAAGGCGAACGTACAGGACTGGTAGTTATGGGTATGGACTATGCAGGTATCGTGCTCGAAAATACCGAGAACGGACTGGTTCTCTCTCAGGTAGAATGCAAGAAAGCCGATCGTGGCGGCCAGGAAACCGTAAATGAAACCCTTCCGCTGAAAGGTAATGAAATTTACCTGCGTGCCGAAATCACTACTACGGGTGAAAAGATCGGCAAGAGCGAAGGCGGACACGACCTGGTGGTAAAATGTCAGTTGAGCTACAGCACCAACGGAAAGAAATTCCACAAGTTCGGAAAAGAATTCCAGGTGAAAGAAGGCAAATGGATTGGTGCCAAAGTAGGTACATTCTGCACACGTCCGGCCATCAAGACCAACGACGGCGGCTGGGTAGATGTTGACTGGTTCAGAATCGACAAGTAAAAACGTACAAAAAAATAAAAAACTTGCCCACGTTTATCACAAAACATGGGCAAGTTTTTTTATATATATCAGCATAAAAAAAGCCCGGAAATCTCACGACTTCCGGACCCCAAATATGCTAAAATACAAAATATTCTATCTTATGATTCTCTTACTTCCCATCCCAAAGCACTAGCTCCCAGTACGGCAGCATCAGCATCTTTCAACTGAGAAAGAAGCAATTTTGTTTTTCCTTTATAGATATTCAATACATTTTCTTCCAATGCTTTCTGGATAGGCTTCATGATATAGTCACCCGATTTAGCCAGACCACCGAAGAGAATGATTGCTTCAGGGCTAGAGAATGCAACGAAGTTAGCCAATGCAGTACCCAAAACTTTACCGGTAAATTCGAAAATTTCCAAAGCCAGCTTATCGCCTTTTACAGCTGCATCGTAAACATCTTTAGACTGGATTTCTTCTGACGGGATGTTTCTCAACAAGCTTGGTTCAGAACGTGCAACGAGGAATTCGCGAGCTGTACGTGCCACACCTGTAGCCGAGCAGTAAGTTTCCAGACAGCCTTTACGTCCGCATCCGCACTGACGTCCTGCCGGATCAACAACAACATGGCCAAGTTCACCAGCAAAACCATCGTGACCGTAAACCAGCTGACCGTTGATAACGATACCGCTACCTACACCAGTACCTAATGTAATCATGATGAAATCTTTCAGACCGCGTGCTGCACCGTATGTCATTTCACCGATAGCTGCCGCATTTGCATCGTTTGTAAGTGCTGTAGGAATACCCAGACGTTCTTCGAACATAGCAGCCAAAGGAATAATTCCCTTCCATGGCAAGTTCGGAGCAAATTCGATTGTTCCACTATAATAGTTACCGTTAGGAGCACCTACTCCCATACCTTTAATCTTTTCTGCACCGCCAAACTGCTGGAGCAACGGAAGAAGCTTCTTGCATACAGCGTCTACATATTCGTTTACTTCAGCGTACTGCTGTGTTTTTACAGAATCGGAAGCCAATACATTACCACGAGAATCTACTACTCCGAAAACAGTATTAGTACCACCGATGTCCATTCCCACCACGTAGGGTTTTTCCATATTTATTGTCATGACATTAAATTGTTAAAGGTTAGTTATATGTGGCAAATGTACGCAATCGGAGAAAACCGAACAAATTTTTTTATAAGTTTATTCAACCCTCGTGTAACTTTTTATATCTTAGCCGCGTCTAACGACACGTAACCTGACACAAATCAATCTTAATCATGATACGCTTACAAGGCATCAACAAGACATATCACAACGGAGCACCGCTACACGTGCTGAAAGGCATAGATCTCCGCATCGAGAAAGGTGAATTCGTTTCTATTATGGGGGCCTCCGGATCGGGAAAGTCTACCTTACTAAATATATTAGGGATTCTCGACAACTACGATTCGGGCGAGTATTACCTGAACGATGTGTTAATAAAAAATCTGAACGAAACCCGTGCGGCGGAATACCGGAACCGCATGATCGGATTCATCTTTCAGTCGTTCAACCTGATTTCGTTTAAGAATGCCATGGAAAATGTGGCACTGCCGCTGTTTTATCAGGGAGTGGGCAGAAAGAAACGAAACGAACTGGCTATGGAGTATCTCGACAAGCTGGGACTGAAGGAATGGGCACACCACCTGCCCAACGAGCTTTCGGGCGGACAGAAGCAGCGTGTGGCCATAGCCCGGGCACTGATATCGAAGCCTCAGATTATCCTTGCCGACGAACCTACGGGTGCACTCGACAGCAAGACGTCGGTGGAGGTAATGAACATCCTGAAGGAGCTGCACGACAAGGAAGGGCTGACCATCGTGGTTGTGACACACGAAAGCGGAGTAGCCAACCAGACCAACAAAATCATCCACATCAAAGACGGAGTGATAGAGCGGATAGAAGACAACATCGACCACAATGCATCTCCTTTCGGCAAGAACGGATTTATGAAATAAACGCACACAGAACCAGCCATGACCGACTTGATACAGGAAATATACGGAACCATCATGCGCAACAAGCTGCGCACCATACTGACGGGATTTTCCGTAGCATGGGGAATTTTCATGCTGATTGTATTGCTGGGGGCAGGAAACGGACTTATCCATGCTTTCGAGGGACAATCGCAGAACATGAAAATGAACTCTATCAAAATTTATCCGGGATATACATCGAAACCGTTCAACGGACTGAAAGAAGGCCGAAGACTCTCGCTGAACGAAAGCGATCTTCAGCTTACCGCAGAGGCTTTTCCCGATAAAGTCATCACCACCGGAGCCAGCATCAGCAAGAGCGACGCCATCCTCACCTTCGGCAAGGAACATGTTTCCATTTCGCTGGAGGGCGTCTTTCCTAACTATACGGAACTGGAAGCTGTAAAACTGAAACAGGGACGTTTCATCAACGACCGCGACATGAAGGAACGCCGGAAGATGATCGTACTGCACGAAAAGACTGTCAAGATGCTGTTTCCACGTACCCAGGCGATAGGAAAGTATATCGATGTACAAGGAGTGGCCTATCAGGTAATAGGTACCTACACCGACCAGAACAGTTTCTCGCCCTCGGCACTTGTTCCCTTCACGACACTTCAGCTTGTATACGGCAAGGGCGACAGTATAGACAACCTGACATTCACTACGCAAGGGTTGACAGACGAAGTCACCAATGAGAAATTCGAGCAGAGCTACCGCCGTGCCATGGGGCTCCACAAAAACTTCGATCCTACCGACCAGAGTGCCATCTGGATGTGGAACCGCTTCACTCAATATCTCCAGCAAGAATCGGCAGCCCGTATGCTGCACATAGCTATTTGGGTAATCGGTATATTCACCCTGCTGAGCGGCATCGTGGGGGTAAGCAATATCATGCTTATCACCGTACGCGAACGTACCCACGAGTTCGGCATCCGGAAAGCTCTGGGAGCCAAACCGATGTCTATCCTGTGGCTCATTATCTCGGAGAGTGTGGCCATCACTACTTTTTTCGGCTATATCGGCATGGTGGCAGGCATTGCCGTCACAGAATATATGAATCAGATAGCAGGCAGGCAGACCGTCGATGCGGGTGTGTTCAGCGTAACGGTTTTCGAAAACCCGACAGTAGACCTCAGCATAGCTGTTCAGGCCACACTCACACTGATAATTGCCGGTACGCTTGCCGGACTCTTTCCGGCACGTAAGGCAGCCCGTATCCGTCCTATTGAAGCATTAAGAGCAGACTGACATGAGAAGAGTAGATTTTGACACCTGGGAGGAAATCCTCCTTACCATTACACGTAACAAGACACGAAGCGTGCTTACTGCCTTCGGTATCTTTTGGGGAATATTCATGCTGGTTGCCCTCATGGGCGGAGCTCAGGGTATGCAGGACATGCTTTCACGCCAGTTTCAGGGATTCGCCACCAATTCCGGCTTTATGGCGACAAACAAGACCTCGAAAGCCTACAAGGGTTTTCAGCAGGGAAGGTGGTGGAACATGGAAAATCAGGATGTGGAACGCATACGCAACTCTGTGCCAGGCATCGATGTGGTGACTGCCACCATCGCACAATGGGGAGTAAATATCGTACGCGAGGAATACACGCTGTCGGGAACTCTGAAAGGACTTTATCCGGAATACGACAAGATAGAAGAACCGATTATCCGTATGGGACGTTCGCTGAACGAAACCGATATACGCGACCGCCGGAAGGTATGTGTCATCGGGAAGCGTATCTACGAAACGCTCTTTCCCAAGAAAGACAATCCGTGCGGACAATTCATCGAGATAAATGGCATCTATTACCGTGTAGTAGGCGTAAACGAGGCTACAGGCAACATGTCGGTCAACGGACAGTCGGAAACCTCGGTGGTTATCCCGTTCACCACCATGCAGCAGAACTATAACCGTGGCAAGCAAATCGACATGCTGGGATATACAGCCAAGAAAGGATATTCCATCAGTCAGGTGGAAAAGGATGTGGAACGTACCATCAAGCTGGCACACGCCATTCATCCCGACGACGAACAGGCAGTCATCCGTGTAAATGCGGAAGCAATGTTCAGCATGATGGACAACCTGTTTACGGGCATCCGGATGCTGGGATGGCTCGTAGGACTGGGTACACTGCTTGCCGGAGCCATCGGAGTCAGCAATATCATGATGATAACCGTCAAGGAACGGACAACTGAAATCGGTATCCGCCGCGCCATCGGTGCACGTCCCGACGACATTCTGCAACAGATTCTGCTGGAGAGTATGGTACTTACTACACTGGCCGGTATGGCGGGCATATCGTTTGCCGTCTTCCTGCTCAACATTGTAGAAACGGCCACTTCGGAACCGGGACTTCCAGCACATTTCCTTATCAGTTTCTGGCAGGCTGTCGGAGCTTGCATCCTGCTCGTTGTTCTGGGACTGCTTGCAGGACTGATTCCTGCTTACCGCGCCATGGCTATCAAACCGATAGAGGCGATACGCGACGAATAAACGCTTACCTGCTGTTAGTAACAAAGAAATAAAAACATAAACCAATTTATATGAAGAAGTATATCAAAATAGGCATATTGGTGCTCATCGCACTGATATTTATAGGAACATTCGTTTTCCTGTATCAGAAGTCACAGCCTAAAGACACGAAGTACGACATTCAGAAAGTAGAAACCACCAATCTGGTACAGACTACCGTAGCAACGGGAAAGATTGAACCGCGCGACGAGGTACAGATCAAGCCGCAGATTTCGGGTATCATTGCCGAAGTATACAAAGAAGCGGGCGAGAAAGTAAAGAAAGGTGAAGTCATAGCCAAAGTAAAGGTTATCCCCGAACTGGGACAACTGAACTCTGCCGAAAGCCGTGTCCGCCTGGCAGAAATGAACGGACGTCAGGCAGAAACCGACCTGACACGTATGGAAAAGCTTTACAACGATAAGCTGGTAAGCAACGAGGAATACGAAAAGACACTGCTGGCTGCCCGTCAGGCACGTGAAGAGATTCAGGCAGCCAAAGATAATCTGGAGATTGTAAAAGAAGGTATCACCAAAAACAGTGCTTCGTTCAGCAGCACTCTTATCCGTTCTACCATCGACGGTCTGATACTGGACGTACCTATCAAGGTGGGAAACTCGGTTATCATGAGTAACACATTCAATGACGGTACGACCATCGCCACCGTAGCCGATATGAGCGACCTGATTTTCCGTGGCAACGTAGACGAAACGGAAGTAGGACATATCCGTGAGGGAATCCCCGTAAAAATCACTCTGGGAGCCTTGCAGAACATGAAATTCGATGCCATACTGGAATATATCTCGCCCAAGAGCGTAGAAAACAACGGAGCCAACCAGTTTGAAATCAAGGCAGCCATTACCGTTCCCGACAGTGTCACCATCCGTTCGGGCTACAGTGCCAATGCCGAAATGGAGCTTCAGCGTGCAGATAATGTGTTGGCTGTACCGGAAAGCACACTGGAATTTTCGGGAGATTCTGCCTTTGTCTACGTACTGACCGACAGTGTTCCGCAACAGAAGTTCGTACGCCGTGCTGTCAAGACCGGTATCAGCGACGGAATCAAAATGGAAATCAAACAAGGTGTCAGTGCCGGCGAACTTGTCCGTGGACTGAAACACGAAGACTAATCTTTATGCAATCATGAAACTGAAACAATTATTTATCATAGCTTCCGTTGTCACAATGCCGGCTTATGCCCAGCAGAAATGGGACTTGAAGCAATGTATCGACCATGCCATTGCAAACAATCTGACCATCAAGCTACAGGAAGCCCAGCGCGAGCAGAGTAAAGTAGAGTTGAGCACAGCCAAAAACAGCTTCCTGCCCGACTTGAACGGAAGCGCATCGCACTCATTCAATTTCGGCCGGAGTCTTCAGGCAGACAATACCTATCAGAGCCTCAACACCCAAAATACGGGACTGAACCTGAGTACCAGCATTCCACTGTTCAGCGGACTTCAAAAAATAAACAACGTAGCACTCTCGAAACTGAATCTGCAAGCGGCTATGGAAGACCTGAACAAAGCCAAAGAAGATATCAGCATACAGGTAGCTTCGGCCTACCTGCAAGTGCTTTTCAATGAAGAACTGGTGAAAGTAGCCAACGAACAGCTTGCGCTGAGCAAGGAAATGCTGGAGCAGAAAACAGCTTTCTACAAAAACGGAAAGGCTTCGCAAGCCGAGTGGTATGAAGCCAAGGCTCGTGTGGCACAAGACGAACTATCAGCCGTACAGGCAGAAAACAACCGCCGTCTTTCGCTGCTCGACCTGAGCCAACTGCTGGAGCTTCCCTCTCCCGATGATTTCGCTATCGTATCACCGGCTACCGACTCCATTGCCGGCCTCAAGATACAGACATCACCGGCCGAGGTATATGCCGAAGCAGTTCTGACCAAACCTTCCGTCAAGGCAGCACAGTACCGGCTGGAGGGAGCAGAAAAGAGCATCCGCATGGCTAAGGGAGCCTATTATCCGCAACTCAGCTTCGGAGCAGGTATCAGTACCAATTTCTATAATGTCTCGGGCATGGAGAACGGTAATTTCGGTTCACAGTTGCGCGACAACTTCAGCCAGTATATCGGTTTCTCGCTCAGCGTTCCTATCTTCAACCGTTTTGAAACCCGTAACCGCGTACGCAGCGCCCGTATCCAGCAACATACATACTACTGGCAACTGGAGGAAAGTAAAAAGAACCTCTACAAAGAAATACAGCAGGCGTACTACAATGCCGTAAACGCCGAAACCCAGTATCACAGCAGCCTTACTGCCGACGAAGCGGCACAGGCTTCCTTCCTGCTGATGAAAGAGAAGTACACCAACGGCAAGGCAAACGCTACGGAGTACAACGAATCGCGTACGGCCTGGATGAAAGCCGTTTCCAACCGTCTTCAGGCCAAATACGACTACCTGTTCCGCACCAAGATACTCGATTTCTACCGGGGTATTCCACTTACGCTGTAATACAACCCGAAACGATATACGTCTATATAAAAAGAGAGCCGCAGGCGATACTCCACGTACGACCTGCGGCATTTTTGTTGTGTATATTTCGGAAACTCGATATCGTGCCTACTATTTATCGATGCTTTTTATGATAGTTGATGCAATTTTCGATGAACTTTTGCGGCTAGCCTTGCTCAGTTTGTCAGCTTTTTCCAGATTCATGCAAGTAAAGTAATTGTTACCTTTCGTCACTTCTTTCTGATTTTTGTCGTAAAGCGAGTAGCTCACAAAGTGGAACAATGTGCGCAAAGGTTTTTCCTGCCACTTCAAATAATGCTGGTTCAGGAACAATACATAATCGGCATGCGCTTCGTCCAGCAGCTGCTTGTAATTCTGGCTGTCTATCTGGCTCACATTAGCATAACTCTCTTCGTTTTCTCCACTCACCTGTATGTCACCCAACAACTTCTCTGCATCAGCAAATTTCTCTGAAGAGATAAATGCAAATTCCTTATTCTTGTTTGCATGGATGATATTGTCCGTAATAATCCGGTTGTAAGTATCGCCGATACTGTCTTCCGGAATACCCGTTTCTTCAGTAATCATGCTTTCAGGAAAGTAGTTCGAGCTGACATTGTCGAGTCCTACTACCAGCACCTTAACCGTAGCACTGCTTTCTTTACCGACAGCCTCTTTACCGGCCTCTTCAGCCTGTACGGTTGCAACGGAAGCCATAGCAAACAATCCTAAAATAATGCTTTTCACAAATGTTGTTTTCATTGTTTTTCTGCTTTTAGTTTGACGATACAAAAATAGGGATGTCATGTTACATCCCTATTTCCTGTGTGTGATAATATTATTTAGAATCGGTTACAATCGGAGCAATCCATGCTTCCGCCATTACTTTCCTGCCACCAGAGCAGCAGCTTCCAAAGGTTGGTCGGTCGTGATATAATCTACATTCAGGTCTATCATCTTTTTCATGTCTTTCTCATTGTTCACAGTCCAGACATTAACCTTCATGCCCAGTTCGTGAGCCTCTTTCACCCATTCCGGATGTTTTTCGAATGCTTTATAATGATAGTCTATGCCATTAGCACCCTTTGCCTTTACGTCCTTGGGAGCGATGTCACTCTTCAGGTAAGCGATTTCCGATTTGGGAGTAAGACGAGCAAGCTGCTCACAGATATTCATGCTGAATGAGATATATTCCACCTGCTTTTCCAATCCGTATTCCTTTACCATTTTTACAGTAGTTTCTGCAATCTGGTCTTCCTGTGCCTTTGTTTTATGAGGCTTGATTTCCAGAATCAGCTGTACATCCGGCAATTTCCTTCCGGCTTCCAGATAATCGGCAAGCGTAGGAAGTTTCTCACCGTTCTTCAGTTTCAGGTCCTTCAGCTTATCGTAAGCCGTTTCACCGATAACCAGTCCGTCTATCGCATCATCGTGGTTTACTACCACCACTCCGTCGGCTGTGAGCTGTACGTCAAATTCAGAACCATATACTTTAGCTTCGGCAGCTTTTTTCAATCCTGCAATAGAATTCTGTGCCGAACCTTCTGCTTTCCAGAATCCGCGGTGAGCGATCACCTGTGTCTGAGCCTGACCTGCCAGTGTAAAGAGTGCACAGGCACAAGCCATCAGTAAATTTCTTGTTTTCATAATCATCGTTATTTATTTTCAGTTTGTTTATCAGAACGCATATCTCAACCCGATCTGAACCTGATAAGGAGTACCGTTCAGACTAGACACACCGGTATTTGCATTGACATTGTATACATACTCTTTTTTCTCCTTATCGAAGCTCTTGATGGTATAAATCTTCTGAGCTCCCAAGTTATGTCCTGCACCCCAATCCTTGTTCAGCATATTCAGTACGTTGAATATATCGACCGAGAGTTCCAGACTGTGTTTCTTGTAGAACTGGAATTTCTTAGCCAGACGCAAGTCGAGTGTACCGTAGAATCCGTTTACTCCACCGTTACGTTCGGCTACCTTTCCGAAACTCTTGCGAATATAATCTTTTGTACTTTCCTCTACATCCGGATTAGAAAGAATATTGTTAATACCGTCTTTCAGATACTGCGGAGTATTCGGATCGTTCGGATCGTAAATATAAGCCAAATCATTTGAATCGACAAAGTCACCGTTCACATTTCCACCTACGATGAGTGAATAGCGTGTACCGCCGATACCTGAGAAGCGTGCACCCACACTGATTCCCCAGAAAGTAGGAGCTGTACCATATACTACCACTTTATGACGGAACTGATTGCTTGAATAGCTCATCTGGCTCAAATCACGCGGATCGTCTACAACCATCTGAGAAAGTGTAGCCGAGTTTGCCACGTTTCCGTTGTAAGAAGTATTGTCTTTTGTATCGTTCCATGTATAGCTGAATGAAAGTTCTCCATCCTTGAAATAACGCCATGTACCATCGATAACGAAAGCAAACTGATTAACCTTACCTTCACTTACCATTTCGAGCACACGTCCTACCTTGTCGCTCTTTCTGCTCTCTTTCCAGTCGGCTACCCCCTTATCGTCGATAGTATTTGCAGGGACATACACTCCACGGTTTCCTTCGGAAGCGATACGGAAGTACGGTTCATCCACCATGTTACGGTCTACATACATATAGTTGTTGCGTCCCAGTGTCATATATCCGGCTACACTCATTTTCAGACGGTCGCTGAAGAAATGTGTATACGAGAGGTTAGCCTTATAGATAACCGGCACCTTACAGTCAGCACCATTCATGTTAATGGTAGAAAGTTTTTCCACATTCGGGTTATTGAAAAGTTCGGCTCCCGGTGCTGTAGACGGATCCTTGCGGTACGAAGGGAAATCCGGACGGATGAGGTTCAGCATTTCCTGATAGTTGGAAGCTGTTTTGTCAAGTGTAATATCCAGCGAAGCAGTACGTGTACCGTCGAACACCATGTTGTTGATCATGGCATAGTTGTTGATATCGGAAGCAAAGATACCAGCACCGGCACGGATGATATCTTTATGTTTGTCATTGATATCCCAGGTAAACTGCAAACGCGGCTGAACTTGGAAAGTAGACAAGCCATTGTCTGTTCTCAATCCCAATTCATCGTATACAGTCTGATTGAACGTACCCTTGTTGAAATAAGTAGCATTATCCAGACGCAAGCCGGCAATCAGTTCAAATCCCGGGAAAAGCTTAGTCTGCAACTGTGCATAAGCACCGGCATTCAGAATGTTTTGTTTCACACGGTCGTCGGGAGTAAGATACAGTTCACGAACATAACGGTACGGTTCCAGATTGTCGAAAGCGTCCAGTCCGTTGAAGTAGAAACGTCCGTTCGTTTCACTACCATAGCGTGAGTTCATGTGTGTATACATCATGTCTACTCCAAACGTATAATTGATTTTGTTTGTATTGTAGTAGAAATTATCGACAAGCTGAAGCACATGATTGTAGAAGTTTTCAGGGCAATAACGCTGTCCTCCCAACTGAATGCTGGTAGTAGCCGTCTTACCGTCAATCTGAGATTCTACATTGCTGACAATAGCTCGGGGAATATTGGAAGAAGGCAACTCATCGCCCGGCATAGATTCTTCCAGCGTATAAAGGTGCTGCAACTTCAGTTCATTGGTTCCTTTCGGACCTACTACCGAACGCAAGGTAGCCATGGCACTGTTGTTCAGCGAATGTACATTACCATAAGTTTCGTACAGACAGATAGAGGTATTGTCCCCCAATCCCAGATTATTCATATCGTTTACAAAGTTATCTGTAAACGTCAAAAGATTGGTAGCATTGATCTGCCAGTCTAAACGGGCAAATACGGCATCAGTGCTTTGCTTCTTATCGAAAGCACCAAACTGAGGATTGGATGATACTCCATATTTATCGCGTGCAATTTGTAAGAAACGGTCGCGTACGTCTGTGGTCAGACTATAACGTTTTTCATCGGCAGCACTCTGGATATCGGCAATATACAGCGGACGAGAGTCTGCCTGATGATCCCATGCAATGAAGAAGTGAGCACGGTCTTTTACCAGCGCACCTCCCAGTGAAGCACCAAACTGATAAGTAGAGAAGTCATTGTCGCGCTTGTTTCCGCGGATATCATACGGGCTGGACAACCAGTTGGCACGGGCAAAAGTAAACGCGCTACCGGTCAGCGTATTGGTACCCGACTTGGTAACTGTACTCACCGTACCACCTCCGGCACGTCCGTTAGTCACATCGTACTGATTGGTTACCACCTTAAACTCACGAATAGCCTCCATAGAAATAGCATACGGCACACCGTTTCGGCTTGTCGTACTACCTCCCGAAGTCGGATTCTTTGCCGTCATACCGTCGATGGTATAGTTGGTAGACGATGCAAGCTGTCCTGACAGGCTGGAGCCGGTACTAAGTGGAGAAAGATCTACCAGCGAAGTAAAGTTACGTCCGTTTACAGGAAGCTTTGCCAGGTCGCGTTCCGTAACGGAAGTAGCAGCTCCGGTAGTGGCAATAGTATTCTTCAATGAATTTGCAACTACTTCTACCGCCTCCATCACTACACTCTCTTCTTTCAACTGAAAATCCAGTCGGAGCAAATCTCCCTGATTCAGTGTATATCCTGTTTTCTTCTGATCGCCATAGCCTACGTAAGTTACCGTTATACTGTATGGTCCACCCAGCGGTAACTGCTTGATGGTATATTCACCATTTTCATTTGTAATAGAACCGGTATTAAATCCGGTTGATTCATTCTTTACCTGAATAGCAGCTCCGATAACCCCCATTCCGGTTTCATCGGTTACAATACCCGAAATGACAGCCCGGTTGTCCTGAGCCATCACTTGTCCTGCCGAAAGCAGCAAGACCATAAAAAACAATAAGAACTGTTTAAATTTTGTTGTCATCATATTCTTTAGTTAAGTGTTTCTAAATTGACGCAACAAAAGTAAAAGCCGGGTATTACACCCACATAAACACGATGTAAAGAAACCGTGTGATTCGTGTGAAGAAACTATTACAGATCTTTTCTCACGACCTGTATACCTATGAGTACATAAAAAAGAACGTTCCGCCAAGCCTTATAAGCCTGACGGAACGTTTTCCTTATCTTCTCTTATGAACTTTGTCCAGAAACATTCCGGACAAAGCCATGCAAGTAATATCCCAAAAGATTACTCCTTCATTGATCTGATCTTAGACATATCTTTTATAGAAGTCTTGAATGAATAAGTAGACTTGCTATCCATATACTTCTTCATCATTGCAACAGTCTTCTTCACATCTAAGTTACCAGCTTTCTTAACAAGTACCTTCGAAGCGTTTGTACCTAAATACTTATCGATTTCTTCAACCGGTGAATAAGTACTTTCATTTACCTCAATAGCAGCAGCACCCACTTTATAATTCTGCATAGCTTCATCAATAGTCATACTAAGTACCATCCAACTTCCTTCTGAAGCAAACCACAACGAAGTTCTATCTGTAGAACAGTAAGAAACAAAAGTATTTATCAATACACCATAGAATTCTTCATCTGTAAATTCCACACCCGGATTCTGTTCTTCAAACTGAGATCTCAAATCAGCCAACTCGTCAGTTGTAAACGGATAAGTGAATGTGTATGTTCCGTTAGTTTCGATATGATCGAACAACAATGCATTTCCTTTCAGTTCGTCACTACCCAAATGAGCCGCCATTTCATCACCGTCGAAAGCTAATGCAGTAATGTCCAACGTCAAGTTTTCAACCACCTGACCTTCTTCTGCCGTAAATCTAGTAACAAACAACTTAGTTGTTGCTGTATTGCCAGCGCGTCCGATAGCAGCAATTGCATATTCCTTACCAACTTCCAAAGAAGCATCGAGTGGTAATTGCTGACTTCCAGCATAAATACTTACACCTTCTCCCATCAAAGCTGTTTCCATATCAGCATCACTTGCAGCGCCATCAAATACACCTAAGGCATAAGCATCGAAAGTAGTAGTCTTCACAGTGAATACAACAGTAGATGCTACTTTATTCGTCACATCAATGGTAATCTGATTATCTACCGGTGCAGCGGCAGTTGTAGCAGCGTTAACCTTTGATACAGGAGCAACCAGTTTTCCGTTTTCTACTCCGTAGCAATAGATGCAATATTCAGTAGACGGTGACAATTTAGGGAAGAGGTAATCTTCCAGCGGACCGCTTACAAGAGCGTTTGTTGCTATCAATACATCATTTAGAGACATTCCGTACTGATCTGCCAGTTGCTGGTATGTGCTCATATCGGAGTTAAACAAAGCCTCATCACTGACAAATCCTTCCATTTCTTCAGCCGGACGAATGTTAAGGAAGTATTGAGCTGACTGGTCTTTTGGCTGGATTTCGAACGGAATCCATGTAGAACCACATTCTCCAGGAATTGTGATAGTGAACTTTTCTTCTGCCTTAGCTCCCTGTGTAACGGTCAATTCGGCAGATGCAGCATTTTTCTCATCATCAGAATAAGTCAATGTTACTTTAGCTGTACGGTCTGCAGTTTCAGTATTTGCAGCAACAGACATGGTAACCTTACCGTCGGCAGCCTGAATGTCTGTAATCCAGTCCTGATCAGAAGTTCCGCTTATTTTCGGGTTTGTACCTGCATTTTTCAGCGTATAAGTAACTTCAGCAGAACCTCCGGCAGCTTCTACCTCAATACTTTCATAACCCAACTGAATGCTGACCTTTGCTCCGGGAGTTTCTGTTCCAGGTTCTTCCGGTGTTGTAGGTTCATTATCGTCACTACATGCAGCAAACATAAACATACTACCCAATATCATCATAGATATCGGCATCCATTTCATAAACTTTTTCATAAGCAATTTTTAATTAATAACATTTTCTCATTTCATTATGGTCATAGGTAAATCAAGCTTTCCGATACTTCTCGACTTGGTTTCATTCGTTCTGTTTTTAGGACCGGGAACGAATACACCTTTTTCAAGAATATAACGTATGCGTTCAGCCTGATCGGACGTAAACTTATTGGAGTACGAAATAGAGTAATCCATAATATTGTCCGATACGAATACGCTACCGTCGGTGCAACTCTCTCTCTGTATCAGTTCATCCAAATAATCTTTAAAGTTGGAAGTGCCCAAATAGGTAGCTACCAGCTTTTCGTAAGCAGATCTGTCGTAGGTAGGAGTATCATCGCAGTAATCAGTATCACGGCATCCCCAAAGAGATTCAGAAAAGACATGACGCAATCCCAGATAATGTCCCAGTTCGTGCGCTATGGTCATAGCTACACATCCATCGTCACCATCAGGTGTTTCAGGTGTCAGCGATACCATGTTGTATACATAGTCACTATTCACTGATATGCACTGCGGACGATTCAGGTTTTCCTGAGAGAGCGCTCCTCCTGTCCAGATTTCACAACCTTCCAAATAATCTGGAGCCAGCAGGAAGGGGAACTGTGCAATACCGGCAATGGCACTATTACTGAATTTATACAACATAATATTCATATACTCATCCGGATTCCATATCAGGTCGAGATATTTATCATCTGAACTAGACATGAACTTTTCACAATCAATAGGAATAGAAGCCCAAGGTATACGGTCCACTCCCGGTTCTTCCATCAGATTACCATCCGGATCGACTGTTGCCATGACAAATTCCAGTTTCAGATCCTGACTGCACTCGCTATACAGTTTATTCACCTCATCGAGCACTGTCTGCAAGTGTCCTTCACGAACATACTGTGTAGGCATGTTCCGGTTGGAATACAATACATGAAACACCACGGGAATCTTGTAAGTTCCTCCTGCAACAAACTCCTGTCCTTTCTGAAGCACAGTTACCTCACTGGTATGAGATCCGTCCGTAGCAGAATAAGTAAAACAGAGTGTAGCCTGACGAGAATTTTGCGACAAGTTCTCCTCGACTTCCAAATTGAGTGTCTGATTGCCTGTCAATGCATCTCCGGCAGTCACCTTGCACCAATACTGGTCGCTTGTCACTTCCCAGTCAACATTACTTTTTACCGTAAGTGTCAGCTTACCTCCCTCGGAGGAGATTTCCTCTCCCCCCGATGGAGTTATTTCCAGAAACGGTTCCTGTACAGTCGGTTCATCATTGCTGTCACTACAGGAAGCCATTGCACAGAGAACAAACAACAAGAGCTGTATTTTAAAAAACAGATATCGCATACAGCTTATTATTTGTACTCAAATCCAACCTTATCATTAAGCGGACACATCACTACATTGTCTACAGCAAACACGCCATCCTGCGGAGCTGTAACCATGATAACCACACGGCAGTTATCCATCTTTTCGGATGACAGTGTAAAACTGCATGAATAGTCTTCAGTGGAACCTGCCGGAAGTGAATCGCCTAGCTTATCACCGAAGGCAAGCGATGCGCTTGACTGACGCAATACATTGTTGTGTGTAGAGAAATCATCCGTCAAATCTGTATAATTTTGCTGACTGTTATCCAAAATACCATCTTCAAGCAGCCAAGCAGCCACACGGTAACTGCCACCTTCGGCTATCTTTATCTTAGCTTCAACCTCTACCTTATTAGAAGCCTTATCAGCACGTACTACAGCCGCAATAGCACTTTTGGCATCCTTTGCTGTATATTCTTCTACTGCCTGTCTGATAAGTCCGGCATTCTGTTCACCCACATTTCCTTCAGAAACATAAGAAACAGTTTTGCCCGGTATCATATTGACGTTCAATGTGGGGAAGCTGGATATACCCAGCCAATTAAGGACCATTCGGCTAGCATTAGTTTCCATCAAATCTTTAATAGTAGAAGACGAAGCATGAGCAGCTGAGAAGACAGCCAGTCCGTCTGAATAAGTGTCACTGTATGTCTTGATTCCACTCATTACAAGCGGACAAAATCCACACCATGTACCTGTAGCCTGCAATAACAGTACACGTTTCACAAATCCTTCATAACGGTCCGGTTCCGGATCGGCAGGCATAACGAGATTTTCCGATTTGGTAGCACGTACTACAATTTCAGCAGAAGTTTCACCGTTATAGCGAGCTGAGAATTTATATTCACCTTCAGTATCTGTATAGAAACGAGTTCCAGAAAAAACCTTTCCATCCTGCAAGATTTCTGCAGCAGCAGTTACATCCTGATTACCTTTTGTTACAGTAAATTCTGTTACATCTGCTCCATCCGCTTCAATCAGGAGTGAAGTAGCGTTCAAGACCAGCATTTCTGACTCGGGTTCATCAGAAGAATTACCAGAACATCCATACATTACCAAAACCAGCAAAAATGCCACAACAGAGGACAATGCCTTTCTGCAATTGTCTTTCCAATTAATCCATATACGTTCCATAATCGCAAACCATTTTTATTGTTTCCACAAATATAAATAGATATTTTTATTTTAAACTAATTTTATATAAAAAATATTCATCTAAATAAACATTTTTACACCATACAAGCACAATACTTAGAAATAAATATACAAATAACAGCATTTATAAATCATAATGTAAGCAACAACCACCTCTTCGCATAACTTTAGAACTAGCAAGAAGAAAGTAAACAACAGTTATATTTTACATATTTTAAACACATATTGCATAAAAAGTACAAAATAAGGTATTCATGCTGACACATTGTATTTTCACCTTCCGATCCATAAAAAAAGGCGGAATAATATCTCGCCCAAGATGAAAAAAAATTCCCCTCACCATCCGGTCGGCATGGTAAGGGGAATATCGAAAAACTCAGGAATTACAATTCAGTCGAGCACATGTTCGGGCATACTGTGTGTTTGGACCATAAAATAGCAGTCGGCACCGGTTTCAGTATCCGTAGCGTGCATGACAATAGGCGACACTTCCCGAGTGACTGCCCCACCGTTCATATACTCTCTCCAGTCCCATCCCAGCAACGACTTTATTACAGCAAACATCTGCTGGTTTGTCAAAGATATATCGTACAGACGGATCTTTTTCCCGTCCGTACCCTTTGCAAACGTCAGTTCCAGGAAAGGAGTTTCACCGTCGACATAAAACTTATAACTGCCACTATCACGTAGCTGCCAGTTTTCGTCGTACAAATAGAAATCTCTATCCTCATTATTTATCAGGAAAAGTTCATCACCCTGAGCGTAAGGTTCATGTACCGGATTGGCTACCAAAAGATTCAGATAAGCATCTACTATCTTTATTTCCAGACTAACGGTTTCATGGGTAACATTATCTTTCACCGTAACCATTGTTTTCCCTTTTTGTCTGGGAGCTATACGCAGGCTGCCCATCCCGACCGGACTCGACAAATCGACTGTTACCTCCACTATTTCAGGATTCGCCACTTCCACGTCATAATCTCTGTTTCCCCCTCGTACCATGATACTCTTGGTCCCTATCAAAGGACATTCGTAATAATCTTTCTCGAACGAGAGATGGTAAACTTCAGTTGCCGGTTCGTCTGTGTCACTGCTGCACCCGTTCAAACCGAGCAGGCATAACAAGAAAATACATACACTCCATAAAAACGTTGTCTTCATATCCCAATAAATAAAATCAATATATAATAATTTGCCGTTTATTAATATAAGGTAAACTCATCACCAAATATACAATTATGATTATAAAATAATCTTTTTTTCTATAATATTTTGTTTTAAGCATCATTGTTTCAATCTCACACTCAAACAGAGGCAAAAGATATCTCATACAATAATCCCGTTTTTAAACACATTAGCATCAAAAGAATCATTTTCAATTTGTTTTATAGTATATTTGTTTCGTCACATAAAAACATATATATCAATACGCAAAAAGTCTCATGACCATACGAGTTTCTTTACAGAAATTCAAATTCAGACACAGAACTATAAATCAAAGTAATATGAAGACAAAAAAATTATGGGGAATACTGATGTTATTCCTGTGCACACTCAATCTCACCGGCTGCAACAATGAAGATGAAGAAGACAGACAAATTACAGACTACAAGGAATATCTCCTGACGGTAGCTTCTCAACAGATACCGGGTGTCGGCTGGTCTGACGGATTCAATTACCTGACGGATGTATATGCTGTAAAGAAAGAACAGTCTGCCGAATGGGAAAGTCTGAGTTTCATCGAGGGGTTCGAGTATGAAGAAGGATATGAATATGAAATCAGAATCAGCGAAACGAGTTATCTGGATCACCGTATGAGTCAGCCTGCATGGACGGAATACCAACTGTTGGAAATTCTATCTAAAGAGAAAAAGGATTCGGAAGACCTTCCCGGAAATTTCATCCCTGCATGGTACTACAAGGACAAGTTTATTCCCGAATACAGCTATGCGATAGATGCCGACGATAAAGAGACGATTGAAAAAAATCTGAAATCGAATCCCGTTATGCCGCTGGACAACCATTACCTGATTTATTTTTATGGGGAAGGTCTTTCGAAATGGGTTATCATAGACAATACGGAACAGATGCAGGGAAAAGGTATCCTGAAGCAGGTCAACAAAAATCCCGAAGAGTTTCCCGAATCTTACAAACTTCTGCCGTTATCTGGCAAGGGAAGCATATCAGGATATATGGAATGGACGTTCCTGGATGAATCAGGAAATGAAACATCCTATCCTCCATTCGACGTCTTTATCGTCAGAGGAGCACAGACAAAATCCGAAAACACAACGCTTATCACTCCGTATCTGTATCTCGACCTTACGGAATATTATCAAAAACAATACCCACAGGCCGGTGTAAGAACAGTAGTAGTTTCTTACGCTATACCGATGACGTACTGAAATACTGTATTCAAACCCATGCCATCCATATGATACATCATTCAAAAAAAAATTGCTGCAAGCGTATAGTTTTTAAGCCGGTTTACGGTCTAACAAATAGAAACAAGAAATAAAATGGATACGAAAGAACAGCAATTTACGGAAATCATCCGAATGTATGAACGGACTATTTACACCGTCTGCCACATGTTTTCAGACAATACAGACGAGGTAAACGATCTGTACCAGGAAATTCTGGTCAGACTGTGGAAAGGCTTCGACTCCTTTCAGGGAAAGAGCGATATAAGAACGTGGATTTATCGCGTTAGCCTGAACTACTGCATCAACTTCCACAACAAGCAGAAGAAAGAACAGGAACGGCTGACTTTAGGTATCGACCTCCACACTAGCAGCAATCTTGAAAAAAATCTGCAAATAAAGCAACTTTATGCACGAATCAACGCATTGGGACTGGTTGACAGAAGCGTTGTCCTGTTGTGGCTCGAAGGCCTGAGTTACGACGAGATTGGCGCTATCCTAGGTATTTCTGTCAAAAACGTCTCATTCAAGTTGGTCCGCATCAAGGAGCTGTTGAAAAAAATGTCTAACATCTAAAAAAAGAATCGTATGGAAATTGATATTGAACAAGAACTTCAGATTCTGAAATCGGAATATAACACACTCAAGAAGGAGCTGAAAAAACAGGATACCCTGAACGAAAAGTTTTTCAAATCTATCAGAAAGCAGCCTGCACTGGCTGTCAGCAAGGAAATCAAAAGCAGAATGTGGCTCGATATACTGACTATACCTGCGGTTATGATTATCTGCCTGAATACGAATTTTCCGATACTGTTCGGAATACTGGTATCGCTATGGGCACTGGCCGACCTGGGAATCAGCCTGTGGGTCAGCCGGAAACTGGGAATGGACGATCTGCTGAACGACGATGTACGGACGGTGACGGAAAAAATTGCCGGCTATCGCAAGTTCTATGACTGGGCGCTCATCGGAAGCATTATTCCTCTGATCGTGATGCTTACCTATATCTTTATGCATCTGTATGCCCGTGCAGACAACCCCACTGCCGTTCAGCTCATCACCGTATCGGGTATTGTTTTCATCATTCTCGCCATTGCAAACACGCTGTTTCAGTATAAAAAGCATGTACAAAGGTGCAAGGAGCTGTTGAAACAATTCGAAGAGTAATGCTGAAGCAAGTACGTCACAGTAGTAATATAGAAGACTGGCAAGACTGTTGAAACCGTTCTAAAAATAACGCCCAAGCGAGTCTGCCACAATATTAATGCACAGGACTAGCGAGCTGCTGAACAACCAGAAGCGTAAAGCTTGCACAGTAACTCTGTAAAAGCACCTGCCCCTTCTGCAACTGGACAAACAAAAAGTAACCAGTTACTCTGTTTCGTACACATTTAATAAAATGACACTGAAGATTTATAAAAACAGCAAACTCTTCCTGTGAACAAACCTAAAATTGACAGGAAGAGTTTGCATTATCTTAACTTACTAAATATCCATTGTTTCATTATTTTTCACCCACTTCTTATTACAAGTATCACAATAATATATATCTCCATTATTGGTAAGCAATGTACCACATGAAGGACAAAAATACATATTCTTATCATTATGACCTTTTCCCCTCATTGCAAGCCATTTAGATGATTTTTTATATAATAAATCTCTTTGAATTAATCTTTCTATCAAATTATCATCACAACATGATAAACATGATGGGCACACATACCAATGATTATCACATTGTGCCGTATCTCTTGAGTCAATCAATCCTTTCTTACATTTATAGCAATAATTTAAATATACTTCTTTCCTATATTCAGAACATAAACTATTAATACATTCGTATTTTGTATGCTGATTATATGAACCTTCCTTATAAATAAATAATAAATGACCACACTCTCGACATTTTAGTCTATTAAATTTTTTTACAGACTTCATAATCTGTGCTATATAATTTCTAACTATCACCATAGATTCGTAGCCCCCTGGTTTTGTCGTTATAAGTTTATAACCTAATATTTCTGCTATATGTAACAATGTATAATCTTTATAGTCATAACATTTTTCAATATTTTGATAATCTAAATTATTTTTAAAGCATTCTTTACCTCTACACCAAAAATAATTCAATTCAGTAGCCTTATGAATAGTACCTGCATATTTGGGAGCACATAAGTTATAGAACTTACTATTATTTCGGCATGTAAAGAAATCATTATCATTACTAGAGGCATTATAATAATAAATCTTTGATAGATAATCCAACTTATCAGGGCCTACTTCAAAATAGGTTCCGCAAATAGGTTCTGTTTTAAGCTCTTCTTTCAAAGTTTTTAAAGTTATATCCGACATCCATTTTTTTTGTTCCAACAAATTTTCTTTGTCTAAAGATATGTTAAGACTATTGATATATTGTATTTTATTAATATTGTATTGCTTAGACACTAAAACAGCATCCTTATTAGGATATATCTTATAACATTTTAATTCGTAAAACTCATTTAATAATTCTTGCCTTGATTCATTTATGTCAATAAATGAATATCCACTTTTGTTTTTTATTCCATATTTTTGAGGTAAAGAACGTATTATATTAATTAGCTTTTCATAGTTAACTTGCTTTTCCTCAAAATATTTAATATTATCACCATCTATATCATCAATAAATAATCTACAAAGATCTTTAGCATTATTATTGACCATATTCCATCTATCATCATATACATGCTTTTTTAAGCAATTAGCTTCACCTTTGAATAAGTTGAGACATTTTGCTAATTGTATATCTCCATTTATAGCATAACTACAAAAATATTCCTCATATCTACTTGTAAATCTATCAATTAAATTTCTCGCATGTTTTTTTATATTTTCCTTTTCTATAGTTTCAGGCTTTAATACATATTCCTTTTCTATTTTTATAAATCCAGAAAAACTTGCATTGACAATTGCGCCGCCATTACATATTGGTAATATTTCATTAACCTTAAAATCTATCTTAGGTTGTACAACATCACATTTTTTTATCGCTATATCAAGTAGACCATTTATATCTTGAAATTTTCGTCCATTACTTTTTTTAAATATTCTTACAGAGTTACATAATAATTCTATGCTTAAAGGATAGGCCTCTTTGGGAGATTTCAAACAATGTCTAAAAATCTGAAATTTATTATATTTATTATTCTCAAATTGTTCTATTATATTCTCATCGTATTCGATATATTTATTCCTAATATCATGAAAATACCTTTTTACTATATACAATCTAATATAATGAGACATGAATGAATACCATTTAGTAACAATATTATAATTACTTATTTTATATTCATCATTTTCCAACCAATTATATATTTCTATAATTTCATTATCTCTATCTAGTTCTTTTAATATATCAAATTCAATATTCTGATATTTTATAAATCTAAATATAATGTCGAACTTATCAAATATAGTAAGATTATCAAAATTCTTTTGTTGAGGATTTATACGAAATAATGCTTCCGTTACACAAGTCGGATTATATATTTTCCCACTTCCTAAAAGAGATATTAATAAATTTTGTTTTTGTATTGATAAACAAGGAGATATTTCTCTTAATATACTTAACAGTTTTTCTTTCTTAGGATGTTTATTTATAGATGCCCTAAGTAAATTAGAGCTTATATCACCATAATTTAAGCACCACATTAAATAACAATAATTAAATTTTTCATTTAATATATTTAGTTCTCCACCAATTGCATAGTTGAGCATTATGTCTAAATCTGATTCCTCAGGCTGATTTACTACAGAGATTTGATAAATATCACTTTTATTATTAGTCGTTTCACGTGAATTAACATTATTAGTTATCTTAACCACTTTACCCAATAAGACCTCACTATCCTTATATTCATCACCGAATTCTTCTTCTTTAAATGTATCATTAATATTATCATCTTCAACTTTCCAATAATAGACTAATTCATTCTGATAATCTTTATAGACACATTTTTTTAGAAACAAAAATGGACATGTCTCAATTGCTTTTTCATAGCCATAAGGTATATATATTTTCGCCATAGTACCATTAATAAAATTTTAAGATCTCAACTCTCTATTAATATAAAATTATATCATTTATATCAGATACTCTTATATAACTTAGGATTTTCTTCTTTCAAACTCCAATTATAATCTTTCATCAGATATTCAATAATTATATATATAGGCTCTTAGATATTTTCATTAGTATAATCTAATATAAGATACAATATTATTGAAATTAAATAAGATAGCAATAAAGGTATAACTTTACAGACCTATCCCAATCATAATATTAAAATAAATTCAACCATCATTATTTTCAAAGTTAATGCTATTTATTATATTGAGAATTATCTTACATAAAATTTATACAAAACAAAGAAACTATGGATGAGAATAAAAATACTTCAATCCTCGACATGTTCAATTTAACAAGTTTATGCTGAAACAATACACAATTATACTTTCCCTATCTGAAGTCTTTTCATCTTAAATATTATCAATAAAAATTCCTGCCCACCTTTCCCCTAAAAAACATCAGCACATTTTAGGAAAAACATGGGCAGGAATTATTATTTTTTGTACAGATTTCAGCGAAAGATCATCATCTTTTGCAGACGGTTTCAGAGTGTGACACCACGTTTCAGCTCATCTTCCACCACCGCCATCATACCTTCTACCTGAGCCAGGGCAAACATACGTCCGTGGAACGAGTAACCGGCGTTGTAGCCCTTGTCCTCGTCGCCCAGCATCATGCGGCCGTGGTCCACACGCATGGGGAGTCCCGGATTTTCCTGCTCGAAGATACGGATCAGGTCGATGAGGTGACCACGTCCCGACAGGTGCGAACTCTCGATGAAGTTGCCTCCCGGCATGGCAGCAGTACTGCGCAGATGTACGAAGTGAGTACGCTTGGCAAACTTCTTTGCCAGCTCGCGCGTATCGTTATGCTCGCCTGCGCTGAGCGACCCCGCACAGAAGGTCAGACCGTTATGCGGATTATCTACCGCACGGAGGAACCAGTCGATATCTTCTTCGTTGGTCACGATACGCGGCAGTCCCAGAATCTGGAAAGGAGGATCGTCTGGATGCACGCACATGTTTACGCCGTACTCCTCGCACACCGGCATGATAGCCGAAAGGAAATAGCGCATGTTTTCACGCAGTGCATCACGGTCGATGCTGTCGTAGAGCGAGAGCAGACGTTTGAAGATAGCTACCGGATTCTTGTCGCCCTCACGGATATTGCCGTTCACGAAGCCCTGTGTCTTCACAATGATGGCATCTACCAGTTCATCCTTTTCTGCTTCGGTAATTACCTTGTCCAGCTCTGCCACCTTGCGCAGTTCTTCTTCCGTATAGTCTTTCTCAGCTCCCTCACGTTGCAGGATGCGTGTATCGAAGTAAGCAAAGCGCACACGGTCGTAGTACAGCGAGCTACTTCCGTCGGGCCAAGGATGCTGCAAATCGGTTCGTACCCAGTCTATTACCGGCATGAAGTTGTAGCACACGGTCTTTACACCGCACTTGCCCAGATTGGCAAGGCTCACCTTATAGTTTTCTATCAGCTGGTCGCGCTCCGGTCCTGCGTATTTGATAGCCTCGCATACCGGAAGACTTTCTACTACCGACCAGCGCATGCCGTACGATTCGATGTACTGCTTCAGGTCGTTTATCGCTTCCACCGTCCAGATTTCTCCGTTCGGCACATCGTGAAGGGCGGTTACGATACCCTCCACTCCTATCTGTCGGAGCATGGAAAGTGTGATTTTATCTTTCTTTCCAAACCATCTCCATGTTTTTTCCATCATAATGCTCTGTATGTTTATCGTTGCTGCCGGAGTAGCCTGCACTGCCCGCCTTCGCAAGGGGCGGACACGAACTGCTCCGGCATGAACGCTCTTATTATCTTTTTATTTTATACTCGCCCGAAACATCAATGCTGCAACGAGTTTTTAGCTTTTACTTTCGGCTACAATAATTTAAACCTGCCCGAAACATCAATACCACAACAAGTGTTTCTGACCTCTTATTTTCTATCTCCTTATCTTATACACCGCTGAAAGCACTGAATCCACCGTCAACTGCCAGTACGGCTCCGGTAATGAAGCTTGCTGCGTCGCTGCAGAGGAACTGCACTGCTCCGTTCAGTTCGGAGATATCGCCGAAGCGCTTCATCGGAGTCTTGGCAATCACCTTCTGGCTACGTTCAGTCAGCGAGCCGTCGGGATTGATCAGGATAGCACGGTTCTGGTTGCCGATGAAGAATCCCGGTGCAATGGCGTTCACACGAATCTTTTCGCTGAACTTGATAGCCATTTCCTGCGCCATCCAGCGGGTGAAGTTCTCTACCGCACTCTTCGCCATCGAATAGCCCGGCACACGCGTAATCGACTCGTAGGCTGCCATCGATGATACGTTGACGATGGCTCCGTACTGCTGGCGTGCCATGATTTCACCGAATACCAGACAAGGGTATACCGTACCGTTCAGGTTCAGGTCGACCACCTTGTCGAGGTCTTCCACCTTCATGTCGAAAATGTTCTGGTCGACGGTGAGTGTACCTCCGGGAATGTTCCCTCCGGCTGCGTTGACCAGGATGTCGATGCGTCCCCACTGCGAAAGCACCTGCTCTTTCACAGCTTGCAGACTTTTGATATCAAGCACATTACATACCGTACCCGCTACCTCACTGCTCACCGTACGAAGGCGTTCGAGTGCCGCATCCACACGGTCCTGATGTGCTCCTATAATAATGACTTTGGCTCCTGCACGCAGAAAACCTTCGGCAATGTTGCTGCCCAATACGCCGGATCCGCCTGTTACTACGGCTACCTTTCCGGCTATGCTAAACTGTTCGTTCATGATCTGATTTGTTTTTTCGATTGTCTGTTGCAAAAATAGCGTGAATTTACAGACTTAGTTATGCGTATTTTTGCAAGAGTTTTGCGTATTTTTGCAGAGAATCCTTTACAGACTGCCATGAGAAAGATACTGAACGAACGCATTGCCATCTCCAGCTCGAACCCGATACGGGCACGTTTCTACGACTATCGCGGATTTACCTATCCGTGGCATTTCCACAGCGAATACGAACTGATGTACGTGGAGCAGGGCTACGGCAGGTGTCTGGTGGGCGACAGTATCATCGACTACCGGGCGGGCGACCTGATTTTCTTCGGGTCGGGACTTCCTCACTGCATGCAGAACTGTCCCGAATCGGACGAAAACGAAAAATACCGCGTATTCGGAGTAAATGTTCAGCTGGAAAAAGATTTCATGCAGTATTCATTCTCTCACTACACACAGTTTGCTTCTATCCGTTCGCTGCTGGAGAAGGTACACCGTGGCATCCGCTTCCCGCTTGCCGGAAAAAGCGAGATAACCGACTGTCTGAAGCGTATTCCCGTATCGCACGGAGTGGAGCAGATTATCCAGATTCTTACGCTGCTGCAAGCTCTCTCGGCTTTCCCCCGCAAGCAGTTTGCAGCCTCTCCCAACTATATCCCCGACCCGTCGGTGTTCGGCGACAAGAAGATAGAGAAAATCATTGCCTACCTGAACAAGCGTTATACACAGCCTGTCAGCCTGAGCGAAATTGCCTCGTACACGGCTATGAATGAAGCGGCTTTCTGCCGGTATTTCAAGCAGGAAACCGGCAAGACATTCAAGCAGTACATCCTCGACATGCGTATCGGCTATGCCTGCAAACTCATTGCTGCCGAACGGATGAATATCTCGCAAATCAGCCTGGAATGCGGATTCGAATCGACGGCTCACTTCAACCGTATCTTCAAGCGTACCACCGGCATGTCGCCTACCGAATACAAGGAGAGTATCTTGTAAACAAACCTTACATAAGAGTTAAAGGCTCTTAAAAATCGAGGTATATAAGGTTACAAGTTATCGGTGGTTTTTCTACCTTTGCCGGCAAAATTCAACAACAAGGGAACAACAAATATGAAAGCTATCATTCTTGTCAATACAGTTCGCTACATCAATAAAATCCACGATTTCCATGCGTGGGGAGCAGCTGCATTGATTTGATTCTACCCCTCCCGCACTTTATCCCGTTGTTTGTATCAATTCAGTAAAAATCCAATAAACATTTTATTTGTATGAGCAAAAAAAGCAGGCTCATAGTGCTGTGTGGTGCAGTGCTATGCAGCCAGTATCTGTGTGCCCAGTCGCGTACGATGGGCATCGAAGAAATGTTTCGTCTTGCCGACGAGAACAGTAAGAGTATCCAGGCTTTCCGCACCGGAAAGGAAGTTGCCGACGAAAACCTGAAAGCTGCCAAGGCACAGCGGTTGCCCGATATCAGCGCGTCGCTTTCGGGCAGTTACTGGGGAAACGGAAAGCTGTGGGACCGTGATTTCAGTAATGCTACCAAGATTGAGATGCCGCACTGGGGAAACAATTTCGCCCTCGAGGCACAGCTGGCGATCTACGCCGGAGGGGCTATCAACAGCGGTATCGAACTGGCAGAACTGGAGAAGCAACTGGCGGAGATGGACTGGCAGAAGAATCGTCAGGATATCCGCTTCCTGCTCGTGGGACATTACCTCAACCTGTATAAGCTGAACAACCAGATCGAGGTGCTGCACAAGAATCTGGAACTGACCGACCAGATAATCGCCAACATGCAGGCACGGCTGGAACAGGGTACGGCACTGCAAAATGATATCACACGCTATGAGCTGCAACGGGAAACGCTCCGCCTGCAACTCGCCAAGGTGGAGGATGCCTGCAAGATAGCCAACCATCAGCTGGTCACTACCCTGCACTTGCCCGAAGGGACGGTGGTACAGCCGGACACTACGCTGAACGACAGTCAGATTCAGACGCTGAGCGAGGCTAGCTGGCAGGAACTGGCGGCACAGAACAACCTCAACTTGCAGCAGGCTGAAACGGGTATCAAAATCAACCGTCAGCGGGAGAAGCTGGAGCGTTCGGAACGACTGCCAAAAATCTCGCTCATGGCTGCCGAACACCTGGACGGACCGATTACCATCGAGGTTCCGGTGCTCGACAATAATTTCAACTACTGGTTTGTGGGTGTGGGCGTGAAGTACAACATCTCTTCACTCTTCAAGAACAACCGGAAGCTGAAGGCGGCCCGCCTCAACGTACGGAAGGCGCAGGAAACCTACGAACTGGCTCAGGAGCAGACCAATCATGCGGTACAGGAGAGTTATGTGAATTTCCTCACATCGTTTACCGACCTGCGCACACAGCAGAAGAGCGTGGATCTTGCCGACCAGAACTACAGCGTGACGAGCAACCGTTATCAGAACGATCTGGCACTGCTGACGGATATGCTGGATGCCAGCAACATGAAGCTCAGTGCTGACCTGGGGCTGGTGAACGCTCGTATCAACGTGATTTACAATTATTATAAGATGAAATACGTTACTCATACGTTGTAATTCTCACACCTGCTGCAAAGTTCCTGCACGATGCAAGGCTTTACATCCACTGTAAGTTTTACACCTGTTGCAAAGTTTCTGCTCGATGCAAAGGCTTCAACCCGCTGTAAGTTTTACACCTGCTGCAAAGTTCCTGCTCGATGCAAAGGCTTTATACCCACTGTAAGTTTTACACACGCTGAAAAGTTCCTGCATGATGAAAAGCTTGCACCAGCTGTAAGTTTTACACACGCTGAAAAGCATTGCAGGCTGATAGAGAAAAATTACAGAAACAGAGGTTGAAAGTCATCCTATTTATACATTACACATACTACACTTTATAACAAACATACCATTATGGCTACAAGAAAAGTTCAAAAACTCACTTACAATACCGTTATCATCTGCCTGCTGGCAGTGGCACTTATCTACGTATGCTCACGCTTCGTTCATCCGGGCGTGGAATATACCGACAATGCTCAGGTGAAACAGCATATCACTCCGGTGAATACTCGTGTACAGGGTTTCATCAAGCAGATTTGTTTCGAAGAGTATCAGCCGGTACACAAGGGCGATACGCTGGTCATCATCGAGGATGCCGAATTCAAGCTGCGTCTGGCTCAGGCAGAAGCCGACCTTGCCAACGCACTGTCGGGTCAGCAGGCTACCAGCATGGGTATCGCTACCACACAGAATAACCTGCGGGTGAGTGATGCCGGCATCGAGGAGGCACGCGTACAGATGGAAAATGCCAAACGCGACTACGAGCGTTACCAGAAACTGTTGCAGCAGAAAGCAGTCACCCGTCAGCAGTACGACAATGTAAAGACAGCCTACGAAGCCAGTCAGGCACGCTACGAACAGGTGCTCCGTGCCAAACATTCTACCTCGCTGGTGAAAAGTGAACAGACTCACCGTCTGGGACAGAACGAAGCGGCTGTCCGTCTGGCACAGGCTGCCGTCGAACTGGCACAGCTCAACCTCAGTTATACGGTCATCGTAGCTACCTGCGACGGCGTGACGGGCAAGAAGGACATCCACGAGGGACAACTGGTACAACCGGGACAGACGATGGTAGACATCGTCGACGGAAGCGACCTCTGGGTAATCGCCAACTACCGTGAAACTCAGCTTCCTAACATCAAGGAGGGCTACAAAGTGACACTTACAGCCGATGCCGTGCCGGGTGTGACCTACACGGGAGTAGTAGAATCGATTTCCGATGCTACCGGAGCCGCTTTCTCCCTCATCCCGCAAGACAATGCTACGGGCAACTTCGTAAAGGTGGAGCAGCGTGTACCCGTACGTATCAGCCTGAAAGAAAACAGTGCCGACAAGCTGAAACTGCTGCGTGCCGGATTCAATGTAGAATGTAAAGTGAAATACTGATATGGGAGCACCTGTATTGAACGGACCGTTTACGATGCCGATGTTCCGCAACTTCGTGCCTCGTAAGCTACAGCCGTGGCTGTATATCTTCATCGCCGTTACCTTCCAGCTCTCGGGCGGACTCTACATGGCCAACCTGAGTCACATGGTAGGCGAAACTTCCCTGATGCGCGAAGATCTTCAGATGTGCCTTTACTGCAACCTGGCGGGGATGGCTGTGTACTTTCCTCTGCTCTTCCGCATGAAGTTCCGCTTTACCAACAAGACGCTGCTCACGGCGGCTTCGTTGGGAGTGATTGTGTGCAACCTCATCGCACCGTATACGACCTTCCTGCCGCTGCTCTGGACGCTTTGCTTCATCGAGGGGATATGCAAGATTCAGGGAACCTTCGAGGCACTGTCTAACATCCAGCTGTGGATGACACCCAAGCGCGACTTTACCGTGTTCTTCCCCCTGCTGCACATCATCATTCTAGGCAGCATGCAGGTATCGAGCATCATCGCCACCCATTTAGGATATTACATGCACTGGAGCTATATGCACTGGTTCATAGCAGGACTGATGCTGGTCGATTTACTTATCGTGCAAGGCTGTACGCGCCATTTCCGCATCGTCAAGAAGTTCCCGCTGTTCGGTATCGACTGGCTGGGAGCGGTTCTCTGGGCAATCTTACTGCTTGAAGTCGCCTACTTCTTCGACTACGGTGAGTTTTACGACTGGTGGAACAGTCCGGTAATGCAGGGACTCGCCGTCGCTATCGTCATCACCCTGGGATTCTGCATCGGACGTATGCTGCACATCCGCCATCCGTACATCGAACCGGAGATGTGGAGCTACCGCCACCTGCTGCCCATTCTGATTCTCATTACGCTGGTAGAAGCCTTCCTTGCCACCGAACACGTACTCGAAGGCGTATTCCATGGCAGTGTGATGCACTACGAAGAGATGGTAGCCATGCAGCTCGACTGGCCCATGCTGGCAGGTGTAGTGGCAGGCAGCCTGTTCGCCTACTGGTGGATGCACGTACGCGGATTCAGCTACCTGCGCCTCATCACCGTAGGTATCGCCTCGCTGGCATGCTACCTGCTCACGTTCTATTTCGTCCTTTCGGCAGACATTCACATCTCGCAGCTATTCCTGCCTACGCTGTGCCGAGGTTTCGCCTATGCCATCCTGAGCGCCACCTTCATGGTATGTCTGGAAGAGATCATGACCTTCCGCCACTTCTTTCAGGCACTGAGCGTATTCAACATGCTGCACATGGTAGTGGGCGGTGTCATGGGAGGCGCCCTGTACGGCCGCTGGCTGTCGTACGCCGTATCCGACAACATGGCACGCTACGGAGCCGCTGTCGACCGCGTGTCGTTCAGCAGCCAACCTTTTACCTTCGACCGCTTCATCGAGAGTTTCGTTCCCCAGATGATGGAAGTCAGCATCCGCCAGATTTACGGCTGGACCATCTACGCCTGCCTCTTCCTGCTGTTGCTCTTCCTGCTCTACGATGCCCCCGTGCGCCGTGAGCTGAAGCTCATGCCCAGCTGGAGAAGCCTGCGCAAGGAAGCTGCCATGATGTTCGGGAAAAACAATAAGCCTTCGATTTAAAATCATTGCTGTCCTATAAAACTTTTTAAGTCATCAATAATTTATTGATATACATAAAATTAAGCAACAAGTTTAACAAGAAAACTTACTTATAAGAATAACACTGATAACCAAGCCATTCAATATATTTATTGGACACTAATATTTAAAAATAAACTGAGACTGCCTCAAAAATGAAGTACAGTTACGAACAAAGGCTTATAATAGTTACAACATAAAAAAACTCCTGCTTTTAGTCCAGTCATTGAAATAAACAAAGACTAAAGCAGGAGATTTTTATTTCTGAATCATTGCTGCCCGACAAAACTTTCAAGTCATCAATAACTTATTGATATACATAAAATTAAACACCAACTTTAGCAAGAAAACTTATCCATAAAACAACACTGATAATCAGGCTATTTAATATGTTTATCGGACACTAATAGTTCTAAATTTCAATCTATAAGATTTTTACTTTCGCAGTTCCATTTTGAGACAACTCAAAGTGCCTAGTACAAAATGTATACAGCGACTGTTTCAGACCTTATACATCCACTTATTCAACAGCCACTTGCCTTCACACCCGTCCAGCAATAAAAAAGTGAGGGCTACCCCTATCACTAGGAATAGCCCTCTAATGATTCTTTAAGAGAGAAATTAATAGAGAAAATTATTATTTATGATAACCAAACGGAGTTTCCTGATTGGTTACAACGATTACATTCTTCGTATTACCTACCTGAGTCAGTGTCATCTTAGTCGGATTAACTGGATCATCAGGTTCTACAGTAAATGTGACTGGAGAGAAGTTTGCAAACAGATAAATAGCATCAAGGATTCCAGCATTTGCAAATTCTACACCAACAGTATCTCCATATCCTGTCAAAGTCAGACTTACTTTATCATCACCACTTGTTGAAGTCACAAGCTGCAAAAGACCTTCTCTGCCACCGAATACCATATCCACAACTTCATAAGTAGGAGCGATAGCCAGATAATCCAGCGTCTGACCCGGATAAGAAGCAGCCATACCTTGCAATGTTGAAGCTACAGTCTGCTGTCCGTATGAACTCATACCGTCGTAAGTAACAAACCACGGACCACCGTTGGCAAATAACAATGCCGGAGGAGTAGTTTCACCGCTCAATACAGCTTTTCCATCTTCAGACTTCCAAGTACCAGAAGCACTATCGTAAACCAATTTCGATACTTCCATTCCACCCAGTGTAATCGGGCTGTAGAATTCCATACCTTCCTTGGTCTGAATGTATGAAAAGACTTCTGTTACATTCTCACCGTCAACTTCATGCGAGATAGCCAGTGTTCGATATGATTTTGTTACGTCATATTTCTCACCATCAACAGCATAAGAGAAAAGTACATAATTTGCTTTTTGCTCAGCTTCCTTGATATCAGTGAGATATGCCTCCCAAGTTTCATTTTCCGGCATCGGAGTCATGGTAATGGTATTACCAGTCTTTTTACCTCTCATCACAATCAGTTCCGGAGTAGCCGACTGAATAGTAAATTCATAGTCACCTTCCATACCCAGTCCGGTAGTACCTACACCCGAAGCCGGATCAGAGAAGAAGTGGAAAATTTCATTATAAGTATCTACAGTCAGTGTAGGACCAGCCTGTTCTTTCAAACGGTAGAGACTTGTCGATTTAGCACTGGGATCAGTGATATCAGCACTGACCGTAACTTCACCTTCTGCAGTAAACGACATCAGCACGTTGTATCCGCCAAAACTCTGCTGAGAAGAAGGATAATATTTCATCAACCATCCGTTCGGTGCCTCAACCAAAATCTTCTGAGCGTTTTCCATTGCTTCCTCCACACGGTTCGAAGCCGATTCACCGAACAAGTTTTCCGTTTCTGAAGTACAGCCCGCCAGCAAGAACGAACTGATCAGAGTAAAAATATATAATAACTTTTTCATACTCATTCCGTTTTTATCATTTTAATGTTGTCCAATCCATTTCCAGTATATGCGACTGGCGTTCCTGCACTTCTTCATGCAAAGCCTGAATATCAATTCCCCATGAGTCACTCAGATATTCGGTAACCATATCCAGTTTTTCCTGAATCAATGCGCCACCTACTGTTCCGGCCTGGCTCATGATGTTCTGCCATTCAGCGTCCGATTTTACCACGTAGTTTGCAATGGTTTCTACAAAGTCTTCATCCGGTTTGCTGGAACCATAGGCAGTTACGAAACCGTCTTTACGTGCATCAGCGTCCTGAATGTTCACCCATCCTTCACCTGTATACTTACCGGCAGTAATGTCATTAAAGTCTGTAGAGTAATTCTTTGTCTGATGCAGGATATGAGCAAACTCATGGTGCATGGTCTTGAAATACCACTCGTTCAGTACCTCCATGTTCGGATTTTCAACATCCAGTCCGTTTACGTTAAACAGCGTAATCTTCATACCGCCTTCTGCAGTACCCAACACCATAGAACCACTGGAAGCATTATATTCCGGTGAACCTACAAAGTGCATGATTTTCGGGCAGTAAGTAGGAAGAAACTCCGGAGTAGTCAGTTTGGCATACACTTCCAGCCACAGGTATTTCACCATCTGTGCCAAAGCAATCGACTTGTTATAATCGGCCGGTATCACGTTATAGTCCATATCCGATTCGATATCCTCAAAACGATATTTCAGGTCGATATTATATGGAGTTGTATAGTTCGTAAGAATCCAGTTATCAAACTCATTGCGCTGAGGAGCCGTCGTATCAAAAATGCTATCAGGCGACAAATCATCTTCGCTGCATGAGGTAGCAGTACACATGGCTACCAATATTAAAAATAAGTATTTTATCTTTTTCATAACAACTATCATTTTAAAGTTCATTTATCGAGGATTAGCCTCCAGACCAGCTTCTATAACATCCTGCGGCAACTGGAATGCGCGACGCGGATCATCTTTCGACAAAACAACAGGATCCATACCGTCACGGTTATGAGTAATTTCAATACCGTAGCGTTTTACATCCATCCAGCGTGAACCGTCGTGAATGGTTTCTACACGACGCATCTGCAATACACAGTGAATCATGTTTTCCTGTTTCTTGTTTACAAACGAGAAGCAAGGATTCAGGTGTTTCTTCACTGTACGCTTGGTTTCATCGGTTACAGGTATCGGCGTATAACCTATACCGTCATAGAAGCTCACGATATCATCTTCTGTCAAAGTCTTCGGATCACCATATCTTCCGTCGCCCTTCTGCGATTGCAGCCAGTAGTTCATGTATTCTACAGCTGTAGCATAATCGGGCTGAGCCTTCAGAATATTAGCCTCGATGCAGCAAAGCAATGTTTCGTTGGTACTGAACGGAACGATTACAGCGTGACGATAACCGATACCGTTTACCTTATCTGTATACTCAAAGTACATGCGATACTTGAAGAAGCACAACTTCTGTTCCATACCGTTCAGGCTGGCATAAAACAACGGGTTGTTCCATGGAGCATCTGCCCACAAAGTTTCTGTTTCAGTCACCGTACGGTTCATACCATAACGTTTTGCCATGTTGTAAGGACCATAAACATAAGGCCATGAACTGTAAATCGGAGTAATCAGCAAGTTAGCGTCTACCGAAGCAGAGATATATGCATCACCTCTTTCATCCAAATCAGTGATAGAACCCAGATCAGCCTGCAACTGGCGAAGTGATCTTGCCGGATTTGTACCCAAAACTTCCTTACCATATTCCAGCACCTTTTCATAGTTCGATTTATCTTCTTTTACATAGAACAGGTAGAAACGTGCGGCAAATGCATTGGCAGCCTTTTTGTTGAAGTGGTATTTAGGAACCGAATACAAGTTATCATTAATCAGTGGAAGTCCTTCCAGCAAGTCAGCCTCAATATGCTGATAAGTTTCTTCCAGCGTACCTCTGGTATATTCAGGAGCTACTTCTGTTTCCGGTTTCGTAGCGTAAGGGATACCCAGTTTGGTTGAAGCGGTAGCCGGATCATAAGCTTCACAGAAGATATTAGCCAAGACAAAATGTGCATATGCACGGCACAACAGTGCTTCACCTTTCTGAGCGTTCAGCGAAGCCGGATTTCCCATCTGTTCGATAGCCTGCAGTGCATGGTTTGCCGAAGCAATCGCCATATAAAGTCCGTTCCACATTCCCTGCGGAGAATCCGAATCGGTATCCGTTTTAATATCATTCCACAGATAGGCATCCTGTTCCTGCTGGAACTCAAAGCCATACATTTCACCGTTGTCAGCCGTATTGTCCGAAGCCTGTTCAAACATCATTATCGGATAATTGGTAGGATAAGCCGAAACCAGCAGACTGGTAATCTTCGATTCCGTATCTATTTCCGCACGGTTATCAGGCACTGTATCCAGGAAATCGCTACACGAAGCGAAAGCCCACGCCATCAATAAAGCAGCACTGTATGTTTTTATATTTTTCATCATAATTTTCTCTTTTAAATCAAATTAAATACCCAATCTCAAAGTCAAAGTAAACTGCTTAGGAACAGGAGCAGCCACACCACCAGTGTTGAAGAATTCCGGATCCTGACCGTTCAGCTTCTTGTCAGCATAAATCAGGAACAGGTTGGTTGCCTGAAGTTTCAGTGACAGGTTGCTCAGTTTCATACGGCTGGCCAGTGATTTCGGGAAATCATAGTTCAGTGAAATTTCCTTCATACGGATGAAGTCACCTTTGGCAATACGTTCTGTAGAGTAGTTGTATGCATTGTATGCACGGTTCAACTGAGAATCCTGACGGTTCATACGTGTATCGGCGATAACCGGTATGTTAGTAATATTTTCGTCACCCGGATTAGTCCAGCGGTTTACAAATTCTTTCGGTGTTGCATCCAAGTCAGTATATTCATTGCTGAATACCGGATCCAGACGGATTACATTTCCGAATGAGTAAGTGATAAATACATTCAACTTAAAGTTCTTGTAGGTAAATACGTTACCGAAACTACCGGTAATTGTCGGATCAGTCGGACCTTCGTAAACCAGATGATCTTTAACGTTACGTTCCTGGAAGTTGATGTCACTTACAGTCACTTCACCTTTTTCATTGATGAATGTCGGAAGACCTTGTTCGTTCAGTCCCTGGAAGTCCATAGAGAACAGTGAACGTACCGGATAACCTTCCAGAGCAAAACCTGTACCAGAAATCAAGTCGATAACACGTGAGTTAGCATCCAGTTCGGTAACTTCGTTCTTCGCGTTAGAGAAGATAAAGTCGGTATTCCATTTGAAGTCGCGTGTTACAATGTTTCTTGTAGACAATGTAAATTCCACACCGTGTGACTTCATGCTGGCAACATTGGCATATTTTGAAATCTGTCCACCTACACCCATTGTATTGATGATACCGATCAAGTCGTAGTTGTTACGCTTGTACCAGTCCATAGCCAGATTGATGCGGTTATCCAGGAAACCGATTTCAGCACCGATATTCAACTCATGTTTCTTTTCGTAAGTCAACTCACTGTTTTCCAGTTCTGTAATCTGAAGACCGGATTCACTTACACTGGCAAACGGGCGGTAAGAGTTATAACTGTTGATGATTACGCGTGAGTTAGAAACCTCAGCCGGACCACGGTCGGCAGTCAGTGAGTAAGAAGCCTTCAGAGTCAGGTTAGACAAGGTCGGTCTCAGGTTTTCAAACCAGCTTTCTTCGTGTACGTTCCATGCACCCGAAACGTTCCATGTAGGAAGCCAGCGTGCCGAACGGCTCTTACCCAGCTTGTTAGAACCTTCATAACGGACTGTACCGTTTATTGTATATTTACCTTTCCATGAATAAGTAGCTGTACCGAAGAAAGCCACGTCACGAGAGCGGGTTGTAGACACACCGTAGTAAGCAGCATTTTCCTCATTACCCTGTTTGAAGTACAAATAGTCGTAAGAAGGAAGCATACCCATATCATACTGCAAACCTACACCCTGGAACCAAGTCTGTGTACGGTCGGTAGCGTTCAACTCCATACCACCGAAGAAGTTGAAGATATGGTTTTCATTAAATACGTCATTGTAGCTGGCAGTAGCACGGAAGTCGTAGCTGTTCATGCCATATTTAGTTTCACGGTAGAAACCTCCCACCGGAAGAACCGATACCGGCAATGCATTCGATACATCCGGGTCAGTATACAACCACGGGTTAGCGTCACGGATAGTAGCATCATCCATTGCACGGTAAGCCCATGCCTGGTTAGAATAATCAGTAATCTTGTGAGCCTGAGTAGTAGTAGAATACTTGTAAGCACCCAGCACACTCAGTTCTACCTTATTGATAGGTTTGTATTTAAATTCACCCTGGAATTTCATATCTACTACATCCAGGTCCATATAGTTATTGTCCAGTTCATGCAAGATGTTGAACGGCGCATAGTTACGTACGTAGTATTCATTCGGGTCGAGTGCACGTGAAGTATTCAGCGCGTAAGAATACGGGTTGATATCGAAGTCACGTTTTACTTCACCACTTACAGGGTCCAGATTCGAGCTCAACGAACCCGGTGCACGCTGTTTACGGTAAGAAGCGTTACCGATCAGGTTCAATGAAATTTTCTTGGTAATGTTATACAAAGCGTTCAGGTTGGCAGTGTAACGCTGTACCTTGCTCTGTTTAGTCCATCCCGGGTCGTTCATCACACTCAGTGAAGTATAGTACGAAGCCTTTTCAGTACCACTTGTCATACTGATGGCGTGGTTCTGCGAAATGCTGTTGTTGAACAAAACATCAAACCAGTCTGTATTTCTGTATTCAGCCTCACGCAGATAAGCATTTCTTGCTTCCGGAGTGTTTGGCATGCCAAATCCTGTGTTTGCGTCGTAACTGTTGATCAAATGATACATCTTACCATATACACCACTGTTAGAAGCACGGTATACATCGGCAAATGTCAGGTAACCGTTGCTTTCCAGTGTCTTGTATACGTCCATCTGTTCCTGAGAGTTCATGATGTTGAAGTTACGGTAGTTCGGTTTCAGACGCATGGTGAATTCACCTGTATAGCTGATCTTGTTAGAACCTGCCTTACCTTTCTTGGTAGTAACGACAATCACACCTGCCATGGCACGAGCACCATAGATAGAAGTAGCCGAACCATCCTTCAGGATCTGGAAGCTTTCGATATCGTCAGCATTCAAACCAGAGATAGCCGAACTGATCAGTGTAACGGCATCACCCGAAGACAAATCGTCAGCACCTACTTCCGTTACATCCTCCATGATGACACCATCTACTACCCACAACGGTTTAGAGCTACCGTAGATAGATGTGGCACCACGTACACGGATTTTCGGAGCTGTACCGAAAGTACCTGATACATTCTGAACCGATACACCGGCTGCACGTCCTTCCAGGGCACGGCTGATTTCCGGCACACCGTCAAGTTTAGAGTCTTCGGCAGATATTTTTGTTGACGCACCTGTAAATAATCGCTTGTCCATACGCTGCATACCGGTAACTACGACTTCATCCAGTACCTCTGTATCCGATTCCAGTACCACCTTCATATTATTTTTGGCAGCTACTGTCTGCGATTTCATACCGATATAGCTGATTTCAAGTTTAGCCCCCTTGTTAACTTTCAGCGTAAACTTTCCGTCGATATCCGTAATTGTACCATTAGAAGTTCCCTTAACCAAAATAGAAGCTCCCACGACAGGCATGTCATCCTCCGCAGACACCACGACACCTGTCACTTGTACAGCCTGAGCTATCGCCAGACTTATGCCTATTAACAAAAAGGCACAAAAAAGTGTAATTCGCTTTTCCATATTCTAATAAAATTTTAATAACGGACGCAAATATACATATCATTTCATTAAAAAACAAAAAATTAAAGCAAAATACATAAATATTCTTGCATATTCTATAAATTATCAAATAGACAGTTTCAGCTTTATTTTTTACCATAAATACCGATATTTTACTAACACATTGAACATCTTTATACCCTCTTCGAGAATCTATGGATAAAACCATATAAAAACAAACAATAACAAATATTTAAAAAATAAGGGACTCCTCAAAAGAGCCCCTTACAGCAAATCACTATAAACCAAAGATTTATATAAGTGTTAAAATTTAATAATACATATATTTATTTTACATATTACATTTTGATAGCTTTTTAACACAAAAACATATCATCACAACACTGTACATAAATTTTCTTATAATTCCGTCCCAACATCAAAGCAGGGACACACCTTCGTCCACTCTTCCGGTTCTATCACCCCGTCACCGTCCAGGTCCGGACTCAGGTCGCGATGTCCTACTATCCGGCGTGTCTGGAAGTCCATGGCAAGCACTCTCACCAGCACCCTGAGCGAACGCTTCTGAAGTTCCGTACGTGTGTCGGCAGGACGTCCCTGCTCGTCCAGTCCTCCTTCGTAGCACACACCGATACTGTGCTGGTTGTATCCTTTGGCATGCGCTCCGGGGCGGTCTACCGGACGCATCGTACATATTTCTCCGTCGCGCCTTACATAATAATGATACCCGCATCCGTCGAACCCGCGCTGCCGGTGCATTTCCTCCAGCTGGCGGGGCGAGAGCGGAACATCCGCTCTCGTTGCCGAACAATGAATGACAATCATGTCAATCTTTCTCATCACACCCTCCTTTCTTTCCGGTCAGTATGCAATACAGACATTTGATTATCCTGATCAGAATCCATTTTACCTTTCCAGTCATACATTCCTCCATATTACATTAAAGTCCCGGCACTTACTCTTCATTCTTTGTCTTTACCGGCACACGTTCGTAGCTCAGCGAAGTCAGAATGTCCGACAGATCGGCTCCCGGACGGAAATTGATATGCGCCTTCTTTATCAGTCCGGTGTGATATTCTTCCTCCGTGGCACTACCCTCACCGTTCAGACCGATCTGAAACGAACCCAGGTCGCCCAGACGCACGATTTCTCCGGCACACAGACCGTCACGCATCACCGTACCCAGCGAAATCAGCACCGCCATCGTATCGGCACGTGTCACCGTACACATCTGCTGAATACGGTCCGCCATTTCACGGATTCCCATCTCGCCGCGTGCCTGTGCCAGGGCATAATATTTGGCACTACCTTCCAGATCATTAGGTTTCTTTCTTGCTACTACCGAATAAGTCACTGCTCTTTCCATAATCTTTTTACTTTTTAAATGATTAAAACGAATACCTGTTGAAAGCTTTCAATCTCTTTTCTGTATCACAAAGATACATAGCCAGTTCCGAGCAGTGTCCGTCACCGTCCGCCTACAGGATTGCATTGTTACGATAAAAATAAAAAAGCCACAGGCCGTACAGCTTGACGCCTGCCGGTGGAAAACGTCTGCGTAAATGCTGTACAGCCTGTGGAACCTCTCTGCTGCCGCACCTGTCAGTTGGCGCGGCTCAGTTTGATATTGTCGATAAACCAGCGGCGATAGACACTGCTGCCCGAAGTAGCGGCAGTTTCACCCCATGCATCCGACTTGATGGTGATGCGTGTATCTTTCGTGATGGAAACACCCTCCAGCACCACATCGGCATGCAGCCATTCCAGTTTGTCTACCTCATTCACAAAGTTATGTCCTATCGGATCCAGTTCGACTGTCTCGCTGCCGTTGGTCACGGTGATGATCAGCTGTACCGGGTCGAACTTTCTCGTACCGCCCACCATCGGCGCCCAGTCGAACGAAAGCATTACCTTCTCGCCTGACGGTATGCCGTCTACTGCCGGCAGTGTCAGTCCTGCCTGATAGTCTGTCTTACCGAACTTCAGGTAACATTTCTGCAGGTAGATAGAAGCACCGCGACTTTCTTCCAGTCCGTATCCGTGAGCCAGCAACGCTTCGGCAGCCGTCTGTCCCTCGTCGTTCTTCGCACTGTAAATCTGCGGAGCAGTACCCGATCCGTCGTTTTCCACTGTCTGTCCAGCACCGCTGTTCTCTGCCCAGGGCAACAGCCACTCAAAGTCTTCCGAGAAATAGATCACCTCTACCACACCCTTGTCTTCGATGCGTGCAGCCTGTATGCGCAGTGCAGGAGCAGCCACTCCGTCGAAGTAGCCGTACACCGTCACCTTGTGACCGTTCAGGGCAGCCAGATTCAAACTTTCGGGTGCGTCGATGATAGACACCGAGTTCACCGCACCGTCTATCGTCACATTGTTACCGCTCAGCACACCGCTTGCCGAAATCCATTCACGGCTATCCGATGTGTAGCTGTCCACTTCGGCAGTCACGTCGTGAGCTTCCGGATAATCGATATTATTGCCTTCCGATACCACACGTACCTCGTCGCATACCACGTAAGGCAAGGCGTGTGCATCTGTGCCTTTCGAACCTTTCACCGCCACCTTGTCGCCCACGTTCACGGCAGTTGCAGTTTGCAGGAACATGTTTACAGCGTACTGTGCGTCGGTTACGATGCAGCCCGAAGTCGTCACCGCCGTAACCAGTGCTTCCGGAACCGAAACCACCGTTTCATCTTCCAGTGCCGGCAGCTCGTCCACTGTATACTCCTGACAGTCGCGGTACTTGTCGCCATCCTGCGAAACCACTACCTCCGCACGGCTTGCCAGCGTACAACCCTTGAACACGATTGTCGCCTTGCGCGGATTATCCTCCGCCCCGTCGCGCATGTTGTCAGTTACCGATACCGTCACATCCGTCGTACCGTTTCCTGTGGCAGGAGTCACCGTAATCCATTCGGGCAAGTCCTCCATCACCCAGTCGGCATCCGCATACACGGTAATCGTTTTCGGCTGTGCCCCTTCAGCCTCAAAGTCCAGGGCACTGGCACTTGCCAGTACAGCTTTCGAAAGCGTATTCTCCTCTTCGCTGCAACTGCCCAGAAGCGTTGCCGAGAGAAACAGCACCGAAGCCATGATATAATTGATCAGTTTCATATTTTTTACAGAGTTAATTTGTTTGTTTTGAAATTGAAGGATCTTTCCAGAAAATCCCTGTTTCACCCCCGAAAAACCTGCAGATGTTTCGAGAGATACATTATTTATTTCATTCTTCGAAAAACCAGCTGATATTTCGAGAGATACATTATATTATTTCACCTCCAGAAAACCAGCTGATGTTTCAAGAGATACATTATTTATTTCATTCCCGAAAAACCTGCTGATGTTTCAAGAGAGAGATTATTTATTCCATTCTCCGAAAAACCTGCTGATATTTCAAGAGAGAGATTATTTATTTCATTTCTCCGAAAAACCTGCTGATGTTTCAAAAGATAGATTATTTATTTCATTTCTCCGAAAAACCAGCTGATATTTCGAGAGATACATTATATTATTTCACCTCCAGAAAACCAGCAGATGTTTCAAGAGAGATTAGCTGTTTTGTTTCAGAACAGAAGCTGAAGTTTAGAAACCCAGTCCGTCGCTCCATCCCGGATTCTGTGTCAGATTCGGGTTCAGCGAACGTTCGTTGATAGGAATCGGGTACAGATAGTCACGCTCCTCATTGAAACCGTTGCGCACGATATTCTTGTGAGAGTACACATACCCGCTGTTGCTTCCTGTCAGCAGAATATCCTTGCCGATTTCGTACACCAGCACCCCGCTGCCGGCTTCCGGTTTCGCAGTACCTTTATTATATAAGATCACATCCGGATTACCGTCGCCGCTCAGGTCGTATTCACCCGCACCGGCGAAATACATACCGTAGATATCCTGATCGATGCAGGCTCCGGCTTTCCAGCGTACCAGGTCGTCGAAGCGGAAACCTTCCTGATTCAATTCAACGGCACGCTCGCGGCGGATTTCCAGAATCACCCCCTTGTTGCTTCCCGATACGTTGGGATAACCCGTTTCCTTGGCCGACAGATAACGGTCCGGATTGGCATTGGCAGCAGCCATGTTCAGGTGCGCGTCGTTCATACCTACACGGTCACGCAACAGGTTCACAGAGATATCCAGATCCTCCTGAGTCAGCGTACCCAGTTCCGCCTTCGCCTCGGCATAGTTCAGCAGCACTTCGGCATAGCGGTACACAGGCAAGTCGTTCGTATTGCGGTCGTTGCGGTCTACCTGTCCGCCGGAAGCAGTCGGTTCCTGCACGAACTTAATCGGCTGGTAGCCAGTCACAGTAACCGAGAGGTCGGGAGGAAGCACCGTTGTTTCCCCGATACGGGTATATCCCGGTGTACGGATGCTCTGAGCCAGACGCGGGTCGCGGTCCTTTGTTTCCTCCAGGAAGCTCATTTCCTGCCATCCCGGCTGGTCGGTAAAGCGGCTTCCGTCCTTCATCAGATACATATTCACCATCTTGCGTGTCAGTCCCGGACGTCCCTGAGTAGGAACCAGCGTATGTCCGTTGGCATTGTGATGGATAGCCAGACTATAGTCGAACTTGATGGCCAGGATATATTCATCCGGATTCGCATCCTCGGCAGCAAAGAGATTCAGGTAGTCCGATTCCGGATGTCCGGTAGAATACAGCTTGTACGGACCATCATTGATAATCTCACCGGCAGCTTTGGCAGCCAGATCCAGGTAATACGTATAATCGTTGCCTTCCAGCTTCAGGTCGTGATACTTGCGGTACGTACCTTCGTACAGACAGAACTGTGCCTTCAGCGCCAGTGCCGCCCAGCGGTTCACACGGAACGGACTGCTCGACTCTTCCTCGCGTGTAGGAAGATTATCGATGGCATAGTCGATATCCTCTATCATCTTGGTCATCACCAGCTCACGCGAGTCACGCGGCTTGTACAGTGCCTCGTCGGCAGAACCCAGTTCCACATCGTACCAGGGCACATCGCCAAAGCGTTTGACTTTCTCGAAATAGAAGAACGCACGGAAGAAGCGGGTCAGTGCCGTATATTTCACCACCGCATTCTCGTCGCTGCACTGATTCACATACGCCAGCAGAGTATTCATCTTGCGCAGGTCGGTCCATGTCCATCCCCCGCCCGAAGCAGGTACGGTACGGTTGTTTCCGCCCAGCATCTCGTCGGAAAGATTCTGCTGCACGTACAGGTCACTCTGGTCGTCGAAAGGGCTCTTGTCCAGCAGGTTGTTGTAAAACGAGTTACTGAAAAGCTGCAAGTCGCTCTCTGTCTTGAAATAGTCGTTCTGCGATATCTCGCTTTTAGGAGTCAGGTCGAGCAAACCGTCACACGAAGTCAACCCCATTGTCAGTACCAGTGCTGTAAATATATATTTTTTCATACGAATCTGTTCTTGGTTGTTTTATTCAATGAATTTTCGTTTAGAAAGTGATGTCTACACCAAACAGCAGCGTCTTCTGCCACGGATAGAAACTTTCGTTGTACGTATCGTTGCTGCGGCTGATGGCTCCTTCCGGATCCACGTATTTGGTAATCTTTTTCAGCGGCGACCAGTAGCAGAGGTTCTCGCCCGAGAAGTAGAAACGTGCCTGATCGATACCGATTTTCTTTGTCAGGTTCACCGGAATGGTATATCCTACGGTCAGGTTCTTCAGACGCATGTAGCGGATGTTCTGCAAATAGCGGTCGTTCACCTTGCTCAGCGGACCGGAAGTCGACGAGTATGCCATCGGACGCGGGAAGTAAGCATCCGTATTGTCTTCGGCCCACACCTTGTCCATGAAATCCTTCTGCAAGAAGGTCTGGTAAGGATAAGAGAACGGACCCCAGAACGACATCATGTGTCCGTGAGGATACCAGTAGTGGTTACCTGTTCCCTGGAAGAACACCGATACATCGAATCCACACCAGCGTACACTGGCATTGATACCATACGACAGGCTGGGCAGTGAGTTACCCAATACCTTGCGGTCGCCCGGATCGGCTACATTGTTGCTGCCTATATCCACCATACCGTCACCGTCGAGGTCGACAAACTTCACGTCGCCGGCCTTCCAGCCTCCGGTCAGTCCGTCTACCATGTAACTCAGGTCTACCTCCTTGGCATACGCCTGTGCCTCCTCGTCGGTAGCAAACAGACCGTCTGTCACAAATCCCCAGATTTCTCCGATGCGCATGCCTTCGTAGTAATCCTTGGCAAATGTCTTGTCTTTATTGTCATACTTGGTAATGTAGCTTTTGTAGTTGCTCACGTTGAATCCCAGACTGTATTCCAGCGGACGTCCGGCCAGTTCGAACTGGTCTCTCCACGACATTGTCACTTCGTATCCCTTTGTCTGCAAGTCGGCTGTATTCATATCCGGTACACTGGCTCCATACACAGCCGGCAGTTCCACACCGTCGGTCAGCATGTTCAGTGTGTTGCGCACATATCCGTCTACGGTAATGTTCAGGCGGTTCTTCAGCATGGTCAGGTCGAAACCGAAGTCCCACTGTTCCGAAGTTTCCCAGGTCAGGTCTGATGCCACCGGCGCACCCAGTGTAGCATATTTCGCCATCGAGCTGCCCTCGCCGAACGTGAAACCGGCAAAGTCGCTTACCGAAATCAGACGCATGTATGTATAGTAAGAAGAAACATTCTGATTACCCAGGCTACCGAACGAAGCACGCAGCTTCAGGTTGTCTACATATCCGCTCAGCGGCTTGAAGAACGGTTCTTCCGAGATACGCCATCCCACAGAACCCGAAGGGAAGAATCCCCAGCGGCTTCCGGCAGCAAAACGCGATGTACCGTCGTAGCGTCCGCTCGCCTCAAACAGGTAGCGTCCCTTGTAGTCGTAGTTCACACGGCCGAAGAAACCAGCCAGCGCATATTCGCTCTGTCCGCCGCCCACTTCGGTCAGCACTTCACCCTCGGCATTCTGTCCCACCAGGTCGAGGTCGTCCAGCGAAGTAGAAGTCAGGTTCTGTCCCGCAGCCGAAACATTCTTCAGATACATGCGTTCGTAGTTGAAACCGACTACTCCCGTCACATGATGTGCTTCGCCGAATGTATCTTCGTAGTTGGCAAAAACGTTTGCCGAATAATAGTTGCGTGTGTTCACCGATTCACTCAGCTTGTTCAGACCGGCTCCGGTAGCATACGACAGCAGCGGTCCGTCCGGATATTCGCGGTAGAACAGGTTGTTCGAACGGTGTGTATTGCGTGTCTGGTACAGACGGTAGGTAAAGTCACCCGTCAGACTCAGCTGTTTGATCGGTGTGATGACCAGTCGTGTAGTATTCGAGAAGTCGTTCGTGCGGTTCACGTTGCGGTGCGATCCCTCACCCAGCATGATATGACGTCCGTTGCCCACCTTATAGTTCAGGTAAGGAGTACCGTACAGCCATGAGCCGTCGGGGTTCTTCATCGGGAAGCATGCCAGCGCGTGACGTCCGCTGTAACCGATGGTATCGTCAATGCTTCCGTTTCCCTGGAAAGTATACTGCGAGCCATAGAACGAAGTATTGTTGCTCAGCGTAGCATAGCGGTTGATGGTAAAGTCAATCTTCGAACGCAGGTTATACTTGCGGTAGATATCCGGATTCATGTTCAGGATACCTTTCTGGTAATCGTATGCCCCGCTCACCAGGTATTTCACATCCTTCGTACCCCCGCTCAGCGAGATGCTGTGCTGCTGGGTAGGACGACGGTCGTTGTACATCATGTGCCACCAGTCGTAGTTGCCGTAGTACACCCACTGACGGCGACCGTTTCTTGTATCTTCCACTACCCACGGGCGGTCGGGGTTCTCCGTCTTGTCGTTCACACGAGCCAGCAGCTGCTGCATGTCGTAGTCAGTATAGTCCACGTAGTTCGTACCGTTCTTCGCACGCCAGAAGGTGTTTACCGTATATACCGACCAGTAACCGGTTGTTTCGTAATCGGTAGTCGTGGTAGGAGCCTGCCATCCCAGACGGCCGCTGTAACGCACGGTAGCCTTTCCGTCCTGTGCCGAGCCCGACTTGGTTGTGACCAGAATCACACCGAATGCCGCACGCGCACCGTATACTGCCGCAGCCGACGCATCCTTGATGACCGAGATAGACTCCACGTCGTTCGGGTTCACACGGTCCAGTTCACCCACCGCACCGTCTATCAGCACCAGCGGATCGGCACTGTTGATAGAAGTCGTACCACGCACGTTGATGCTGGGCGAGCTGCCCGGCACACCCGACGAGGTAGTGACATTCAGACCGGCTACCGAACCTTGCAGCATGTTTGCCAGCGACTGAGTCGCACGGTTTTCCAGCTTCTCGCTGCCCACCGTAGCCACGGCTCCCGTCAGGTTCACCTTCTTCTGCGTACCGTAACCGATAACCACCGCCTCATCCAGCATGATGGCATCTTCCTGCATATATACCACAATATTTTTCTGTCCCGGTTTCACCTTTACCTTTTCGGTAAGATAACCCACATAAGAGAAATTCAGAGTAGCCCCACCGGCAGGTATCTGAAGCTCGAAGGCTCCGTCTACATCAGTAATGCTTCCCTGGGTAGTTCCATCGATGACGATAGACACCCCGATAAGCGGTTCCTGCAAGGCATCCAGTACCTTACCCGATACTGTTCTGTTCTGCGCCGACAGCGTAGAGACACTGCCCGTCAGCAACAGCAACAGCAAAAAAACATACGAATTGAAAACTTTCATAAATAAATATTTTGTTTTGGAATAGTAAACGTGTCAATTAAAAACTGAACTGATAGTCAAGACTTTTTCCCGGTTTCACCACCATGTTGGTCACTTCAAAATTTACCTTGCCCGATGTAACCCCACCGTTCAGTTTCACCGTGATGGTGTGTTTCGATTTTGGTTCGATGGTATATTCTCTGAAATATATCAGGTTTGCGTCATGCTCTCCCTTTTTCAGCGAGAATGTCAGGTCCGAGTTGTTGTAGACCACAAACTGCACGCGCTTCTCGTTCTTGTCTATCTTTTCGATGGTTACCGCCTTGCCGAACAGCTCTCTCAGCCACTGTTCCTCACCGATAATCTGATTCTTGAAGAAGACAGCCGTTCTACGGTTTTCGAGCGCCTCGCGGATACCTTCCGCCGTGCGTTCTTTGGCAAATACCAGCGTCATGGTGCGGTGTTCACCCTTGTCGAAGTCGATATCAGTCTGTATCGGCTGATGAATGTCCGATGTACCCAGCATGGTCAGCTTCTTGTCCAGACACCACTGCAATGCCTCAGGATAATAAAAGTCACCGTTGGCTACCTCTATTCCCTGCATACATCCGTTTTCATACAAGTATGTATGTTCGTCCCACCATTTGGTTTCTTCCGGCTGCTGTGAGTCCCATCCCGGATGATTCCAGAAGATGAACGCTCCCTGCGACTTGGCAGCACGGAAAGCATCCTTATATTCTTTGGTGTCCAGCGGATTGCTGTCCGAAATAAAGATGGCGTTATGATGTCCCGGCGCCATGGAGCGGGTTATCTCACTACCCTTGATTACAATCACGCCCTTATCTTTGGCATACTTCTTCATGATCTCGTACGAACGGTTGTGGTCCGCCTGAATGTCCGCCTTGTGTGGTCTGTATTCGAGATGTTCCGTAATGGCAATGGCATCCAGCCCCTCGGCATACGCCTCGTCCACTCTCACCGTCGGCCATACCAGTCCGTCGGAGAACACGGTATGCATATGAAAATCACATTTCAGAGTCTGATAATTGTCCAGATCAGGTATATCCACACTCTTGTCGACCGCCTGTCCGAATCCCATCTGCATGATTCCGCTCAAGGCAAGAACCAGATAAAATTTCTTCATAGTTTTCAGTTTGATAAATAGTATATAGTTTCAATAAGAAAATGTTATGGAATCTTGTAAGCATCCGTCGAGAACGCCTTCGGACGTTGCATCTGCTCGGTCCATTCGTGTCCGAACTCATCGCGCACGGTGATGGTCAGATCCACGTCGGCATCCGCCGCCTTCACCTTGAAGAAATGCGTAAAGTTTTCGGTAATGAAGCTCGGTGTAGAGCTCAGTGTCGACGAGTTGAAACGCTTCACGCTCAGCGCTGCCACATGCAGCGGATCGTAAGCCCATACCTCCTCAGGAGTAAGCTTGTTGCCTTTCTCGTCGGTCACCGTCAGCGTCCAGCGCGGATTCCAGTTCCAGATGTTTATCAGCACCTCGTTGTCCTTGTTCACCGGATAAGCATCCACATAGCGCTGGAATTTCGCCTTGACCGAAGCCGGTACACTGGCCGGCATCTGCGGCACATCCGCCATCGAGAAATGCACATTGTTCAGGTCGTAGCTGCGGAACTGGTAATCCTCCGTCCATCCCGTAGCCTTGTATATCCATTCGATGTCCGTTCCGTTCACATCCCATACCGAGTATCCGCCCGGTGTTCCGTCGGGACTGATGTGCACACCCGGAGTAAGGTAGCCCGACCACCACCACGAAGCGCATATCGCACCCGCGTTATGTTCGTACACCTCGCGTCCGCCCGTTACGTCATCCTCCGGAGTCACGTTGAAACTCAGGTGCGTATGTCCGGTCACGAAATGCACCTTGTAGCCGTCCAGCACGTCCAGCAGCTGCGTAGTGTTCAGCACATCATGGTCTATCTTGAAACCTTCCGCCTGCGACGGGTAGAACAGCTGTGCGTGCATCACCACTACCAGCGGTGTCGACTTGTCGACATATGCCAGATCCTTCGACAGCCAGCTCAGCTGTTCGGCCGACACACGCTTCTCGTAGTCGCGCGAGGTAGTGCCGTCGTAGTTGCTGCAATCGATGTCATCCAGCACCACGTAGTGCACCTTTCCGATGTTGAACGAATAATATGTCGGAGCGATATAATCCATGAAACGGCTTCCCGCCTCCTCGTCGCTCGTAGCCTTGTAGTCGTAGTCATGATTTCCGATAGTATGGAAAATCTGAAGTCCCTTCACCTGATTGTTGATGGTATTCAGGTACTCAGGCAGCGCATAACTGTTCGAATACCAGTACAGGTCCCAGGTCATGTCGCCCAGCGTAATGGCATACATCTTTTCGTGCTGATGCAAGGCACGGTAGCTGTTCAGATCCTCGGTAAAGTCCATAAACTGTCCCAGGTCGCCCGTGCGGTTTGCCAGATGCATATCGCCCAGCATAAACACCTTATAATTATCCTGTCCTTCCACCTCAGTCAGCAAGAAATCCACACGCTCCGTTGTAGCGGCATCCCCCTTCATCATCTGGTAGAACTGAGGCAAGACTCCCTCGGCAGGAACTTCATATCCCGAAGGAACGGAGATAAACACATACCCCCATTTCTTTTCCGACTGAAGCTGGTAGATACCCCGTTCGTCGGTCACGCTCACCTCTACACCGTCCGATACCACAACACCCTGCACCGGACCGTCGGCTGTCGATACCACCCCGTACACCGTCGTTCCGGCATCCGGCGTGAAATCAATTCCCTCTACTATATTAATATAGGTAATACCAATCTGTTTCTTGCGGTCACCACGCTTGATGAACACCCGGTACGTACCGCTTTCGCATCCGTCGGCAAGCTTTATGGTAAAACTGTTTTCCGAAACACTCACCAGCACACACGTATACGAGATTCCCCCTGTCGATTCCAGAATAATCACATCCGATTCCGCCGGCTTGTTACTCCCGGTCACCTGGAACGTATATTCCCCTCCCTTGGCCACTTCTATCAGCGAAGGGCATTCAAACTGTACATCAAAGCTGTCCGCTACAGCTTCCGTCATTCCCTCATTGCTGCACGCCATCAGCGGCAAGACAGCAATCAGCAAAAACCAAAGTAAATACGCTGCAATTTTTTTCATTTTATTTTTAAATTGTAAATTTTCCCTACCTGTTCCTTACCTTTTCATTACTAGCTATCTACATGACAACCAGCGTTTTTCAAGCAATTAAAAATCCTTAATTTTCATTGCGCAAAATTAAAGGCAGCGTATTTCAAAACAGAAACGCGCATGTGGCAATCCTGTTTCAAAACCGTTAAGTTTCCGATGCAGCATACACACAAAAAAACGGGGTGTGAATACCTGGCTATGTCTTAAAAAGAATAAGAAGAATGCTATGAAAATAGCTTTGCACGGTAAAGCATATTGCCGGCAGATAAAATCAAAGCACAAATGAAGCTAAAGAAGTTGTGGCACAGACTTCTAAACTCGAATGTTGAACAGCCATACTGTTTGGCGGAATAAAAAATAATGCTTACCTTTGCAATACGAAAGTGCCCGTGCGAGCTTAGTCGTCGCATCTGCACTATAAAAAGGAATTAGAGAAGTCTCAGTCATTACGACTGGGACTTCTTGCTTTTAACAGTCATATCATCCTCAGAAAGTTTCTTTCAATCTATTCTTTCCTCATCCGATTCTGAAAAAGCGTCCAGGCTTCCGCCGTTAAGTTTCCGATGCAGCATACACACAAAAAAACGGGGTGTGAACCACGCCGCGATACCGCAAACGTGAGGTTCACACCCCGTGTCAGTCAGAACAGAATATGATACAGCCTCATACCAGCGCCCCTCCGTGACGGTGACAATACTCAGCTATATCGTCCACCATCGAAGCAAACGACTGAGTATGCACATAATCATAATGGCGATCGATAAAATCAATCCCTTTGAAACGACTCAGGTAATTGAATGCCTGCTTCATCGAAAGTCCGTATTTACGTCCGAACTCCCTGATGAAAATAATCGTCCACTCCATTTTATCCTTTATATCATAATCCATATCTACAGCTGTTGATGATACATATGCAAATATAATGATTTTACTCATTCTTTCCTCATCCGATTCTGAAAAAGCGTCCAGGCTTCCACCGTTAAGTTTCCGATGCAGCATACACACAAAAAACGGGGTGTGAACCACGCCGCGATACCGCAAACGTGAGGTTCACACCCCGTGCAAGTATATATCATAGTTTCTTTATCTTACGGCTCCCCCAGTCCCCGCACGATCACCTCCACCTCCGGCTTGAGGAAAAACTTGCGGTGCTTGTCGTGGCCCAGTGCCGCCAGCCCCTCGCGGATGGACGGACAGCGGTACATCCACCGGTACAGATTGCGCCGTGCCGTTTCCGGCGAACGGTCGGGAAAATACAGACAAGCCAGCTCCGACTTGCCGTAGATACGCAGACGGAATTCTCCGTCGCCATGTTCATTCTCTTTCATACCGCATCCCCTTTCCGGCACGTCCGGCTTCCTTGCGCGGCGAAACCCGTTCGAAAGCCGCCCCGTCCAGCATCCCTTTCAGCACCATGCCCGGACGGAAACGCACCCATATCTTGTTTATCATCGATTCGTGGAAGTCAGCCTCCAGCCGCACTCCCTCACTTTTCACTCCCACCTGAAGCGAACCCAGCTCACCCAGACGGACAATCTCGCCGTTGCACAGCCCGCGGCAGACCTCCTCTTCCAGTGCCACAAGCACCGCCAGCGTATCGGCACGTGTCACCGTACACCGCCGCTGAATACGGCGCGCCATGTCGCCCAGCGTCACCTCTCCCCGCGCCTGTGCACGGGCATAATACGTCATCTCTGCCGAGATATCACGCGGATCAACCCGCGGAACCACCGAATAAGTCACTGCTCTTTCTTTCATCCTCCTTACGCTTTAAATTGTTTGCCGGCGCAGTCACAGGCGTACCCGCGAACTCGCCGATTTTCGTCATGCTGGGATTATACCCGTAATATACCTTTCCCGTCGCCCCGTTGCGGTGCTTGGCTACCGTAGCGATGCCCATGCCCCGCGTAGACCATCCCGTATCGGGATCCACCCGGATGTGATAACGCTCCGGACGGTGCAGCAGAATCACCAGGTCGGCATCCTGCTCGATGGCCCCGCTCTCACGCAGGTGACGCAGCTCCGGACTCCCCGCCCGGTCTTCCGCCTGACGGTTGAGCTGGCTCGACACGATGACCGGACACCCCAGCGAACGCGCCAGCCCCTTCAGCTTGCGGCTGCACTCCGCCACCTCCTGTTCACGCGTACGCCCCGGATTCACCGTAGCAAGCAGTTGCAGATAGTCGACGATAAGCAAGCCCAGCAGTCCCTTTGCCCGCAGCGACTTGGCGATGACACACAACTGGTCGACGTTGATGTACGGCGTATCGTCGACATGCACCGGCAGCGCGCTCATCCGTTCCGCCGTACGGTGCACATCCTCCACCTCCTCCGGCGAGAGCCTGCCCTGACGGATACGCAACGGATCGGCCGAACTCTCTGCCAGTACCATACGCTCGCCCAGTTCCGAAGCCGTCATCTCCAGCGTGAAGAACACCACCGGTACACCCGCCATCGCCGCCTGACGCGCAAAGAACAAGTCGAGTGCCGTCTTTCCGTCGGCCGGACGCGCCGCCGTAAAAATCAGGTTGCCCGGCTGCCATCCCCCTGTCATCTCGTTCAGCCGCTGCAAGCCCGTAGGCACACCCGTCAGCCCGTTCACAGCCAGTTCCTGCCGGCGGTCCACCAGCGCCACCGTATCATCCATCACCTCCGGCATGGGGTGCAAGTGATTCTCCAGCGGCGAATCCTCGAGCAGCGCCCCCAGTTCCCGCTGCGTATCAATCAGCACATCATACACATCACACGTCATATCGTTTGCCGCCGCCAGCTCCCGTGTCAGCACCTCTACCAGCTTCCGCCGCAGGTAATACTGAAACAGGATGCTGCAATGATACTCCAGGTGAGCCGACGTAGCCACCCCCGCCGCCAGTTTCGCCACGGCAAACGGACCGCCCGCATCGTCCAGCCGTCCCTGAGCACGCAGCTCCTCGGTCACCGTCAGCATATCCACCGCCGCTCCCCGGGCATACAGCGCGTTTATCGCCTCAAACACCACCCGGTGCGCCGTCAGGTAAAACATCTCGGCACGCAGACTTTTCAACACCACCGCCTGAGCCGAACGCTCCAGCAGGCACGCCCCCAGTACCGCCCCTTCTATTTCTTCCGCATAAACCATCCCCATAATCCTAAAAATATGACTGCTGTCCGATACAGCTTTTTACAATACTGAAAATCCGATTGCCTTTACGGATAATCCCTCCTGTTAAAATTGCCTCTTATTTCTATGTATACCAATAAGTTAGTGAAAAATCAAAACATTTTGCCGGACAACACAGATAAACATATTATCAGTGCCCGATAAACATATCCTACAGGTTGATTGTCTGTATTGTTTCCATGGATAAGCCCTCCTGTTAAAATTATTGCTTAATTCTTATATATCAACAAGTTATTGAGGGTTTGAAAAGTTTTATCGGACAGCAATGATTGACAATTTAAAAAGTTTCATCAGACCACACAGATAAAAATATAATCAATTGAGTACAAAACTCTTCATCTGCAAATACTTCAGTGCCGTACGAGCCCGGTCGATAGACGGCAGCATGCAGAGATACATCTCGATGTTTCCCACCGCCTCCTCGCGCTCGGCCAGCGTCAGCTTCCCCCACGCCTTGCGTGCCGCCTCGATGTCGAGGGCAGGCTGCTGCGTCATGTCGTGATACTGTTCCCAGAACACCTCAAACATCTCGTCGCCCGCGCTCCTGCGCCTTCCGTCCGCACCGTTTTTCACCCGCATGCGGCACAGCGTATCGTAGTGCAGCAGACGCAGCTTCGAACAGTTCTGCACCTTCATCACCTCCACCACACCGTTCTGCTCCAGCTCTCCGATAAAGTGGTTCACATGCCTCCGGCTCCAGGCGAAGCGCAGACTCAGCTCCCTTCCTGAGAAAAACAGCTCGCCCCGTTTCAGGCATCCAGGGGTATCACCCTGATCGGTAAAGCACGCCGCCATGAGCAGATACACATACGCCTGCGAGTCGGAATGCCACTTTCCGTACATTTCGGCAAACATCTGGGTAAGCAGTCGCCTCGAAAGTACCAGAAAGCCCAGATTGCCAGGATTTTTCATAGTTGTTATCACCTCCATAATTCTTCATTTTTTTACGCAACCCGAAAGGGCGGGCCACCACCGTCACCAAAGTGTAGCATAGCAAACCCTCAGAGTTACAAGTTATTACAATGTCCGGCGGGCCACAAGAGCACCACCAGTGTTGCCACCCTTTCCTATTATATATTAAAAGAAAGAGTAAAAGCAAGGGAAGTTTTTCTCGCAAAGAAAAACGTTCAGCCACGATTTTTCCGTTATCTTTGTGTCATCAACAGAACCTGACAGGTAAACTTCCGTTCTTGTCTTTCATCGGTAAAAATACCGATTGGCAGAGTATTAATTACTGCCCTATACGGCAGAGATAAACCCCGAGAGACAAGACTAATGAAATATTTCGAAAAATTATACGCTTCGTGCGAGCCTACGAAGCAACAGATAGACGAGTGGCTCAAAGAGTTAAGAAAGTTCATCGATACACTGTACGCCCTGTCGCACGTATCGAAGTCGGAAATCCAGCGCATCACGGGCATCGGCACGCACACGTGTTTCGACACCGTCCGCAACTTCCGTTTCAAGACGCTGGCCACCTTCTTCAAGGCAGCCGAACAGGTGTGCGAGATAGATTTCGACGTAACCACCCTGAGGCTGATCATAGAGAGCTGCATCATGCACAAGACGAACCTGATAGTACGCGAGGCCGATCCCGACGAGGAGCCGGGAGAAAACGAGTTCAGGATTCTGAAGCAGCTTTCCGTGGGCACGGACTCCCGAAAAGGCAACCCGACGGGAAAAAAAGCTGAAAAGTTGAAGTAAACATCAGGAAGTTTACCCGGATATTCGTACAAAAGCTCCGGCTTTTCGTACGAATATTCAAAAAATCTCCGGACATTGTCTGCCCATCGCATCCGTTTCCGAAATATCTTTACGCATCAGAATCAGACCGAAAGACCAACGGCAACACTTGTCCGGTCACCCAATCCGTACCAATCGACAAAATCCGCACAAATCGACAAATCGGGCAACCGTTTGCGCAAACATGCTGAAACGTCAATAACATATCACAAAAAAGCTCAACAAACGCAAGTTAAAGCCCTTCCGAGTGAACCTTTCTGCCCATTATTTGTTATCTTTGCAGCGAAGAACGACTTCCTATGCGGCTGTGGGAGCGGATCCTAGACAGAAGCACGATGTGCGTCATCTTCCGTATTTGGAGATAACAAACTGATTCATAGTGTTTTTCAGACGCTAGGAAGGAGAGAGAGGTGCATCCGTACCTCAACAAACATTCAATCAAGAAAAAAGGGAACAAAAAATCAGAAGGACAAACATCCACAGACATGGAAAAAGAACAGGTATGGCTGCCCCTGCAAACGGTGTACAACAAAGAGCTGCTTGTAGCCGACTATCTCAAAGAGCAGGGCATTGAGCATTACATCCCCATGACATACGAACTTCGCGACACCGGACACGAGGGTGAATGCACTCACATACTCGTACCCGCCATCCACAACCTGATTTTCATCCACCGTCCCTACGACGCCAACTGGTGCCGGCAGTTCGCCTCCGAAGCCCCGCTGCCCGTCTATTTCCTGAAGAAGGAACGCAACGGCAATGACTACTGCACGGTGAGCGAACGCGACATGCAGAACTTCATGCATGCCACCAACCCCGACATCCAGGGCACGCGGTTCATCGATTCCGAAAAGCTTCGCGGCAAGCGCAGCGTCCCCGTCCGGGTAGTACGCCGCGGTCCGCTCTACGGTGTAACCGGCAAGTTCCTCCGCTACGGAGGCCGCCACTACATCGCCATCGAAATGCCCCAAAGCACCGCCCTGCTCAAAGTGAGCTACACCTGGTGCGAAACCATCGAAGAGTAAATTCAGAAAAACAATATAAAATCACTAACAGACAAGCATGAAACTAAAAGCTTTATCACTTGTTATTTTTATGGCATGTTCGCCCTTGCTCATGGCGCAGTCGGGCATGACCGACCAGCAAGTGCTGGAATATGCTAAAGATGGAGTAAAACAAGGCAAAGACCAGCGTACCATAGCTACCGAGCTGGCACGCCGAGGCGTAACCCGCGAACAGGCGGAACGCGTGAAGAGAATGTACGAACAGCAGACAAACACCGGCTCGGAAGACCTGAGCGGAACTGCCAAGGCAGAAGCACGCCTGCGCCAGCAAGTACAGGAAGACAATTCTACCCTGCTCGACGAACAGCCACAGGCACAGGAAGTGGCACAGCAGGATGCCGTATTCGGCCGCAACATCTTCAATACCCGCAACCTTACGTTCGAACCGAACGTCAACATAGCCACCCCGCCCAACTACCGTCTCGGTCCGGGCGATGAAGTGGTGATCGATATCTGGGGAGCCAGCCAGAACACTATCCGCCAGCAGATCTCGCCCGACGGAACCATCAACCTCGAACAGCTCGGCCCTGTATTCCTGAGCGGCATGAGCATCGAACGCGCACAGCAGTACCTCACCGGCGAACTCCGCAAGATCTATTCCGACCAGAGCAACCAGATACGCGTCACGCTGGGCAACACCCGCACCATCCAGATCAACGTGATGGGCGAAGTGATACAGCCGGGCACCTATGCCCTCTCGGCCTTCTCTACCGTATTCCATGCCCTCTACCGTGCAGGCGGTGTGAGCGACATCGGTAGCCTCCGTAACGTGAAAGTATCGCGCGGCGGACAGACCGTAGCTACGGTAGACGTTTACCAGTTCATCATGCAGGGCAAGACCCGCGACGACATCCGCCTGGAAGAAGGCGATGTAATCATCGTTCCTGCCTACGAAGAACTGGTACAGATTACAGGCAACGTGAAACGCCCCATGCGCTACGAAATGAAGAAAGGCGAAACCCTTTCTACCCTGCTGAAATATGCCGGCGGATTTACCAGCGACGCCTATACCAAGAGTCTGCGCATCGTGCGCCAGAACGGCAAGGAATATCAGGTAAACACCGTGGATGACACCGACTACAGCGTATGCAAGCTGCACGACGGCGACGTAATCACCGCCGAAGCCATTCTGGACCGCTTCACCAACAAGCTGGAAGTGCGCGGCGCCGTATACCGTCCGGGCATCTACGAGCTGGGCGGCAAGCTGAACACCGTACGCGAACTGGTAGAGAAAGCCGACGGACTGATGGCCGACGCCTTTACCGGCCGTGCCGTACTGTACCGCGAACGTGAAAACAAGACCCGCGAAGTGAAGCAGATAGACATCCGCGCCATCATGGACGGCAGCCAGCCCGACATCCCGCTGCAGAAAAACGACGTACTCTACATCCCCAGCATCCACGACCTGGAAGACCTGGGCAACGTACAGATATTCGGCGAAGTAGCTCATCCGGGCGACTATCCGTATGCCGACAATATGACCCTCGAAGACCTCGTGATCACTGCAGGCGGTCTGCGTGAATCGGCTTCCGTAGTACGTGTCGACGTGGCACGCCGCGTAAAAGATCCGAAGAGCACCGAAAGCCCCGCTACCATCGGACAGAACTTCTCTTTCGGCCTGAAAGACGGTTTTGTGGTAGACGGCGAACCGGGATTTACTCTCCAGCCTTACGACCAGGTATTCGTACGCCGCAGCCCGGGCTACAGCGCACAGCAGAACGTGGTAGTAGACGGTGAAGTGCTTTACGGCGGAACCTACGCCCTGAGCAGCAAGAACGAACGCATCAGCAGCATCATCGCCAAGGCAGGAGGTGCCACTCAGTTTGCCTACGTAAAGGGAGCCAAGCTTACCCGTGTAGCAAACGACGACGAGAAACGCCGCATGCAGGATGTAGTAAACATGATGCGCAAGGAAATGGGTAACGGAGCGGTCGACTCACTCGGTCTGAATGTACTCGACACCTTTACCGTAGGTATCAACCTGGAAGAAGCCCTTGCCAATCCGGGCAGCGATGCCGACATCGTATTGCGTGCAGGCGACGTGATCAGCGTACCCGAATACGTGAACACCGTGAAAATCAGCGGTGCAGTGATGATGAGCAACACCGTATCCTACAAGCAGGGCGAAAGCGTGAAATATTACCTGAGCCAGGCAGGAGGCTACAGCCAGAACGCCAAGAAGAGCAAGAAGTTCATTGTCTACATGAACGGCCAGATAGCCGAAGTGAAAGGCAGCGGCAAGAAGCAGATCGAACCGGGCTGCGAAATCATCGTGCCCAGCAAACGCCACAAGCCGAACCAGCTAAGCAGCATACTGGGCTATGCCACTTCGTTCGCTTCACTGGGAACCATGGCAGCATCTATTGCTAACTTGATAAAATAATATAGATTTCTCATAAGCCACAGGGAGCACGGTAAGGAACACTTTACTGCAACTTTTCTCACTTACCAAGCCGTGCCGACTGTGGTATTTTTCACATAAACATATATGACCGAAAATAAGAACTATCAGAATCCGGAAGTACAGGAGCCGGAAAACGATGAACTCGAAATAGACTGGATGGAGATACTGCGTAAAATCATCGCCATCCGTAAAACACTCTACAAAGCAGCTGGTGTAGGCGTAGTACTGGGTATTATCATTGTCCTGAGCATTCCTAAACAATATACCGTAACTGTTACTCTCTCTCCCGAGATGAACGGAGATAAAACGGCAGGTGGACTTGCTAGTTTGGCTTCTTCGTTCTTAGGCGGAGGAGTAACCAGCAGCAGCAGCAGTGATGCACTAAATGTAACCTTAGCACCGGATATTGTAGCTTCAACTCCATTCATTTTAGAATTATTCAATACTCATGTACAAACATTGAATGGAGAATTAGATACTACCCTAGTAACTTATCTGGATAAACAGAAACAACCCTGGTGGGGATATATCAAGGCTATTCCAGGTATAGCAATCAATACTGTTAAGTCACTCTTTACTGAAAAAGTTGATACAGTATCAATATTAAATCCCTTCCAATTGACAGAAAAAGAAGCTGCAAAAGTAGAAGGGTTGAGAAAAGCAATTATAGCTAATGTCGATAAAAAAACAGCCATGACAACAATAACTGTGACTTTGCAAGATCCGAAAGTAACTGCCATTGTAGCAGACAGCGTAGTAGGCAAGTTACAACAGTACATTGTTGACTACCGTATAAAAAAAGCAAAAGAAGACTGTGCCTATCTAGAAGAGCTGTATAAAGAGCGCCAACAGGAATATTACGATGCCCAAAGCAAATATGCACACTATTTCGATACAAACCGTAATATTGCTTTTCAAAGCGTACGTGCCGAACAGGAACGTTTACAAAATGATATGAACCTTGCCTATCAGGTATATAGTCAGGTAGCACAACAACTTCAAGTAGCACGTGCCAAAATTCAGGAAGAAAAACCGGTATTTGCGGTAGTGGAACCTGCGAGTATTCCCTTGCAACCTTCAGGGGTTAGTAAGAAAATGATTTTAATGGTAGTTATTATTTTAGTAGTTTGTACTACGGGAATATGGCAACTATTAGGAAAATCGTATTGGAAACAATCAAAAAGAAAAGTTTAACTAAGCTTCAGACTTTATTAATTCACCAATAATTTATATGGAGATACTTCCTAACAGCATATTTTTCAAGAATTTCTAACAAAATAATTATTATGAAAACAATTACAGCTATTATCCCTGTACGTGCAGGTAGTACTAGATTAAAAAACAAAAATGTAGCTCCATTTGCTGGAACAAATTTATTAATTAACAAAATCAAACAATTACAAGAAGTTAAAGAAATAACTCGAATAGTAGTATCTTCTGATTCAGATTTAATGCTTGCCATGGCAAAATCAGCTGGAGCTGATATACACAAAAGAGCACCAGAATATTGTGACGAAAAGACAAAAACATTCGGGGAAGTAGTACGCCATATTGCAGAAAGTGTAGATGGTGAAACAATATTATGGGCGACTTGTACTTCACCATTAGTTTTTCCAAAAGACTACCGTGATGCAATAGCTGCATATTATCCAGCATTAGAAAAAGGATATGATTCATTAATGAGTGTAGAAAGTTTCAAGCGATATATATGGAATGAAGAAGGTCCTCTAAATTATGAATTGGGATTAAAACATGTTCCAAGTCAACAACTACCTACATTATATTTTGTAACAGATGGAATTCTGATGGCCCCTCGAGAAAAAATGATAGAATGGTCATATTTCCATGGCAGAAACCCTTATAAATTCCTTGTAAATAAACGCACAGGATGCGATATTGATGATGGATTGGATTTAGCATGCGCACGTGCTTGGCTAGATATGGATGAGAGTGTATCACAAATAGACCCCTATATCGCTAACGATAATAATGAATAAATATTATCTTCTTAATTTTAAAAATAGAACTAGACAGATTAAAAAAGTGATACAACGACCAAAATCATAAACAAAATAAATAAGGATCAAGCTCTACAAACTGCTAACCAACCAAAATAAACAGCAAATTTATACTAAGAGTCCTAAATTATCTGATAACATTTTAAAAAGAATAATCTAAGAATTAAATAATTACCAATAAAATTGGAATAAACAATATCTTTAACTATTTTAAAATTTATAATTATGGAATTAAATGAGTTTATCAATGGATTTAGAGAACAATTCGATGAAACAGAACCATCAGAAATTCAATCAGATACATATTATCAAGATCTTGAAGAATGGAGTTCTCTTTCGGCAATGTCAATTATTGCTTTTGTAAAAACATGTTATAACAAAGAAATTACAGGAAAAGAAATTCGTTCTTGTGAAACTGTTGAAGATTTATTCAACCTAGTTCAATCAAAATAACACTATGAACTTTAATCCATTTTCACTGGAAGGTAAAACTGTATTAATAACCGGTGCTTCATCTGGAATAGGACAAGCTATAGCTATAGCTTGTTCTAAGATGAAAGCAACGGTTCTAATAACAGGTAGAAACCACAAAAAATTAGAAGAAACTCTTTCACTAATGGAAGGAGATGGTCATAAGATACTGATAGCAGATTTGACAAATCAGAATGACATAAACAATCTTGTAACCCAAGTTCCCAAGTTAGATGGTATTGTGCATAATGCTGGTATAGGTAGTAGGAAATTATGCAAAATGATTGAAAAGGAAGATATTAATACAGTAATGAATACTAATTTTACATCTTCTGTATTGCTACAATCAGCGATACTATCATCAAAAAAAATCAACAAATGCGCTTCTATTGTATTTATAGCTTCTAGAGCAGCAGAATCTCCTAGTATTGGAAATGCAATATATAGTGCTTCGAAAGGTGCAATTATTTCTTATGCAAAATGCCTAGGATTAGAACTTGCACCTCGTCAAATAAGAGTTAATTGTATATCTCCTGCAATGGTATGGACAGACCTGATTATTCAGGAAGGTGTTACAAAGGAAGATTTAGAAGAGGCACAGCAAAAATACCCTCTCAAAAGATATGGAAAGCCAGACGATATTGCATATCTTACAATATATCTATTATCCGATGCAAGTAATTGGATGACAGGTAGTGTTTTGGATATAACTGGAGGGGGAGAGCAAACTTTAATATAACCCATTATGAAAGCATACATTAAAGGTATATCATATTATCTACCAGAAAATATAGTGTCTAATAATGATTTAGTTAAGGATTTTCCAGAATGGGACGTTAACAAAATCGCTTTAAAAGTAGGAATAAATCAAAGACACATTGCAAAGGAAAATGAAACTGCTGGAGATTTAGCAGAGAAAGCTGCTTTAAAACTTTTTCAAGAATACAATATATCCCCTACTGATATAGATTTTATCATGCTTTGCACACAAAGTCCAGATTATTTTCTACCAACAACAGCATGTATATTACAAGATAGATTAGGTATTCCCACCAAAAGTGGAGCATTAGATTATAATTTAGGTTGTTCTGGCTGTATATATGGGCTAGCATTAGCAAAAGGTCTAATTATATCTGGTTCAGCAAAAAATATTTTATTATTGACAGCAGAAACTTATAATAAATACCTGCACCCTAGCGATAAAAGTAATAAATCTATATTTGGTGATGGTGCAGCTGCATGTCTAATTTCAAGAGATGGATTTGCTGAAATTGGTGATTTTTCTTTTGGAACAGATGGAAGCGGTGCTGATAATCTTATAGTGAAAACAGGTGCAGCACGCATAAAAGGAGCAACAGGATTACATGAAATAGACGAAGAAGGTCGCATTAAATATGACGACTATCTCTACATGAATGGTAGTGCAATCTTTAACTTTACATTAGAAAAAGTACCCGTGCTAATGAAAGAAGTACTTAAAAACAATAATCTGTCAAATGAAGATGTTGATTTTTATCTATTTCATCAAGCTAACAAATTTATGCTTAATACAATAAGAAAAGTTTGTGCTATCCCTAAAGAAAAGTTTTATATTAATCTTGAAAATACGGGAAACACTGTTTCTTCAACAGTCCTTATCGGTTTAAAAAATTGCATCAATAGTAAAACCATAGATAGTGGTATGAAAATTATGATTACAGGATTTGGAGTTGGTTTAAGTTGGGGCGGATGTATGTTATATTTCTAATAATCAATAAACAATGAAAATCATAAAGAGAGCCTTTAATTATATTGAAAGAACAATACGTAAACATAGATTAAATGTCTTTGCTACAATCTATTTAAACTTTAGAACTCTACCTTTCCATATTGCAATAAAGTTTCCTATATACGTATATGGTAAAGCTAGATTTCTCTGTTTAAGCGGTTCTGTACGTTTCGAAACAGATTATATACATCGTGGAATGGTCAAAATAGGAAGACATGATGACTATTTTGCCCACAAAGCACCAACTGTAATATACATTGAAAAGTTTGCAACTCTTATATTCAAAGGTTATGTATCTATCTCTAACGGTAACATAATTAGAATTTCAGATAAAGGAATTCTTATATTTGACCATTTTGCTCAGACAGGTAATCATGTAACTTTTGACTGTAGCAATTATATATCCATCGGCAAACTATGTGGAATTTCTTACAACACAATTTTATGCGATAGTAATCATCATTATTCAATAAATTTAGCAAATAATAAAATAACAAATTGTAAAGGTAAAATCATATTAGGAGAAAGAACCTTTATTGGCAACAATTCAATTATACTAAAAGGATGCAAAACTTCAAAAGATAGCCTTATTTGCTCTAAATCCTTAGCTTTTATGAATTACTCTTCAACTAAAGCTGCTGTTATTATGGGAAATCCAGCAGAAATAATTAATGAAAATTTTACCCGTATATGGTCATTTACAAGAGAAAATGAAGTTTCATCTTTTTTCAATGAAAATCCCTCTAAGAATAGTATGAGTTGGTCTGGTGAGTTCATTGATTGCATTGAAGATCTTATAAAGTTTTACAAATAGAGAAATATTTACATTAAAATTTTATAGAAAAACAATAGACTTTTTTCGGATTATTTCGCATCCGTTAAAGGACTTATCTAAATTAAGATAATCCTAAAATTGAAAGCTTGATTTAAAGTTATGGCTTCAAATAAATATAAGCGTTTAGGGAAAAATAGTATTTTTGTGTTTATTGGTAATATGGGAGGAAAACTGATTGCTTTTCTCATGTTACCATTTTACACAAGATGGCTTTCTGTTGCAGATTACGGAACAACTGATTTGATATTAGGATATTCTACACTTTTATATGATGTAATAACATTCTGCATCTGCCAGTCTATTTTCATTTTCCCCAAAAAAGGAAATATTACAGAAAAGAAAGGTTATTTTACTTCCGGTCTTTTATTCTCAATCTTATCTATCATCATATTTATTCCAATAATAAAATCTGTCAGCCAAAATATTCTCCCGCAGGATAACATATTCAATACAAATTTCTATAATATATATATTATGGCAGCTACAATGTTTCTAATGAATTACTGCCAAAACTTTATAAGAAGTATAGACAAAATGAAAATATATTGTCTAATGGGAATTATGTATACTGCGGGAGTTGCTCTACTTTCTACATTCCTTATCCCTTACTATGGAGTAAAAGGATATGTATCTGCAATGGCAGGAGCTGCATTTATAGTATCAGTTTATGCCATAATATACGGCAATTTATATTACTATTTTAATCTCAAAAATTTAAAATGGAAGTATAATAAAATAATGCTAGGATATTCTATACCATTAATTGGTAATGTTGTAATATCATTCCTTAGTACTTTTCTCAATCGTCCTATAATGGAAGAGCATTGTGGACTTGAAACTGTTGGTACGTTTGCTGTAGTAAATAAGTTTCCGAGTATCATATCTACTCTAATTCCTATTTTCTGTACAGCATGGCAAGTTTCTGTTCTTGAGGAATATGGAAAAGAAACATATAACGAATTTTATAATAAAACGCTGAGAACTCTTTCGCTAATACTTATTTCAGCAAGTATCATAATCATTCCATTTTATGATATCATTCTAACAATTTTTGCTTCGAAAGATTATGATGGAGCATGGATTTATGTACCATTTCTCACTCTATCTACAGTTTTCTCTTTTTGGGGATATTACACTGGCACCATATTTTCAGCAGTACAAAAAAGTAAATACTATCTATATAGCGGTATATGGACTACAATTGCATCTTTGACTTTTAATTTTAGTCTAATTCCTTATTATGGATTATGGGGTAGTATTGCAGCTATACTCCTATCTCAGATTATATTTGCTATCTGCCGCTATTTATACGCTCAAAAATTTTCTAAGATAAATTGTTTTCAAAGACTTGTTGAAATGATTCTATTATATACTTTTGTTTCTATAACAACTATATTATCAAATAATATAGTTATAGGTATAATAACAGCATTACTTTCTATATTTATATTAATATCACGCAATAAGGATATCTATCAAGATTCTATTAAATTTATACATTCAACAATAAAAAAGGAAAAATGAAAAATGATTATTCACGTGTTTGCATTATAAATTCAGCATATGCACTATTTAATTATCTTTTAATAAGCACACCCAATGAAATAGAAGACACCTTTTTCTTCTTTTCTACAGGAATACCAGAATCTTGTCGAAATTATTTTTCTAAACAAAGTGAATTTATCCCCCCTGCAAAAAACAAAATAATTGGCGAATTTAAAGAAGTCTATACCAGATTTTTCATAAGATGGAAATATCCATTTATTAGAAAAGCTGATTTTTGGGGTATGACTAGTGCACCATGGTATGCAGAAATCCTAGGAAATAACAACTCTATCAACCTTGTAGAAGACGGAGGTGAATATAATGATATAACAGAAACCCCAAGAAAATTTCAAAAGCTTCGACAATTCCTGCACGGGAAATTATACAATAATGGACGAAACTTTTCGGATAATAAAGTGTATAAAAAAATCTATATTACAGGTCAAAATCCTAACGCTCCTATAATGAAATTAAACAATATAGTTTTATTTAATATCAAAACACTATGGAACGAAGATGAGAAAAAACGGAATATTATATATAAGGCATTCAATATAACTAAAGAAGATCAAAAAGCACTTTCAAAATGCAAATCAATCTTATTAACACAAACATTAGCAGAAGATAAATTAATCACAATAGAGGAAGAAATTGAATTATATCGTAACCTCGTAAAAGATACCGATAAAACAAGCTTATGCATAAAAACTCATCCAAGAGAATATATGAAAAATTATAAAGAAATATTTCCAGAATCTGTCATATTCGAAAAAAAAATACCAATGCAATTACTAGTATTATGCTTTAACACAGAACAATTGGAATGTGCATATACGGTATTTTCTACAGCATTACGTTCATTTAAAAATATAAATGACAAAATAAAATTAGTATTTCTAGGAACAGAAATACACCCAGAACTAGAAAAAAGATATGGAAAAGTAATTTTATAAAATAAAATTTATGCATATATTATTCTTACTTCGTTTATGGCCTGTATATGGCGGGGGTGAAACTGTTACGCTGTGCTTAGCAAATGAAATGGTTAAACGTGGCTGGAAGGTATCTATTTTATATTTTAAAGACAATATAAAAGAAGAACTCCCTTTCATGGATTCTCGTATTAAAGCTATAAGAATAGAAGGAATAGATTATGGTCCTTCTTCCACTGAAAAAGCTTCTAAACTAAAGACAGAGAGAAAAATAATACAAGATTATGCAATCCAATTCATTCATAATAACCATATAGATGTTGTGATAAATCAGTGGTGGCCTTTATGCTTCATTGATCGTTTAAAAAAAGAGACAAAAGCCCAAATAATTAAGGTACTTCATATAGCCCCATATTCATTATCTTACGACGAAAATACTTTAAAAGGCAAAGTTAAAAGAATATTTATAACTCTCTACAAAAGATATAGACAAAGAAAAAGTATTAAATCCATTATAAAAACTTTGCCATATGTAAATCGATATGTTTTTTTATCAAAATCTTTTCAGAAACAATTTGAAGAAATAGCACACTATAAAAATACCGGAAAATTAGATGCAATATCCAATCCACTTGTTTTCAGCAAATTTATTACTTCTGAAAAATTTACTCAAAAAGAGAATATTGTATTAATTGTGGGACGAATGCTTGAACCACACAAAAAAATAACTCGCGCTTTACGGGCATGGCAGCAAGTAGAAAAAAATCCAATTTCTGCAGACTGGAAATTACAAATAGTAGGAGAAGGTCCAGATCTTCCAATGTACAAACAGTTAGCAGATGAACTGAAATTAGAGCGTGTTTCATTTGAAGGTTTTCAACAGCCTTTACCGTATTACGAGCGAGCTAAAATTTTTTTAATGACATCGGCAGTTGAAGGTTTCCCGATGACACTCCTTGAAGCCCAACAACAAGGAATAGTTCCCATAGTAATGGATACATTTCTTTCATTACATGATATTATTACTTCAGATTTCAATGGCATCATCACTCCTGATGGAGATGAAAGACTTTTTGCAGAAGCAATACTTTCCCTTATGAAAGATCCACAGAAACTTGAATCTTTAGCACAACATGCATTAGTTTCTTGTAAAAAATTCTCTGTTGAAAACATAGTAGATAAATGGGATAAACTAATCAATAGCATTTGAGATATGAAACACGGATTTATGATAATGACACATGCTTTTCCTGAGCAACTTGAAGAGATTGTTAACTTATTAGAGGTTTCCAACCATTACTTTTTCATTAAAAAAACAAGACGTCAAACCATTTAAACAATTACTTCAAAATCATAAAAATATATATTTCACAGAAGGGAAAAAATCGTATTAATGTTCTTGCTCGTATAATTCTTAATGTAATCTGTTTCCTATTTCCTCTCAGATCAAATATACCTAATATTGCTGCTGGATGGAATTGACTTAGCTGGCATCATTCTATAATCCTATGTATTTTTAGATTATATCAAAAATCTCCTTCTTACTTAAAGAGATGGTATCATACTCATTGCTGCGATGAATTTATTTTACATACATTGTTAAATAAAAAATAAAAAACTTAATATCGCAAAATATAATATCCTAAGATATATATCCCACACAAGAACACCAAAGCCTGCCTCTTATTCTTGATGAACGGGAATATGAAGATATAGTAAAAAAGAACGCTTTCTTTTGCAGAAAAATACATCCAAAATTATCACATAATTTAAAAATTATTAAAGCATAGAATTAAATTAGTTACTGAAAGCATGAAAAATCAAAAGAATAAAAAACAAAATAAAATATTGCTTGTAGCTAGTGACCCCTCTTTAGGCATGATTCACTTCGCTGCAAGTATAATAAATAAACTCTCAGAAAGTGAGTATATGGATATTTATACTCTTCTTACAACAAAAGAAACATTTAATTATAATGATAAACTTTCCGAGAAAGCCTCAAAAAAAGCAACTTTTATAGAATACCCTCACAATAAAATAATAAATCTTATATGTAAAGTTATACCCTTCGATATAATATTTGCTATCAAAAAAATAACAAAAAGACACGGAATCAAAAAAGTACATTTTATTACAGGTGATTTCCGAATGTGGACTTTCATTAAATTTTTTAATTATGAATATTTTTACACTGTACATGATTTAACACCACACGAAAGAATTACTCCCAACATTTTTCACCGCACTCTTTTTAAATATATAAATTGGGCTTACAACTTTAATACTCACCATATATCTAATCTTATCACATGCTCACAGGATCAATGTACTAAACTTAAAGAAATATACTCTCAAAAAAACATTCATTTTGCTCATTTTCCTTCACTAATAAATAAGAAAATTAGTAATGGGATAAAGAAAATACCAGAACTAAACGATATAAAACATTATATTCTATTTTTTGGTGGAGTAGATTATTACAAAGGAGTAGATATACTGGTTAATGCATATAAACAAATACAGCAAGAAGTTTCTTATCCTTTAGTCATAGCAGGAAAAGGACTACACTTTGAAGGAAATAATATCATATCAATTAATAGAATAATAGATGATTGTGAACTTAAAGATTTATTCACAAAAGCTTGTATTGTTGTATATCCATATCGTTCTATTACTATGAGTGGAGTTTTATCTATCGCATATTATTTCGAAAAGAAAGTAATTGTTTCAGATTTAGGGTATTTTTTACAAAACAAAAGTAAAAATACGTTTGTATTTAAAAGTGAAGATATACAAGACCTTGCAGAAAAATTAAAACAAGCATTAAATATATCTGTTGATATGTCAAACGCATACAACGAAATTTATTCTGATAAGGAAATGATAAAAGCTTATCTTGACTTTTATAATATCATTTAATATGAATAAAAATACTTCTTTAATTCCGTATTTCCTAAAAAGAATATTCATTATAACTTTTATTCTTGGAGTAATAGCTTATGGATTTATCTTTAATCATGGATTTTCTTTTACAGATGAATTATGTGCACTCTTATTCTTTTTAACATATATGTGCTATACATTCAAATATAAACTATTAGGAAAAGAAATGATAAAAACATATAGCATATTATTCTTATTTTTTATCTATTCTTGTTTTTGGGGACAAAATACGTCTAAAGCAGCACTCGTCGATTTTATTATCATATCTAAACCCTTCCTTCTTTTTTATATATGCTACTATCTACCAATAAACTTTAATAAAACATTTAAAAAAAAAATTCAACTGTTTTGTATAATTATTTGTATAATATCTTTATTTCTAGGACTTAATACAACAACAATAAGATACTTTTTCAGTGCTGAAGCTCAAATGGCATCAACAATTAGTATCGCTACAATTTTATACTTATATTGCTCAAACAAAACACCGAAGGATATAACAATTTCCATTTTAATTCTTTCCGTCGGATTACTTTCAACCAGAAGCAAATTTTATGGATTCTACTTATCATACATATTTATATTTTTTTTAGCTAGTAAATTAAAAATCAGAAAAAAAGTAAGTATCATAAATATACTTTTCATTATTCTTCTAATAGGAGGTATAATTGCATTGACTTGGGAAAAAATATACCTATATGTGTACGCTGGCGGACTAAATAATGAAAATGCTTCGGAAATGATAGCACGTCCTGCTCTCTATATGGGAATGTTTGAAATACTAAAACAATATCCACTATTAGGAAGCGGTATGGGATCTTATGCTAATTATGCATCTGCTGCATATTATTCACCTATATATTATAAACTAGGATATGAAGAAATTTGGGGGCTAACTCCTGATCAACCTGATTTTGCGGCTGATACATTTTTCCCAGCTTTAGCACAATATGGATTTATAGGAATATTCCTATTCTATATGTTTTGGAGAACACGCTTTAAAGAAGCTAAACTTTATTTTGGAAATTCTCCCCAATTTATTGTTCATTACAAATTATGTATTACGATAATTATATTTTTTTTTATTGAAAGTTTAGCAGACTCTACATTCACTCAAAATAGAGGTATGTTTATGATGGGATTACTTGGAATAATACTAAATGAGGGAAAGTCTCTTTATAGTCAAAATAAAAATTTTAAAACCGAATACAATATAAGATAAGCATATATACTTAAATAAAAAGAATGGAATACTGAAAGCATAATAAACCTATAAGAATATAAATACCAATCAAAAATAGAATTATTGAGAATGAATTATATCAACGATCTGTCTAAACATTACATTAGCATTAAATTTATAAAAGCCTATATATGTAGGCTCTTTTAATAGATTCAAAAGATTTTCTTCAGAAAAATATTATCACTAAATAAACCCAAATGAAAATTCTCCTAATCGACGTCTACAATTATAATAAAGGTGGAGCAGAAACGGTTTGCTTTAATACAGGGAAGATGTTGGAAGAACATGGACATAAAGTTATCTACTTTACTTTAAAATGGGCAGACAATAAGCCATCTCCATATAGCAAATACTTCCCTGAATCAAAAGAAACACGTCGAGGACCTTTAAAACAAATCAAAAATATGGTGAATTACTTTTACCATTTTGAGGCCGCAAAAAAAATAGAGCAACTAATCCTTGACGAAAAACCAGAGATAGCCCATATCCATTTAATATGGGGACAAATAACCCCTTCTATATTTCCCGTCCTGAAAAAATACAATATTCCTATACTCTTCACCGTACATGATTATCGTATAGTTTGCCCAGCATATACATTCAGAAATGGAAAAGGACAGATATGTGAAGAATGTCAAGGAAAATATTTTTATAAATGCTTTACAAATAGATGCTGTAAAGGTAGTAAGCTGATGAGCATGGTAATGGCTACTGAGCAATATTTCAGAAATAAATTTTTTAATCCATCCCAATTTATTGATGGATTCATATACGTGAGCAATTTTGCTAAAAATATTCAAGAGAAATATATGCCAGCTGTAAAGAGTACTCCTAATATTATTCTTTATAATTTTTCAACCTCCATAATTCAAAAAGGGAAAAGTACACCAAAAGATAAATATTTCTTATTCTTCGGCCGGTTATCATATGAAAAAGGTTTGAAGACATTACTTACAGCTTTCAAAGATATTCCTGAGTGTAAGCTCAAAGTTGTTGGGACAGGTCCTAAAGAAGAAGAATTAAAGCAATTTGTTCTCAAAACAAATATGCAAAATGTTGACTTTTTGGGATACAAACAAGGTAAAGAACTTAGTGACCTTGTATATAACGCATACTTTGTTGTAGTACCTTCAGAATGGTACGAAAATAATCCTATGACAATTATTGAAGCCTATTCTGTAGGAACCCCGGTAATTGGTACAAAAATTGGTGGTATTCCTGAGATAGTTGATGATGGTAAAACAGGATTTCAGTTTACAAGCGCTAATGTCGAAGAATTGAAAGCCGTAATACTTAAAACAAATAATTTAAGCAACGAAGAGTATTCTACAATCAGTAACAACACAATCAAGTTTGCTAATGATAATTTTAGTCCTCATAGCTATTGGAATAAGCTGATAGGATTCTATTCGAATTTCCTCAAATCTGAATGACTTTATCCTTAAACTGAAAAATAAGAAAATACTGATATAATGAAAATAGTAGTAACTGGAACCCGAGGTATTCCTAATATAATGGGAGGAGTGGAAACCCATTGCGAAGAACTTTTTCCACATATAGCATCCAAAGGATACGATGTAACAGTTATCCGAAGAAAAAGCTATGTAAGGGATTCACTTACTGAATATAAAGGAGTCAAACTGATTGATATTGAAACTCCCAAGAAAAAATCTTTTGAGGCAATCATTCATACTTTTAAGGCTATTCTGAAAGCAAAGTCACTAAAAGCAGATATTGTACATATACATGCTATAGGTCCAGCTCTACTTACACCAATGGCCAGACTTTTAGGAATGAAAGTTGTTTTTACTCATCATGGCCCAGACTATGACCGTGACAAATGGGGAAAAGCAGCTAAATTCATGTTAAAACTGGGAGAACGAATGGGAACAACATTCGCAAACGAAGTAATAGTAATCTCCAAAGTTATTGATAATATTCTGATCAAAAAGTATGGAAGAAAGGACTGCCATTTGGTTTACAATGGAGTTCCTGAACCTGAAATTTGTGACTTCCCTGAATACTTTGAAGAATTAGGAATAGAAAAAGGAAAATATATTTTAGGAATGTGTCGCTTCGTTCCAGAGAAAAATCTGCATCATCTGGTAGAAGCTTTTTCTAAAATAGATACTAAAGGGTGTAAGTTAGTTCTTGCTGGAGATACAGACTTTGAAGATGATTATTCACGACAACTGAAAGCTACAGCCAAGGAACATGGGGTAATCCTTACTGGATTTATCAAAGGTAGAAAGCTACACTCTTTACTCACCCATACACGTTGCTTTGTCTTACCGTCTTCACATGAGGGGTTGCCTATAGCACTACTGGAAGCTATGAGTTATAAACTACCGGTTATAGTCAGTAGCATTCCTGCTAATTTGGAAGTAGGATTAAACAAAAACAACTATTTTCCTGTTGGTAATATCGATGCTTTAGCAGACAAGCTACAGCAAAATATCAATTTACCTTATACTCATGTAAATTATGATATGTCTGCTTATAATTGGGATCATATTGCAGAACAAATAAGTCAGATTTACATCCATATGAAAGATTGATATATCATGTATCATTCATAGGCACATGCCATCATTGCCAACCGCTATGATGCGTGTCTGGATGATGTGAAAGACAAAGTATATACGCGTGACATTTTCCGCAGGGACTAAAAAGTAAAAAACAATACAAAAACCAGCATGCAAAATCATATAGTTATCATGGCAGGCGGCATAGGAAGCCGTTTCTGGCCCATGAGCACATCCGAATATCCCAAACAGTTCATCGACGTAATGGGGGTAGGAAAATCGCTGATTCAGCTCACGGTGGAGCGTTTCAAAGATATCTGCCCGAAAGAGAATTTCTGGGTGGTGACATCGGAAAAGTATGTCGACATAGTAAAGGAACAGCTTCCGCAGATTCCGGCTCAGCATATTCTGGCAGAACCGGAAGCCAGGAATACGGCGCCGTGTATCGCGTATGCGTGCTGGAAGATCAGAAAGGAGTTTCCGCAGGCGAACATCGTGGTGACACCTTCGGATGCGCTAGTGATTGATACGGCGGAGTTTGCACGCTGCATTGCCGTGGCACTGGAGAAGACGGCAGACTCGCAGGCTATCGTGACCTTGGGGATGAAGCCTACCCGACCAGAAACGGGCTACGGGTATATTGCTACTCAGGGGGAAGCGGACGCAAAGGGTATCTGCAAGGTGGAAGCGTTTAAGGAGAAACCGGACGTGGAAACGGCAAAGGGGTATCTGGCTGCGGGGAATTATTTCTGGAACGCAGGGATATTTGTGTGGAACGCGGACACGATTACGAATGCTATACGCAGGTATGCGCCGCAGATTGCCGGAGTGATGGACGAGCTGGAGCCTGCCTTGTTTACGGACAAAGAGGCGGAGGAGCTGAAGCGCCTCTTCCCTACTTGCGAGAAGATTTCAATCGACTATGCTGCATATTCCGGCGGATACCCGTTCAGCATTTCCGGTGATATCCGTTCAGTCCCC